>Ga0209541_10003738_pt1 | contig 27631 bp, 23 predicted proteins | sample RifCSPlowO2_01_FD_184027 | JGI IMG/M metagenome (GOLD analysis project Ga0209541, IMG submission 184027) | Groundwater microbial communities from Rifle, Colorado - Rifle CSP2_plank lowO2_0.1 (SPAdes) (version 2) | ecosystem: Environmental > Aquatic > Deep subsurface > Groundwater | place... | reverse complement strand
GTAGCCGGAATAGGAAATATGTCTTACTCGAAATTTCTTTTCTATAATGTGCTCGGAGCCCTTCTATGGGCGGTTGCCCTTCCTCTTGCGGGCTTCTATCTCGGTAGCCTAATACCAAATGCCGACCGCTATCTTCTCCCCATCGTGTTAGTGATTATTATTGCTTCAGTAATGCCGACTGTTATCCATATTGCAAGAGAGAAAGAAGATCGCAAAGCGATTATCGAAGGCCTCAAAAAAATTAGGGCAAGACTCTTTTAAAAAACAACCGAATCATAATCCGTCCAGCTTTCACCCAGAGTTAAAAGATTGCTAGTGTGGGCAGTCTATCGAAAAATGGAGAATAAAGTTTTAATAAACCTTGAAATTAATTAATCTTAATTTTCTACCTGAGGTCTGTATTGGAGTGCTTCCGCAATATGGTTGCTTTTAATCTTCACCGAGTCTTCTAAATCTGCAATTGTTCTTGCAATTTTGATGACCCGGTGGAAAGCACGGGCGGAGAGATTGAGCTTGGAGATGGCCTGTTTGAGGAGAAGAATCGATTGTTCGTCGAGATTGCAAAAGGCCTTGAGCTGTTTGTTATTCATTTCGGCATTAGAGGCAATTTTTAGCCCCTTAAATCGCCTGAGTTGTGCATCCCGTGCTTTTTGGACTCGCCTTTGAATAGTTGCCGATGGTTCTGATTGATACTGGCCTGTTAACTTACCAGGTGGAATTGCCGGGACTGATACGTGCATATCGATTCTGTCCAAAATTGGTCCGGAAATGCGTTTCTGATAACGGGTAATCATACCCGGATTACAAGTACAATTACGGGTTTCATCCCCAAAAAAACCGCATGGACAAGGGTTGGCGGCGGCAACCAATGTGAATCTTGACGGAAAACGGACTGAGCCGGCTGCACGCGAGATAGTCACATGGCCATCCTCCATAGGCTGGCGAAGAGCTTCAAGTACGTGGCGGGGAAATTCCGGAAATTCATCCAAAAACAAAACTCCCCGGTGGCTCAGGGAAATTTCGCCGGGTCTGGGTATATTGCCCCCGCCGATTAAGCCAATATTGCTGGTGGTATGATGAGGATTGCGAACAGGCCGAAAGGTAATAATCGGCTGATCGGAAGATAACAAATTTGCGACTGAATAAATTTTGGTAACTTCTAAGCTTTCCTCAAAAGTCAGTTTTGGTAAAATTGTGGCAAAGCTTCTTGCCATCAAAGTTTTACCGGCGCCCGGCGGGCCTTTCATCAGTACATTGTGGCCTCCGGCTGCGGCAATCTCCAAAGCCCTTTTGGCGCTTTCCTGACCTTTGATGTTTTCGAAGTCATACTCGCTGTCAAGATTTGCACTGTATTTTTGTGTCCTGAACTTTGCCGGAATAATCGGTTTTTGATTCAGTTGCGGCAGGTGGGACGTAGCAAAATGCTCAAAAAGCTGTTTGAGGCTTACAACTGGGTAAACTGTTATTTTGTCGACAATTTGCGCTTCTTGGCTGTTATCCTTAGGGATAAAAAGATTTTTAAATTTTAATTCTTTAGCCATTAGGGCATATGGCAAAACCCCCCAAATGCGCCGCAGTGAGCCATCTAGCGAGAGCTCGCCTAAAAATATGGAATCTGAAAGATCGCGGGGAGAAAGCTGTTCTGAGGCAATCAAAATACCCAGAGCAATCGGCAAATCATAAGCAGGGCCTTCTTTGGGAAGATCGGCAGGGGCAAGGTTGACAGTAATTCTTTTTGCGGGAAAGTCAGCCCCCGTATTTTTGAGGGCAGCGCGGACTCTCTCCTTTGATTCTTCGACTGCCTTGTCCGGAAGACCAACAATGGTGAATGATGGAAGACCCATGGCGGCAATATCGACTTCAACTGTGATTGGGACGGCATCAAGGCCAACAACTGCTGCACTAATTACTTTGGCAAGCATATGTCAATTATATAATATGAAGGATTTTAAGTCGGAATTGGAATGATTAGCTGCGTGGGGTGATAAGCTCCATCATGCGCTGGCGCTTACCGATCACATCTAAACTATGATCGCGGGCAATAAGAGCAAATTCGAAACGTGACGGTTTTGTATTAGTAGCATTTTTAACATCGCCACGGCATGCGATATAAAGTTGCTGGGCCATCAGACGAATAGCTATCAACCAATCATATGAAGGATCAGGCATTGGTATATTGCGGTCGTGACAGAAATATTCGAAGGCGCGATCTATATCTGACTGTAAACGGATGGACACTTGCCGATGGGCTGTCCTAGTCATCTCATGTTCGTTTGAATTGGCAAACAGCGGAATAATCCTGCCAAGGCCTGGGCTTTCCTTCCCGGCATCAAGTTCCAGATTTTTACGTCGCTGTTCGGCAAGATAGAGATTAAGGATTCCAACCTCTTCGGGAAGCAAAACTAAACCTCTCGGTAAAATATTAACGGCAGAAGCAGCCCAGCTGCGGACAGTCTTATCAAGCTTATCTACTTTGCGCTGGAGGCGCCTAAGGTTTTTTTCGTCTTCAGGTATAAAAAGATGTTTTGGTAATTCGTCAGTTATACGTTCCATGATAAGAAAATCTTAAGTGTTAGATTTTACCAGAATCTTACAAATTTTGCGAATTTTTATAGGCTAAATTTTGGATTTTCGCCAACCAGCGGAGATTGCTTCCTCTTCTGTGCAAAACCAACATTCTCCTTTCAATTCATCAATGACAGTTTTGTCGTAGTATTTTTGGCCGGGCATGTGGTATATTTTCTCGCCGCTTGAGGAAATGTTGCCCTTGATCGGGCAATCAGCAAGCTGTTGGTCACCCTTGCATCCGCTCCACAAGCCTCTATTATTTTCCCTAGCTTCTTTTTCTGCTTGAGCGAACAAGTCCTGATATTTAATATCCGGGGGTATGATGACGAATGAGCGTATCCCTGAATAACTAAATATTGATTGACAAAAGTGTCTCTTGCATAAACATATCTCAAAAGCCGCCCGTACTTATCGATTTCGGAAACGTCTTTTTCCAGTACAACTTTTTTGCCTTCAACAAGTTTTCTGTTTTCTGCAGATGCTTCCCGGCCAAAACATTCAACTCCCTTCTGAGGATGGGAAGTTTCCGGTGTATCTATCCCTATGTACCTGACCCTTTGACCGCCCTCAATCTCTATGGTATCGCCGTCTATCACCCTTGTTACTAAAATATCTCCAAAAGAATCTTTAGGTTCTTCCTGTTGGTTACTTTCCTGGGGTATTTCGGCAAGGACGCTGCCTGTTTGCTCCCGGTGAATTTGCGCCTGCTGTAAAGTTTTGTCATCGTAATTTTGCCTTCCCAAAAAAAATGCCAAGACAAATCCTAAAAAACCAAATAAAAGAATAAGAGAAAAAAATAAAAGTCTGGGCCGCAAAAATATTTTTAACATCCTTAAAAAATTCCGAGGGCGAGTAACAACAAAGCCAGTAAACCGACCGCCAAACTATAGCCGAGAGCCGGTAAAAGATTGTATCTGATTATTTTTCCTTCCTCTTTATGAAGACCCAAGGTGGCAGCTGCCGTAACAACATTATGAATACTGATCATATTGCCGACAGCGCTGCCGACACTCTGAAGAGCCAGCATAAAGGCTACAGGAAAACCCAAAACAGTAGCCGTTTCCAGTTGAAAATCGGCAAAAAGCAAGTTGGAAACGGTCGAACTGCCAGCCATAAAACCGCCAAAGAGGCCGACAAGCGGAGAAACCAGAGGCCAGACTCCCGGAAAGACAACGGCAGCTGTTTGGGCAAGATGAAACGGCATGCCAGGAAAATCATTGACATTGTGTTCGGAAAAAATGAGAACCTGCACAAGGGCAACGACGGCAAAGAGGGTAATAAAAGGATAAAAGATTTTATTGAAAGTTAGATTTATTAGACCCAAAGCTTCACTTTTTTTAAGTTGAAAAAGAAAGAAAGAAAAAAGGGTGACCAAAAGAAAAAATACACCCGGTGAGTATAAAAGAACAAGATTATGTCCTATTTCAGTTCCTAAAATTGATTCAATGGAGAAACTGAAACTTCTAAGATAGCCCCCTATCTTCAAGTACTCTATCCTGGTTACGGCAAGAATTAAGGCAATTAAAGCATAAGGCAAAAGCGCCCTAAAAACGCTCTGCATTTGTAGATCTTCGGCTTCGGAAATCCCGCTTGCTATATGGGACTTATTTCTCCACTCCTCGTTAAAATCCCAAGTTCTTTTGGGCGTAAAAAGCCCTTTTTTTAACAGAAAGACAACAAAACCCCCTCCCAAAAGCGAGCCGACAAGGGAGGGAAACTCCGGTCCCAGAAATTGGGCGACAAAAAAATATGGAATAGTAAATGACAATCCGCAAACCAAAGCAAAAGGCCAAATCTCAAGTCCCTTTCGAAAAGACTTACCGAAAATACCAGTTAAAAAGGCACTGATTACCAAAGGGACAAACAGGCCGATGGCAAGATGCAAAAAGGCTGTTGTTCTGCTAACTTCAGAAACCAAAGAGGCAATATTTTGCGTCTGATTTGGGTTGATACCTTCTCCTATCCCGATTATCATCGGAACTCCGACGGCACCAAAAGTAACGGCAGTACTATCCCCAATTAAGCTTAAAGCCACCGCAGCCAGCGGAGGAAAACCAACAGAGGCCAAAAGCGGCGCGGCCAGTGCCGCCGGAGTTCCGAATCCGGCCGCTCCCTCAATAAAAGAAACAAAAAACCAGCCGATTAAAATCGCCTGAATTCTTCTGTCTTTAGAAATTGTCTGCAAGAGCGAGTCAATAACCAAAAAAGCTTTGGCCCTCTTAAGAGTAAACAGAAGAAAAATAGCCCCAAAAACAATAAGGATTATCTCGAAGGCCACCAAAAATCCTTTAATACTTGCGGCCAAGAACCAAACAGGCGCCATTCCCCATACAAAGAAGGCAATAATGACTGTTGCAACAAAGGTTATAGGAGTAGCAACATAGCCGGGTTTTTTAAAGATAATCAATAGTAAAAATAGAAGAAGAAAAGGGAAAGCGGCCGCCAGAGCAAACATAAAAAGTCCTTACTCTAAAATCGCACATCGAGAAAAACTTTTCAATGCCAGCGCACTTTCTACTCAACTTCTGTTACTTGTCGATTTCCTCAACCCTGGTCTGTCGTCTAAAAAGCATAGATATTGTAATTTAATACTGTTTAAATTTAAGATTAAAGTATAACCAAATGACCAAAAGAGATGTTTTTTTAACACTTGCGGGTTCTGCGCTGGTGGGTCTGTATTTAATTCCCACTTTACTAAATACCGGTACGCTTAATAAAATTCCTTCTCCGTTTATTATCCTTTTTGTCGTAATACCCACGTTATCCCTGCTGGGAATGTTTTTCGTACATTTGATTAGCAAAAAAATCGCCATTTTGTGGCAAATTGCCAAATTTGCACTTGTCGGATTTTTAAATACGGCAATTGATTTTGGTATTCTTAATTTTTTAAGCGTTATTTTTTCGGTTACCAAAGGAGCCGGTATTATACCTATCAATGCAGTTTCCGTATCTTTCGCTATTATTAATAGTTTTTACTGGAATAAGGATTGGGTTTTTGCCAGCCGCAAGCAGGCAAACTTTATAACATTTGCGGCAATAACTGTAATTGGTCTTTCGATTAATACCGCGATTGTGTACATTCTAACTACGTTTTTTAGACCAACAATTGTTGATTCTCCCACTCTTTGGGCAAATTTCGCCAAAGCTTTGGCGACAATTGTTTCTATGGTTTGGAATTTCTTGGGGTATCGCTTTATTGTCTTCCGCTGATTTAGCCTTTCTCAAAATACTTTTTAACTTTACATAGGGCTTTTGCGCGGTGGGAGATTTTGTTTTTTAAAGATGAGGGCATTTGTGCATACGTTTGGTCATACCCATCTGGAACAAATACAAAATCAAACCCAAAACCATTTTTTCCTTTTGTCTTGGAGACAACTTTTCCCCAGACTGAACCTTTAAAAATTTTTAAAAAATTACCGTCGTATATTGCCACTGCATCCGTGACCTTGGTTCTGCGACTGCCTTTGACAATTTGCACAGTTTTTTCCGCTCCCAGGGTTTTGAGGAAAAATTTTACGAAAGGGCCGGGTAAGTTACCTAGTCCTTGAATTTCCAAGCTGACGTCAGTTACCAAAACCGGCTTTTTAATTTTTTGGTATGCCGCTTTTGCCTTGGCGGTTATAACCTTATCAAGATCGAGTGATTGGATTTCGGGAACGTCGATGCTTGAAACTTTATGGCTTGTTCCTAAAATCTCATTTATTTCGCCAATTTTACCCTCATTGGAGGTCACAACGACGAGATCGGAAAGTTTGAGCTTACTCATACTCAATGGTAGCCGGAGGTTTTTGGGTGATGTCGTATACTACACGATTGACACCGCGAACTTCATTGACGATACGGGATGATATTTTCTCGAGGACTTCATGGGGAATTTTTGACCAATCGGCAGTCATAAAATCTTCGGTATCAACAGATCTTAATGAAATGATGTATGAGTAGGTTCTAGCATCTCCCATCACCCCAACAGCTTTGACTGGCAAAAGAGCCGCAAATGCTTGTCCTACCTTTAGGCCTCCAGCTTCCTTATGATATAAACCTTGTTCATATTTTTTGAGCTCTGACGTAAAGATATAATCAGCCTCCCTTAAGATTTTTAATCTTTCTTCTGTAACTTCTCCCAGGACCCTAATTGCCAAACCGGGACCTGGAAATGGATGTCTGCTTAAAAAATTCTCATCAATTTTAAGAATCCGCCCAAGTTTCCTAACCTCATCTTTGTAAAACTCACAAAGCGGTTCAATTATTTTAAGCTTTAATCCTTTAGGTAAAGTAACATTGTGATGACTTTTAATTTTATCTGCATGTTTACTCGTTGATGCAGATTCAATTCTGTCAGGGTAAATTGTTCCCTGGCCAAGATATTTAAGATTGCCTATTCTTTTTGCCTCTTCTTCCAAGATTTCAAAATAGAGCTTGGCTATTTTTTTTCTTTTTTCTTCGGGGTCAATTACCCTTTTTAAAATATTTAGAAAAGCTTTTCTTTTGTTTACGAATTTTAGGTTCTTGAGACTCACCGATGAAACTATTTTCCTAACTTCAGAAGATTCATTTTTCCTAAGAAGTCCGGTATCAATGAAAATTAAATAAAGGTTTGACCCAATCGCTTTTTTAAGAAGAGTCGCAGCAACTAACGAATCGACTCCGCCGGAAATCGCCATTAATAATTTGTCTGTTGCAATTTGGGCTTTTAGTCTTTTGATGATCTTTGTTTTTTCTACCTCCAGGTTCCAATCCTTTTTAACGTTTGAGATTTTAAAAAGGAAATTTGCAAGAATTTGCATCCCGCCTGGAGTATGAGAAACTTCAGCGTGGAACTGGATCCCATAAAGTTTATTTTTAGTATTTTCGATAGCGGCAAATTTAGCATTTTTAGTAGAAGCAATTATTTTAAAACCTATTGGTAAGCTATCTACCTGGTCACCGTGGGAAAACCAAACAGTTTGACTACTTGAAAGCCCGCTAAAAAGAGAGCTTTTGGCACATTTAATAGTTTCCTTACCAAACTGTTTATCACTGTGAAGCCGGACTTTTCCACCAAGCTGATATGCCATCAGTTGCTGTCCATAACAAATTCCTAGGATCGGCAAATTGAGATCGTAAATTTTGGGATCGACTTTTGGTGCGTCTTTCTGATAACAGGAAAACGGGCTTCCGGAAAAAATTAAAGCATCAGGTGAAAGTTTTTTGAGGTTTTCTACTGAAGTGTCCGGTGATATGAGCTCGCTTTTTATACCAAGTTCTCTAGTGCGCCTTGCAATTAAGTGAGCGTATTGTCCGCCGAAATTAACTACCGCTACCATATGAAAGATCCTTCACTGTGTTCAGGATGATATGAATGTTTCGTTTAATCTTAACATTCATATCAATTTAGAAAGATTTTCAAGAATTCTTTGTTTTGGAGGTATTGTAAGATCAATCTCAAACTTTTCCCCTGTAATCTTTACATAAACTTCTATATAGCGGCTGGCAATTTCTGCAATCAGCTCTTTGGGCATTTGAGGAATTTTTCCTTTACCTGAATACCCATGTTCCTTAAACCAAATTCTCATTACCTCTTTGTCGTAATTTTCAACCTCTTCACCTTTTTTGAACCGGTCGATGTATGTAATTTTGCGCCAGAGCCGGCTGCTGTCAGGAGTATGAACCTCGTCTATCAAGACTAGTCTTCCGTTTCTGTCAAGACCGAACTCATATTTGGTGTCAGCTAAAATAAAACCGCCCTTTTGGCAAATTTTTGTTCCTCTTTCAAATAACTTTAAAGCAACCCGTTCTATTTGTTTGTAAATTTTTGCAGGAACTAATTTTTGTCTAATTATTTCTTGTGCAGTTATTGGTTCATCGTGTCCGCCCGGCCCTGTTGCCCTAGTTGTTGGAGTAATTACCGGAGTTTTTAATTTTTGATTTTTTTTAAGCCCGTCGGGGAATTTTATTCCGTAAATTATCCTTTGACCTTCTGAGTATTTCCTCCAAAGGGACGTATCGGTAACACCGGTTATATAACCCCTGACAACAACTTCAAGGGGCAGCGCCTGGCATTCTGAGACCAGCATAATATTTGGGTCGATTATTCCAATCATATGGTTTGAAACAATGTCTCTGGTTTTTTCAAACCAATAGCAGGAGAGCTTATTTAAAACTGCACCTCTAAAGGGGATTGTTCCCAAAACTTTATCGAATGCGGAAATACGATCTGTGGCAATTAATATTCTCAAATTGTCGCGGACAAACCAATCCCGTACCTTGCCACTGTTCCTTTTCCCAAGTTTAGGAAAACTAATTGAATTTATGGCATTTGGGATATTTTTAATAATTGTTTTTTTATCAATCATTTTTTAGCTTGCCTACCAGTAGGCATTTCTTTAAGGTATTTTTGCCAGCCCAATTTTTGCATTTTGTCGTTTTTTACAAGAACTTCTTTTTTAATTTTTAATTTGTAAGTATCAAGTTTTTCTGCAACTTTTTGATCACCTACGGCAACAATTTGCGCAGCTAAAATTGCGGCATTTTTGGCACTGTTTATTCCGACAGTTGCAACGGGAACTCCTGGAGGCATTTGGACAATTGAAAGAAGTGAATCAAGCCCTTCAAGCGGTTTAGAATTAACAGGTACACCAATTACAGGCAGAGTTGTTAAAGAAGCAATTGAACCTGCAAGAGCTGCTGCCCCACCGGCTCCGGCAATAATAACCTTGATGCCTCTTGCTTGTGCTGTTTTGGTAAAACTTGCAGTTTCCTCTGGAGCACGATGGGTCGAAAGAATGGAAATTCCGTGAGGAATATCAAGCTCATCTAAAATTTTGGCGGCTTCTGACATTACCTCTAAATCAGAGTCAGAACCCATTACAATTGCCACTTGAGCTTTTTTCATTTTTTCCTTGATGATTCTATTTCTTTAATTGCTCGTTTTGTAAGTTCAATGGCTAACCCGATATAAGTTTTGGGCGAAAGTTTATTCAGCTGGTCTTTTTGATCTTGAGAGATTGGTAAATTATCAACCCATTGTTGCCACTCGTCTTTTCCCATATGCGTTCCTCTTGTCAAAGAGGAGACTATCGAGTACGGATCTTCAACGCCTGCATATCTTAGGAGGGTCTGGACTCCTTCCGATAAAATGGTCCAGTCGCGATTCAGGTCACTTTCAATTTGCTGTTCGTTTGGTCTAACACGTGATAATCCAGAGATTGCGCTTTTGTATCCAACCAGCGAATACCCCAAGGCTATACCAATATTTCTGATTGAGGTGCTGTCGGAAAGGTCTCTCTGAAGCCTGGAAACCCCGAGTTTTCTTGAAAGCACTTCTAAAACCCCGTTTGCCATTATTAAATTCCCCTCGCTGTTTTCAAAATCAATCGGATTGACCTTTTGGGGCATAGTAGAAGAACCGACCTCGCCTGGCTTTACTTCCTGAACGAACCAATCATCACTAATATAGCGCCACATATCTTGGGCAAAGTCTATGATAATAGAGTTAATCCTCTGATATATTTGAAAATATTCGATAACGTCTTCGTACGGATTTATTTGGGTTGTTGCTAAGTTGGGCGTAAAGCCCATATTTTGCACAAAGTCTTGCGAGAACTTAATCCAATCAACTTCCGGACTGGCAAATTCCAGTGCATTAAAATTGCCGACTGCCCCCGTTAATTTACCAGTTAGTTGTTGTTCTTCAAGCCTTCTCACTTGATCATTTAATCTTGTCGCAAAGACGACAAGTTCTTTACCAACAGTTGTCGGAACAGCACCTTGACCATGTGTTCTTGCTAACATAGGTATTGTTTTAAATTTATCTGCTCTTTCTACAAGTTGGTCAATAAGTCCATCTAAGGTGAGTATACACACACCTTCTGTTGCTCGTTTCAGCATTATCCTATAAGCAAGATTGTTGACATCTTCTGAAGTTAAACCGAAATGGATCATTTCGACCACATCGGCTAGAGATGTATCAGCGACTAAGGCACGAAAAGCTCTCTCCATCGCCTTTACATCATGACGAGTTTCTTCTTCTATCTCTTTGACCCTTTTGGCTTCTTTTAGATCAATTTCGTCATCAAACGATTCAAGCTTTTGTCTTTCGATTTTAGTTAATTTTCTAACCTTGCCGGCATCGGAGAGAGAGACTAGGTATTTCGCTTCTATCCCGACTCTTGTTTTAATCAAACTGTACTCAGAAACATAAGGAGCAAGTTCTGCGACACGTTCTCTGTAACGCCCATCAAGAGGGCTGATGGCAGTTAGTTCTGTTAGTGCTAATTGTTTGCGCATTTTTAATTTCACAATTTATACCATAATTGGTTTTAAGTCAAAAGCCTTGATAATTGATTTTTCTTTATTGCCTCTTTGATTTCCATAGCTACTCGCCTGCCCATGGAAACTGATTTCCCGTATAAATAAGCCGAGTAAGGTGTAGCGTTGATACCCGGAGATCCGGGTATTCGGGGAGCCACATCGTAAACAACAATTTCCAGTTTAGGAAATACTGGTCGAACCAATGTCTGCAGAGCGAATGGACCAATAACGCCCGGGGGACAAGATTTTCGGGCGGCTTGCACAAATCTTTCACCCGATGCCATTGAATCTTCTATCAACGATTCGGGCAAAGTCACCGCAGTATGACCCATCTCTTTAAAAGTAATCTCTATGCGTTTTAGGGCTTCTTCCTGTTGGGGTACAGGCAGTCTCAAGAAACCGTCAAGGTTGGTCTGTCTTCTCGTATCGGTTCCAATAAGTTCCAGTCTTTTTGAAAGGGGTGAATAGAAAAAATTAAAGTTCACAGGAGTGCCGACTACGAATTCTTCGATGACGGCGTCATCGAGACCCTTTTGAGAAATTAGGCCGCTTTTAACTTTCTTCTTGCCCTCTTTGAAGAATTCTTCAGGCGACGATGCAAAGAAAAAACCTCTCTCAAAGGACACTTCTTTTTGCTGGGCCTTAACGATAACCAGCCTGTCAATTTCCTCTGGATTTTTAAAAATAAAGGGAAATTTTATACCGGCCTTTCTTAGCAGATCATATTGATTTGGTTTTTCGGTTCTCTCTTCATATCTTAAAAGTTTCCGGTTGCCAAACATTGGTACCTTAAAATCATTTTCAATAGCATCATAATCATTTATATAAACTTCAAAAGAGCGATGGGGAACAAAAATAGAGTTCTTCTTGACAAGAATTTTTTGGATTTTGGGTGAAAGAATGTCCTTAAACTTTTCTACATAAAGAACTTCATCAACACAACCGATCGAAGATCGTCCTGAGTTTATCGAAGGACCTCCTTTTTGAGTTCTAAAATAATCCGCATAAGTTTTGTCTCGGCCTTTTTCGACAATAACTAATGTTCTAAAACCTTCATCTTTTGCTCCCCGACAAACATCAAGAGCAGAGTGTGATCCGATAACAGCGACTGTAAAATTTTGATAATTTTTGACTTTCATCTATATATCACCTGCCCCCTTTCTGGCCCAACCGAAATAAAATTAATGGGGATTTTTAAATAATCTTCAATTTTCTTTACAAATTTCTGAGCATTGATTGGAAGGTTTTTGAAGATTCTAATATCTGATATATCTTGTGTCCATCCTTGTAATGATTCATAGGCTGGCTGGCAACCGGCCAAATAATCAGCGTCCCCTGATTGATATTCAACCGACCTGCCCGATCTTTTATAAGCTGTACAAATTTTAATTTCTGTCAATCCCGAAAGAACATCAAGTTTGGTCAAAGCAAGACTCGTCAGTTTATTGTCATCACGAGCAGCCTTTATCAAAACTAAATCAAGCCATCCCGGGCGGCGTTCTCTACCCGTTGTGGTTCCAAATTCGTGACCCCTCTTAACTAAGTAATCTTTAACTCGGCCAGTGACTTGGGTAGGAAAAGGTCCTTCACCGACTCTGGTCATGTAAGATTTAGTGATTCCAACGACCGCGTTAATTTCTGAAGGATGAATAACAAATGATCGCCAAATTCCGATAACTCCGGGATTTGATGATGTAACGAATGGGTAAGTACCACTATCAATATCCAGAAAGAACCCTTGAGCTCCTTCAAAAAGGATATTTTTATTTTCTTTCTGAGCTTTTTTGGCAATTGCAATAGTTTGGCCAACATGCGGCTTTATCAGTTTTTCGAAGCTTTGATATTTTTTAAAAATATCGGCATGCTTAAGTTTTAAATTAAAAAATTTATTTTGAATATTAATTTCTTCAAACAATTTCTCTTTAAAATCGACGGCAATTAAATCTTTGACACGAAGGCCTACTCTTTCGGTTCTATCTGCATAAGTCGGGCCGACTCCACTTTTTGTGGTACCAATTTTTGCCTTTCTCAATTTTTCGCGAAGACTATCACGCAAGATGTGCCAAGGCATTGTGAGTGATGCATTTTCATCAATCACTAAATTTTTGGATGTGACTCCCACCCTTTTTAGGGCTTCCAGTTCAATTGCCAGTGAATCACAACTGACAGCAACGCCTCTTCCGACAAGACAAATTGCTTTTGGGTTAAAAATTCCAGAAGGGATTATGTGAAAAGCGAATTTGCCATACTGATTAACCACCGTATGTCCTGTATTGGCACCACCTGCATATCTGGCGACAACATGGGCGCGATTTGCCAAATCGTCAATCAGACGACCTTTTCCGGAATCACCAAAATCGACTCCGATAACTGCTATTATCCCTGCCCAATTTTTAAGATCTATATTTTTCATAATTTAAATCCTGAGCTCGCCGAAGGATCATTTAGTCTAAAATTTTCGAGAGTTGACCAGTTTTTATTGCTTCGTTTATCTCCATGGCTATTCGTCTGCCGGTCGAAACTTCCTTATCGTAATACAAGGATGAATAGGGGGAACCGTCTATAAACAAATTAGTCCCGGCGACAATCCGGCAAGAAATTTCAATAATCGAAAATTGTTGCTCGGGGGTAATAATTGTCTCAAGACAAAACGGGCCCCAAAGGCCACCACTTATTAATTTTTTGGAAGTTTGAACAACTCTTTCGCCCATTTCGAAAGCCTCGGCAAGTAATGACTCCCGAAGGGTTAAGGGACTATTACCAACAACTACAAACGAGGGTTCAATGCCAAGCCCCTGCTGGTTTTGTGAAGGAATTCGTCCTAATGAATCAACATTTGTTTCGTAGCGTTTATCGATCGATAAAATTTCAAGTTGATTGGTGAGTGGTGAATAAAAATAATGAATGTATAAAGGGACACCGATAACATATTCTTGGATAATATATGGTCTGGCTTTAAAATTTTTGATCTTCTCGCGAAATTCTTTTTTGTTTTTGGCGAAAAAATAACCGTGGCCGCCGGCAGCACCATAGGATTTGACCATTACGGGTCTGTCGATTTCGCTTGCCTTTGTAAATCGGCGAGGGACTGGCACACCCGCTTTCTCCATCCAGAGTCTTTGTTTTAATCGATCCGATTCCCAATCCAAAACTTTCTTATTGCCAAAGTAGGGAACTTTAATTGATTTGTTTTTGGTCACCCCCAAGTAAGCTACGAAGGAACCGTGAGGAATAACTATCGCCTTTTCTTTTAAAAGCTGCTCCTCGATTTTGGCAAAAGAGGCAAAGTCGGCAATTTCAATTATTTTGTCAATGAATTTAAAGCGATTGTAAAGAGAGATTCTGTCGGGAGTTGCTACACAAATTGTTTTAAAGCCTTCGTCTTTTGCGCCTTTTAAGATTTGCAGCGCTGAGTGTGATCCTAAAGTTGCAATTTTGTACTTTACGGAACCCGTCATTGAAGTATTCTACACACATTTGAGGCAAAATGCAAAAATTTTCTAATTGGCATATAATAATTTTGATGCCCCTTATCAACTGGGCCAAAAACAATAAGCTTTCAGTTTTTCTTGCTTTAATTGTTATCATCTTTCTTCTGACGGTTAAAAATAATTTTTTGGGGACAAGGCCTCAATATAGCTTGCCGCAAAAAGGTTTAGACACAACAGAAGTCGGATCCCAAGGAGCAGTCGGCTTACAACAACCTAGTCTGAGACGAGGATTTGAGCCGGTTTCCCAAACAAGTGAGCGGATTGTTATTCAAAATTCCAATCTTTCATTAGTTGTTCAAGATGTCAGAAAAGTCGGGGATGAGATTGTAAATTATGCCAAAAGCGTCGGCGGTTTCATGGTTTCAACTTCTTACAACAGGCCGACGGATGCGCCTTTTGCAACAATCACTGTTCGTGTTCCAACAGATAAGTTAAATGAGGCACTTGAACATTTTAGATCACTCTCGTATAAAGTTGCCAGCGAAAATCTTGTCGGCGAAGATGTTACTGACGAATACTTAGATATTGATTCAAGACTTACAACACTTCAAAAAACAAAAGATAAATTCGAGCAAATTTTGGAAAAAGCGACAAGTGTTGAAGATATTTTGAATGTTCAGCGAGAATTAATTAATTTGCAGGATGAAATTGATTCTCTAAAAGGCCAGAAAGAAGCACTCGCTAAAAATGCCCAGCTCACAAAAGTAACTGTATATCTTTCCACCGATGAGCTAGCTCTTCCATACAAACCGGATAAAGTTTTTAGACCTCAGGTGATCTTTAAACAGGCTGTCAGAAGTCTTTTGAGTACTGCAAGAGTATTGGCAGAACTCGGAATATGGATAGTTGTTTATGCGCCTGTTTGGATTATCCCGGTGGTTGCATACTATCTAATCAGAAAAAGGAAACAGAAAAAGGGGCAAATTTCAAAAGCAGAAAGCTAATTACAGAAAGAGCATTCGCTTGTAAACCTGCCGAGTGAGTTCTACATCTTTTTTGCAGTAGGTATAAATTTCCTCGTAACGCTTTTTTAGATAATAATCATAAACCATTGAACCATCCATTAGGTCTTTTGAGGTGGGTAAATTCAGGGCGATTGATAAATTGTGCAGGCTGGTTTGGGAAAAATTATCCCACCTGCTCCACTCTTTGGCTGTGTCAAAAATATTCTCTGTATTGAATTTCTTAACTGGTAACATTTGAGTAGGCCGAATATTTTTAATTATTGACCGTTTATATAAAAAAGGGATGTCAAAATCTATAATGTTGTGCCCAATAAAAACATGGGCGTCTTTGGCAATTTGCCACCACTTTTTTAATATTTCTTCTTCTTCGCCTTTAATGATATCGGCAGGCTCATTATCTTTTGCAAAACCTATACAAAAAATTCTGCCGAAATCACCACTAAATGCGCTTGAGCGAAATAAAGCTTCATCGTCATTGACAATTTCTTTGTTGCGAGATTTCTTGCGTTCCGATTCTATTACGGCTTCTCTTAACTCTTTCGGTGCGGGGATGGTTTCAAGATCGAAAAACAATTTCATTTTTCACCTATTTCAATTTTTTATGAATTGATTGCAATTATATCAATTATTACATTTATATTCCCTCTTCCAATCGACACAACATATGAAATTATAATATTATGGTTGCGTTAATCTAAGATGAAAAAAGTTTTTGTCTTGATAGTATTAATTATTCTTGCAATTGGCATTTATTCTTTTTCTAAAAAGAAAAGCCCAACTTTCGATAAAACAGTATCCAGCTCTTCTAATAATTCTCAAGAGGCTGTAAACGTCTTTGCCAAAGGCTTGGAAGTTCCCTGGGCACTGGTCTTTTTGCCAAACGGCCGGCTTTTAGTGACAGAACGAAAGGGTATGGTCAAACTGGTTACTGCAGATGGCCAACTGCAAGATACGCCGATTCTGGCAATTCCCGACGTCAAGCAAACGGGAGAAAGCGGTCTACACGGGATAACTTTGCACCCCGATTTTAAAAATAACCAAAAGGCCTATCTTTACTACACTTATAGTTCAGACGGAGATAAATCTTTAAATAAGGTTGTCTCTTATAAATTTGAGGACGGAAAACTGACAGAACCTCAAATGATAGTTGAAAATATTCCAGGCGCAGTCTTTCATGACGGAGGAAGAATTAAATTTGGGCCGGACGGCTATCTTTATATAACAACCGGAGATGCTCTTAATCCTTCGTTCGCCCAGGATAAAAATTCTTTGGCCGGAAAAATCTTAAGAGTTACGGATGAAGGTAAACCTGTATCCGGCAATCCGTTCGGCAACGAAGTATTTTCTTTTGGACACAGAAATCCACAGGGAATTGCCTGGGATGCTGACGGAAATTTGTGGGAAACAGAACACGGCCAAAGTGCTCAAGATGAAGTAAATCTTATTAAAAAAAGCGAAAACTACGGCTGGCCAGACGTTCGAGGAAGCCAAACAAAAGAAGGAATCTCTTCACCTATTATTCAAAGCGGCAGTGACACTTGGGCTCCAGCCGGACTAGCATATCTTGATGGATCACTCTTTTTTGCAGGACTACGAGGTCAAACTTTGTTTGAGGCTAAAATTAATGGTGAAAAATTAAACCTTATCAAACATTTTGAAAAAGAGTTTGGGAGAATAAGAGATGTTATCGTTGGCCCGGATAATATGCTCTACATTTCAACGAGCAACCGCGACGGCCGAGGCTCACCGGCAGAGGATGATGACAAAATAATTCGCATCGATCCTGCCAAGCTTTAAAATTGTAATTAGCCTCAGCATAAAGTAAAATCTTAGTGTGCCAAGAAATCTGAATCTGAGAGCAGAAAGTGCTACCTCTAAAATTCCACTAATTGTAGGGGCAAAAGCTTACGCAAAATTAAGAAGAGAAGTAACTGCCGCCGGAATTCTTGACAGAGACTATAAATATTACGCCATAATGGCAGTTTTTGCCTTTGGCGGTTTTATAGCTTCTGTTTATCTAATTTATATTACTTCTTCACTGTTTTTACTTTTTATACTTGGACTTGTTTTTACTTTTTTTGCAATCCAGATTGGAGGCTTCTTTCATGATGCCGGCCATAGAGCAATCTTTAAACCTGCAAAAACTAATGACATCGTCGGTCACATTGCAAGCTTTTTCTTAGTCGATAGCATAGACAGGTGGATGAAAATTCATAACATGCATCATGCAAACACTAATGAGGAGGATAGAGATCCTGATCTGGATGTTCCACTTCATTCATTTACGCAATCAAGATTCATGCAAGAAAAAGGGCTTGCCGGGGTTTTTAAAAGATATCAGGTTTTTACTTATTACCCACTGCGTTGTCTAATCATAATTACAAGAAGAACCTCTTCTTTTATTTATTTAGCAAAAGGTTTAAATTTTAAAAATTCTTGGAAATTAATTAGTTTCGCTATCGGATTTACTATCTGGTATATTTTGCCCTTTATATATTTTGATACTCTTAAAACAATTGTTGTCCTTGCCTCGATTAATATCCCCCTAGGTTTTTATCTTTCTAGTGTATTTGCCCCCAACCATAAAGGCATGCCCGAAATCAAAAAGGGAATGAAGCTTTCATTTTTGGAACAGTCGATTATTACCTCCCGAAATCTAAAAGGCGGATTTTTAACTGAGCTCTTTTTTATTGGCCTAAATTTACAAATCGAACATCATCTCTTTACCAATTGCCCGCGCAACAAATTGAAGTTAATAACTCCGTATGCTAAGAAACTTTGCCATGAAATGGGTCTCGAATATACGGATGTCGGAATTATTGAAACTAATAAGATAATTTTGGACGAACTTCGAAAAGTTGCTCTTGCCGCAGGCTAACACGCAATTACTCTATTTCAAATATTTTATTTCTGGAAGAAAAACCTGAAACTAGTCTAATCCGTGATTGGGCTATATTTGCCAGGCCTTTAACCGGTGGTTCTTTTACCCAAACCTCAAAATCATTTTCTGAAATCTTGACTACTCTTTCCTTACCAGCTAAAGGTTTCGCCTTGACATTTATTCGCATATACCTTATTTTAACTTTTTCCTAATTTCTAATTTTCCCATACTTGAGGCGTCTTTGGCATTTTTGATCATTTTGTCTGTCCTAAATGTTGAAGGGATTCGAAAGCCCAGTTTTTTGAAGTTTTTCTTGAAATTAAAAGTCATATTTACTCTGTCAGATATTTTCTAAAGAAGGCGATGTTGCGATTAACAACTGTTTGCCAGCTTCCTTGGGCAAAGTTGTGCTTATCTCCGCTGTAAGTAAAATACTCGACATCTTTATTTAGTTTTTTCAACTCTTCTACAAGCTGGTTGGACCATTTAACCGGCACGGCTTCATCTTCTGTTCCCTGATGGAACGAAAGCGGCGCATTGATTTTGTCAAAATAACCGGTTATGGAGTATTTGTCGACATCGTAATCTTTTTCAAATTCGGCGATGACACGTCTTAACATTTTGCCGCGATCGTCAAACTCGTCTGTGTAGTAAAGAACAGAATAGGGAAAGGGTTTGGAAACCGGTGCCCAAAAAACAGTCGGGATGTTTTTACCTGTTATCTCTAAAATGGTCAGTGCAATCTGGCCGCCGTTTGAATGGCCCCAAATAAATACTTTGTCGCTATTTGCTCCAGCTTGCAATTTTTGACTGGTTAATAAACTATCAAGATTTTTAACCGATTCAAGTAAAGTAAGGGCTACAATGTAAGTCTGGAAACGTTCCTCAATCGGACTTTCGGAGGGGTTATCCGACTGACCGTATCCTAAAAAATCGGGGGAAATGGCAATAAAACCGTTTTGGGCAAATGCTTCGGCTGCGCGCACTGTACCAATGCCGGTTGAGTAAATTTCGCGATCAATATATCCTCTGAACATAACAATCACAGGATGCCTGCCGCTTTTTTTGGGAACAACCAAGAGACCACTGACCTTTTTGCCTTGGGGGTAAAAGTAAAAAATGTAGGAAGTGAAATTTTCTTCGTCCTTGAGGACTTTGCCGATAGTAATCTCACTTGGAGCAAAGTTTGTCGCTGAAAGCGCTTCGATGGTGTATTTATCCAGAGGTTTTTCCTTCATCAATTGCGGTAATGGAGAAGTCGGTGCAAAAAGAACTTCTTTTTTAAAAAAGAAAAAAATAATCGTCGACCCAACAAGAGCAAGAAGAACTAAGAGAAGAACTTTTCTCATGGATTGTCACCTCACCTTAAATCTAATGTTTCGGAAGTATAGGTGATTCTTTTTGGCTTGATGATCACTTTTCTTTCCCCTGTTTTAACAAACCCCGCATCGAGTGATTCAAAACCGTTTTTGGCAACAATACTTTGAGCCTTTTTAATAAATTTTGACGGCATAAAAATAGCATAGTCCTGACCCATGTTAAGGGTTTGGTAAATTTCGTAGTCGGAAAGATTTGTCTGTTTCTGAATAAAAAGAAAAACTTCCTGCGGTTCAAAAACTTTTTCGACAACATAAGTAAAGTTTCCCCGTGCTCTCATGATTTTGCGAAGACCATGACCGGTGATGTTTGAAATATAATGAATATTAACCCCGCTTTCTAATAGCTCTTGAATGAGTCTTGCGTAAATATTAGTTTTGGTTAAAACCGCCTCCCCATACATTTTGCCGTTTTTGAGTTTTGTTGCGTAGCCCTTCGACAAGCTCAGGGTTATAGCCCGGGCTAAAGAGAGACCATTGCAATTAATGCCAGTTGACCCAAGAAGCAAGATCCGATCCCCTGCTTTTAGTTTTTGGTCGGTGATCAATCTTTCTTTTGGATCAATGACACCAATGGCTGCACCACCAAGATCGACTGTATTTTTCTTGACAATGCCCTTTAAGGTTGGTGTTTCTCCGCCACCCCAAGTGGCCATAGAAAGTTTGCAGGCATCGCGCCAACCAACGATAAAATCTCTCGTCCGTTTTTGGTCAGCAAACCAAGAGTTGTCTTCAATCGCCCAATAAGCATGAACAACTCTTGGTTTAGCTCCAACTGTCACAAGATCGTTGATGATTGTGGCAACCGTATCGTGGCCAATGATATCGTAATAAGTTCTGCCGGTAATCTGGCGCATGGCATCGGCAACAAGGTTTTTTGTCCCTAAGCCCTCGACCACTGACGCAAAAAGCGGAGCTTGTTTATCCCGAGTCCTTCGACTACGTTCAGGATAAACTCTGTCGAGGGACCAGACAAATGCCGATTCACCGCGACTGTCAGAAATTTCTTTAAATCCGGATTTGTCTTTGATGATTGTTTGGCGGGCAAAAAGCTGGGCCATCTTTTTGATAGGGTCTTTTGTATAGTAATCATCGCCTACCTGGGCGTAAGAAATTTTCCTTTTCTTCATCTTTGTTTTGCGAATTTTATCATGCTTTCGAAAATAAGGCCGCCTTTGGCTTGAACATTACCTCTTCTCCAATTTGGATGTTGAGTAAGTTCTACGATTTTTTCGGGGTGGGGCATCATTCCAAGTATATGACCTGTTGGATCTGTGATTCCGGCAATAGCGTTTAGTGACCCATTTGGATTTTCAGGATAATGCTGAGTTGGTTTGTCAGATGCGTCCACGTACCTGCAAAAAACAAGGTTTTCTTTTTCTATTTTTGACAAGTCTTTAGGAAGTGCAAAAAAATTGCCTTCGCCGTGGTTGACTGCAATATCAATGGTTTGACCAACATAAGGATCTAGGAATTTTGCTTTTGATCTTTCTATTTTTATTTTTATAAATCTACATTCAAAATGGCCGCTTTCATTTTGAGCCAAAGTTGCATCCATCTTGCCTAAATTACCAAAAGGTAAAAGACCGGTTCGCACCAAAACCTGAAAACCGTTACAAATTCCTATTATTAATCCTTCCTTATTTATATACTCGAAAATTTGATCCTTGAGAAAGCTGACCAATTCAACTGCCAAGATTTTTCCGCTTGCGACATCATCACCATAGGCAAATCCTCCGGGCAAGGCAAGAATCTGAAAATCATTTAATTTTTTTGATTTATCTCTAAGTTGGTTTACATGAACATACTCACTTTTGCCGCCAAATTTTTCAAAAGCATAAAAAAGCTCTTCGTCGCAATTAGTACCGTCGGTTCTAAGAATGCAAACTCTTGGCTTGGTCAATGGAATATCTCCTTCATCGGCTTCTGCCATGATTCTTTGAGCCAGCTTATCGATAGATTGCACAGATTTTTAGAACCGAGATTTACGCGGATATTTGGATCAGCTGATGTTTGACCAAGAATGTAATAAGGGACTTTGGCAAAAAGGCTGCGGACGACTTTTTCGTTTTCAACCTCCACTAAAAAAGTTCCGGCAGTTTCGTTGAAAAATATAAAATCAGGACGAGCTTTGGAAATATTAGATATGTCAATCTTTGCCCCGCAACCACCCCCCAAACACATTTCAAAAAGAGTTGTTGCTATACCGCCTTCCGAAATATCATGAACTGCGAGAATTCGGCCATTGTTAATACCTTTTTTGATTGCGGTAAAAGTTGGCACTAAACTCTTAAGGTCGGGTTTTGCGATTTCTAAAGAAACACTTTTGGTAACATCAAAATAGACAGATCCGCCGAGTGCCTCAATATCGGGTTTGCCGACTAAGACAATTGTTGAAAGGGGCGATTTGAAATCAGAGCTTGTGGTTTTTGAAACATTAGGGATTTTGCCAAAAACCGAAATTAAAAGGACTGGAGGAATTTTTAAAACTTCGCCATTTGGATATCTGTAGGTGCTGGATAAACTATCCTTGCCGGAAATAAACGGCATTTTAAGAAGTTTGGCCATATCAAAACAGGCATCGACAGATTTATCTAAATCCGCCAAAGACTCCTCATCGGGAAACGGCCAGATAAAGTTATCAATTAATGCCGCATTTTCAATATCGCCACCGACAGCTACAAAATTAGAAACTGCCTCAATTGCCGACCAAATACTACCCCAGTAAGGATCGATTCTATTTAAAATCGGATTAAGGCCGTGGGAAACAACTAAACCGTAAGGTTTGTCAAGTAGGGGTCTTATAACTACTCCGTCGTTTGGCGCATCAAGATTGACTCCACCTAAAGGGTGAAGTGCATTTGTTCCCTGAACGGTATGGTCATACATTCTGATAATCGGCTCTTTTGAACAAACATTGCCGTGGGATAAAATTTTTTGCCAAAGTCTTTCTAGGTTTTGCGGTTTTTGAGGTAAATTTTCTTTAACTTTTATGTTTTTACTTGTGCCAATCATCTTTCGTTGCGGTAGGCCATGATGCAAAAATTGCATTGCAAGTTCACAGACTTTTTCTTTTTGCCAAAAAACCTTAAGCATTCCGGTTTTCTCGAACTTTCCGATAACAGCATTTTTAACATTGTAAAGTCTAGAAAGTTTTTGAACCTTGCGAAGATGTTTAGCGGATACGGCAATAATCATCCTTTCCTGAGATTCGGAAAGAAAAATCTCCCACGGGGATAGGCCGAAGTATTTAAGTGGAACTTTTTCAAGATTCACCCTGGCTCCGATTTCCCGTCCCATTTCACCGATTGCAGACGAATAACCCCCTGCTCCGCAATCGGTAAGTGCGTTAATTAAACCCTGATTCCTAAGTACTAATACCAGATCAATAATTCGCTTTTCCTCGATAGCGTTGCCGATTTGAACGCTAGAGCCGGAAACTTCGATCGTCCGATGAGTCATTTCACCGGAAGAAAACGTCGCTCCATGAATCCCGTCTCTGCCGGTTGATCCACCAATTGTCAAAATCAGATCACCGATTTTTGGCTTGCCTTTTTTGGCTTGCGTTTTTGGGATTATTCCGAATGAACCAACTGCGACTGTCGGCTTGGCGCGGAAGTCATCGTGAAAGTGAATTGAACCATTATTAGTAGGAATACCCACGCGGTTTCCGTAATCACGAACACCGGCAACTACCCGTCTTAATAAATAATCCGGAGGCAAACATCCGGGCGGCAAGTCTTTTTTGGGAAAATCGGGCGGAGCAAAACAGAATATGTCGGTTGAAATAATTGGTTTTGCACCATTACCCGTTCCAAGAATATCCCTAAATACGCCGCCGGATCCTGTCATCGCTCCGCCGTATGGTTCAATAGCAGAAGGGGAATTGTGCGTTTCCACTTTCCCGTTAACTGCCCATCCATCATAAAAATCAATTACTCCGGAATTATCTTCAAAAGCGGAAACGATTATTTTGGAGTTAAATTTAGCAGTCCTTTTGATTCTTTCAATTAAAGGCGATTTCTTTTTACCGTCTATTGTCAACTTTGCCTTAAAAGTTTTATGCACACAATGTTCGCTCCATGTTTGGGCAAGAACTTCAATCTCGCAGTCTGTGGGGTCTCTTTTTATTGATTTAAAGTAATTTTGAATTACTTTCATCTCATCTAAATTTAAGAAGAGTCTGTCTTTTGATAATTCAAGGAGTTCTTTTTCATTGAGATTTCTTATCGGAATTGTTTTAGCTTTTGAGCTTTTTGCGGAAATTAATAGTGTTTTGGGCTTTTGATCTACAATATGTTCAATCAGTGGGTTGTACAGACGAAGTTTGGTTATAAGATCTTTTGCTTCATCCTTGCCAATCTTTCCAAAAAAAGCGTACTCCCAGGATGAATCTGCCGCTTTTAGATTAATCCCCAGATCGAGCGCTGATTTTAAAAGAGATCCTGCTTCCGGATTCATTACGCCCGGCTTGTAGGCAACTTCAAGTAGTTGATCAGCGCCACTGAATATAAGGCCTTTGAATGCCATTTTTTGATCAATGGGCTCAAACAAAACTTTTTTGGCAAATTCCAGTGCTTCTTTTTTGGAAATTCCTTCCAGTCTGTAAACTTTAGCGGTCTGAATTTTTTTAATAGAAGTAATCTTGAGAGTTCTTTTTATTTCCGCAAGCAGATCTTCGCCTTTGGGGTCGCTATCCTCTTTTGAGGCTATTCTTACCTCATAAATCATTTGGCTAATGATACAACAGCAGAAAGTTCTTTTCTATTTGGAAGTCCTGCTCTAGCTCCCAACTTTTGAACAGAAAAACTAGCAAGAGCGCTGGCAATCTCGGCACACCTTTTAATCGGAAAATTATTGACAATTCCATACAAAAATCCGGCTGCATATGCATCACCGGCTCCAGTTGTATCAACTACTTTTACCTTTCGAGCTTTCACGATGAATTGCTCACCTTTTGTTGCAATAAAACTACCTTTATCTCCAAACGTAACAATTACAATTCTTGGACCCATGGTTAGCAGTTTTTCTACCGCTTTTTTAAAACTCATTCCAGTTAGATAATAAGTCTCTCTTCTTGCCAAAAATAAAATGTCCGTTCTTTCAATAAATGGCTCTAGTGCTTTTAGGCCTCTTTCTGCATAAAGGCTTCCTGGGGCAAAACTGACTGTAACTTTATCGGGAATTTTTTTAATTAACATTTTTTGAATATGAAACTGTTGGTCGTCTACGAAAGAAGTGAAATGAACAACTGATGCTTTATTAAAATAATCAGAATTTATCTCATTAATGGAAAGAGTACCGTTAACGCCGGGTTTAACGAAAAGCATCCTTCGGCCTCTTTTATCTACATAGGTTTCGACAAGCCCTGAACTTATTAGTGAATCGGCCGATTTTCGGAAAATTATTCTGGAAATATCAATATTTCTCCTTTTGAACTCCGAAATTATCAATTTACCATAAGCATCACTGGCAACTACACCCACGAAACCGCAACCAACTCCAAGTTTTGCTAGAGCTGTAATGGTATTTGCTGCGTTGCCGCCTGCTTGAACATCTACCGGATGAGCTGGATTTTCTGCAAGAGAAAGATTATTTACTTTAAAAATATTATCAACGTTTAATGCCCCGAAACCAATTACCTTAGAGACCCTCATAGAATTGGGGGAGGAGTTCTTCTAATTCGGCTGCGGGTTTCTTTATGGACTTGGGCGATCCTTAATATTTCTTGTTCGGAAGCAAGAGCAACAAAATCATATCTGGTTGGTACTTCTTGTTCTAAAGATGACATTCTTTCTTTACCAACCGAATGAGAATGACCTGATTCAATAAAAGCTCTTACTCCTCTTAAACCTCCCTCAGTCCAAGTCTCAAGAATCGGTACCAGCGCGGACATGTCTTCTGTAGCAACTGCAACAACGGCATTTCTCAAACCATAGTGATCACTGTTAACAGCAATCGGTAAACCGCCAAGATCTCTGATAAAGACATTTATTCTATCATCAGTAATACTGTCGCCCACATAAACTAAGCTGTGAGGCTCGACCCCCATTTGTCGACAAAAGGTTATTGCTGATTCTACTTTTCTAGCCCCATTCATAACTGGCACATCATTTAGGGGCTCAAAACCTAAATCGGGTAGCGTTTTCAAATAAAGGTGATCAAGGGTTGCACATACTTGACGCATCGCCTCAAGTTCACAAAAAAGATCCTCAATACTAGCACCATCCCTAAAAGCCTTTTGAGCAGCAAGAATTTCTGCTTTTCGTAAAAGGATTGTTTCTTCGGCACAAAAGATGGCTTCTTGAAACATTGCTCCCCAAAATTTCGATTTTAAACCTTCAAGGGAAACGTCGGAGGCGGCAATATGATCTAGATTAATACCGAGGATTGGACCTGATACTTCCCATGTGTGCCTGTAAGCTGTTGAAAAAACTCTTATTTGCCAATCATTTTCCCTTAATAACCTTAAGTAAGACTGAACGCCAGTGGCCAAGATGGTACTTCGAGCTTCATCGCGCAGATCTTCGTCACTTATGCCATGTGCAAGTAAGTGGAGAACTAAAAGAGCTAGGGTATCGCCATGCTGATTCGGACCACGGGATTCTGCCAAAAAAGCATTGTAAAGGCTAATTGTATCGAACAAGAACTGCCCCTCGTTGAATCTTGCACTAACGTCGCGGGCAAGATCCTTAAAAATAAGAGGCCCTTCACCATCGGTAAACAATACCTTCGGAATATTATTGGTTGACATTTGAGTAATATCTTTTTAAATCTCGCCAGCCGATGTCGGTGCGGTAATGTAAGTTATCGCCTTCGACTCTGATACGAGATAGTGCATTATAGGCCATTTTTCTGGCTTCTGCAACATTTCTGCCTTGTGCCATCATATAAAAAAGGCGGCCGCCGGCAGCCAAATATTGTCTGTTCTTGACTTTAACACCCGCACCAAAAATCTGAACATTTTTTAATTTTAGAATTTTCTCGAGGCCGATGATCTTCTTGCCTACGACTTTTGAGTAGTCTTTAGGATAACCGCGGGAAGCGGCGGTGACAGCAACTCGATAAAAATTATCTTTCTTTATTTTAATCTCGTTGATTTTCCCATTAAGTACCTGAGTCGTAAGTTCGTAAAAATCATTTTTAATTGCGGGCACAATCACCTGAGCTTCTGGATCCCCCCATCTGGCATTGAATTCAATAACAATAACATTACCACCCTTGTCTATTATTCCTCCAAGATACAAAATGCCAAGGTATGGTCTTTTAATTTGAACAAGGCCTTTTGTTGTCTTTGCGAAGATTGACTCTATTTGTTTTTCAATACTTTTTGTAATAACCATGGGTGGAGAGGAACAACCCATCCCGCCGGTATTGGGGCCAAGATCGCCGTCATAAACTGTTTTATGATCCTGGGCGTGGCCGATAATTTTAAAATCAGTCCCATTAACGATGGCAAAAGACGAAAATTCCTCGCCCTCAACGAATTCTTCTATTAAATAAGTTTTTCCGGCCTTGCCGAAATTTGCCATTTTTTTAATATTTAGACTTGCCTCTTGATTATCACGGGCAAAAAGCGCACCTTTGCCGGCTGCAAGTCCTGATGCTTTAATAAACCATGATTTATTTGTTTGTGATTCTATAAGCGAAGCTTTTCTACGAATAAATTTGATCCCTTCCGCTTGGGATTTGCAAACTATAAATTGAGGTATGGGGATTAGGAATTTTTTCATAAAATTTCTGGCCCATGCCTTATCCCATTCGATTTGACCGGCAGCTTGTGTCGGTCCAAGCACTTTTAATCCTGACTTTGTTAACTTATCTACAAGGCCTGCTGCTACCGCATCGTCTTGGGCAACATCAACAAGATCAACCTTTTCTTTTTGGCAAATCAACTTAATTTTTTTAATGTCTGTAGTTTTAACTGATTGAAAAATCTTGACACGAATACCGTTATTTTCCAGCATCAAGTCATTGCCAGGGATAGCGAAAACTTTTTTAATGTGTGGACTTTCGAGGTATTTTTGAACGAGGACATGACCACGGCCACCCCCATCGATT
>Ga0209541_10003734_pt1 | contig 27642 bp, 28 predicted proteins | sample RifCSPlowO2_01_FD_184027 | JGI IMG/M metagenome (GOLD analysis project Ga0209541, IMG submission 184027) | Groundwater microbial communities from Rifle, Colorado - Rifle CSP2_plank lowO2_0.1 (SPAdes) (version 2) | ecosystem: Environmental > Aquatic > Deep subsurface > Groundwater | place... | reverse complement strand
AACTTAATGTAAGCCACATTGCTTAAATCTTCAGCCGGAGAAGAAACCAGAGCGTTGCTGGCGTTCAGATATTCAACGGTGGTTGTCAAAACATCGTAATCTTTCATGGCCTCCGACCAAAGTATGATTTTTACGCCATCCGTTTTGGTTTTGGTGTTGATGCCATCGGCAATCAAAGTAGAAGTGGCTTGAGTGAATTCCAGCGTGACAGCAGAGTTAAAGTTGCTCACCGTATTACCGCTGGAATCGGTAACGGAGAAATCAAATCCCGTGCCGACCGGCTTACTTCCGGAGGTCTGCTGGCGGGCGTTGTTCTGCTTGATGGTTAGAGTGGCCGCCGTTGTCCCGCTACCCAAAGCCGACGGCGGAACGATTACCCTGATGCCATTGGTAGTGTCATCGCAAGTGCCGCCCTGCGCCGGCGTAATCTGACAAACCTTCGGAGCCGCGAGCGTAACTTTCGTGGTTAAATTGAAGTTAATGCCGGTTGCCGATGATCCGCCTATCTCCAAGGGCGCGGAATATTCTTGTTCGGCGTACCCTTCCGCCATGGCAAACAATCTCCAGGTGCCGGCCGTTACCGGCAAGCTATAAACGCCGGACGCGTCAACTTGCGCGCCTGAAAATCCGCCGCCCAGTTTTTCCGCCCGCACGAACGCCCGCGACGCCGCCGTTCCGCTGACGCTCACCGTACCGGAAATCGCGAGCGAAGTTTGATCAACAATCAAATTGAGAGTGGTGGTAGCCGTTGAAGTGGCGATGCTCACCGAAGCCGGATTGGCAAGATAGCCGGGCTTCTGCGCCAAAACATTGTAATTCCCCAATGGCAATTTCAGAGAATAAGTACCGAGAGCGCTCGTCTGAACGCCGGCGAAAATTCCGCTCGACTGGTCACCGAAGTTCACGAACGCGTCGCCGAGCTCGTTGCCGGACACCGCGCTTCCTTTATATACCGTACCGCTTACGATACCAAGCGAAGGAACGGTTATCTTAATCGCTTCATTGCCATTCACGGTCAAAGTGGCGTTGGTGGTGGTCGCCGTATCCACGGAATCGGAGGCGATCGCGGAATCGGCCAAAACCCCGCCTTTCAGAGATGTTTTAATCCGGTAACTGCCGTCCGGCAAATTGATACTTGATGTAGTGGCGTTTCTTATTTCCAAATGATTGCCGATCTGGGTTGAAAAATCAAAGAAATCAACGAACAGCTCGCCGATATTGACCGCCGTGCCGGAAGAGTTCTTGACGTTCACGGTGATCATTCTGGGCGCTCCGATCACAAAATTCTTCCCGGTCGCGTCGGAAGAAGTGGCGGCGACATTGGTTATCGGCGGCAATTGACCCAAACCCGGATCAAACGCGGATATAGTGTAGTTGGTTGAGGAAGCGGTTCTGATGGAATAATTGCCGCTTTGGTCGGTAACCGATTGATTGGCACCTTGAGAACTTTCCGCGCGGACAAATACCCCGCTCACTCCCTCGCCGTTATCACAAGCGCTGTTAGAATTAGCATCGCGGCAGACTGTTCCGGAAATGGCCAGGAAAGTGGTGTCGGTGGAAGGAGAAAAATTGACATTGGTAATGTCGGAACCGGAAACAACTTTCTGAACTTGCGGCAATTCGCCATAGCCGGGTAAAAACGCCCCGACTCGCCAAGTGCCGTTTTTCACGTATAAAGTGTATGATCCGTCGGAATTGGTCGGCGCTCCGGTGTGGTCGCCGGGCCCGAAACAGGCATTATTGGAAACCGACGGGTCGCAATAAGCGAACACGCCCGCGCCCTGCACCGGATTATTACTCTGATCCAAGACCTTGCCGCTGATCGTCCGATCCGGTTTCAATAATTTCAGAGTCAGTGAGGACACCGTCTGACCATTGGCGACAAGCGTGCCGTCGCTTTTCACTTCCACCGCCGTTTCGCCCGAAGGCGGCAACCCGGGCACGAACACGCCGACTTGATACATACCCGCGCCAACATTTAACGAGAATTTACCCGAGCCGTCGGTTGATCCGTGCGTGCCGAATCCTCCCATTGGAGAATAAGCGAACACTTCGGCATTTACTATTGTCTTGCCTTGAGCGTCCGTAACTGTGCCGGTTATCGCCTTGTCAGCTGAAGACAGCGTGAAAACAACCGTTCCGTCATCGGCGGCGCCGGAAGATTCTTTGACTAAAGCGCCGGAAACAACTACCTGCGTTGGCGGTTGCATCACAAAATCGGGAGCCGGAGGCGGGCCGGAGAAAGGATCATCCGGCATCGCCGGCCCCACGCCCACCCACCAAGTTCCGTCGGAAAGTTTCAATGTAACGTTCTGCGATGAGCCGGTAGTAGTCGTTTTCTTTTTAATAAATTTATTGGCGCTGTTGGCGAACACATCAACTGTTTTACCCGCCGGACCGGTTAAATTCACCGTGACTGTGGTCAAGCTGGCGGTTGACTGGAGAGTCAACGACATAGTAGTCGTGCCGCTTCCGGAAACCTGCGCCGGCATCGGCATCATCTGGCCGATGTAATCGGTCGCTCCCAGCGTTATCAAAGGATCGGTAAAAATACCATAGTAATCGGCGATCAATCCGGTGAACGTGGAGGTGGCGTATCCGCCGGAAAATGCCGTCGTTACGGCATCGCGCGGACCGGTCGAAGGAGAAAATATACGAACTGTTGTCGTGCCAGTAGAAGCACCGGCGGCATTGAGAACCACGACCATATTGCCACTGCCCCCGGGAATAAGATAAAACGCTTTGGAAGTCATGGACTCAACCACCGTGGAACTATCCATTGTTTTAATATCCACAGTGTAACCACTTGAAGACATATCCTTGGGAATGGAAGAATTGACGATGCCTTTTATGTCTATGTGCAAGAAATCGTGAGCGTCTCCAGAGCATGGCGCCGTGTTACCGGTATCGCACCGGGTGTTTTGCGAAAGATTCACGTCAATCGTGCGCGCGCTACTGTTGACGGTCAGAGAACTTACGCCGACAGTCCCCGGACCGGGGCCGTTGATATCGCTGTTCATCGGGCTGTAAGGATCCAGAATCGCCCCAGAAACGTCAAACCCTGTCGGGAAAGTCAAAACTATTTTCCCGTTGTTCACCGCCGATTTCACTTGGCGGGAAAGCGGCAAATCAATGAAATAGAGAGTTGAAAGTCCAACCAATGGAGACATCGGCCGAACATCCACCTGCGGCACAAATCCAAAAGTGGAAGTGGCGAAATTTCCCGGCATCGCGAAGAAATCCGGCGCCGGTCCTCCGGGCCCGACAAAACCGCCTGTTTTGCCCATATCCTGCACCGTGCCTTGAGCGGAATTTTGCGCGCCGATCAGATTGCCGGAAAGGTCATGCACATTGGACACTGTTATCGTAAAGCTTGAGCCCATCGGGAGATTGAGATTTTCAATCACGGCTGTTCTTCCGACGGCGTCATAAAACATCTGTTGTCCGGCCATTGAAGAAAGCGTGGTAGTCGCTCCCCCGACGACCAAGCTGAAATTGCCGAGCGTTTCCGCTTCCAGTTTATTCACCGGCTCGTTGAAACTCACGGAGAGATTGCGCTGATCGGCATTGGCGAACATCACGCCCGGACCGGTCGTGTCGGCGCCGCCCGTTGTGAATGAAAATTTATAAAAGCCGTCCGCCGTACCGTCATTATCCTGCAAACAAATATTGGAGAGATTTTTAACGCAAGGATTTGTGGTAGTAGCATTAACGGAAACGATATAAGCGGTGTTGGCTTGAAACACATTGTTCGCGAAAAACATTATCTCGCCGGTAAAAGGATCAAAATCAACAATGCCCGGAATTTCGTTGCTTCCCTGCAGAACCTTAACTGTCGTTGACGCGATCGTGCTCGGATCAAGCTTGTCGTCCGTCATCACATGAATGTCAATGGCATTTACCGGCACGCCGGAAGTGATACTGGGAAGTTTTCCCGTTACCAGCGGCCCGCTTGTGTCGGCTCCGGCACCGATCGTGAATGTAAACATCGGCGGCGCGTCCACCGGACGGCTTTGCGTATCGGTTACGCCGGTCACGGAAATTTGATATTGAGTGTTGGCCGCAAGAGCGCCGGAAAGATTCATGATAGCGATGTCCGATGTAAACCTTGATTCGGAAGCGCTGGAAGTAACGGAACTTAAAGAAACAACGGAGCTGTCCGACACTTTAACCAATCTGACGTTTGTAGTATTCAACGTGCTCGTCGCCACATCGCCGGAAAATTTAACATATACTTTCTGAATATTGGTCGGAATATTCACCGCACCCGGGAAAGGCAGAGAACCCATCACAAACACCGGCGGAGCCATAAATGTATAGTTGCTTCCTCCGGAAGACGGCGTGAATGTGATGACATAGTTTCCGGAAACCCCATTATTGGCGCCCGGCTGGTTCAAAGCATTGCCGGCAACATCACGCACGGCAGTAGAAGACGTGCCATTAGCTGGGTCGCCGAAAATTTTGAAAGTGTGCGTTTCCGCCGCGAGCGACGAACTCACAACGCATTTGCCGGGCGGATTGCCGGGTGTTGGAAAATTACTATATGAAACGGAGGAGCAAAGATTGGTTGCCGGAGCGGAATTAGCGTAAAGCTGTACGGTTGAAAGAGAGATGGTATTTTCCTGCATCGGTTCATTGAAGTTGAAACCAACGTAACTCAAATTGTTGGCCACCATCTCGCCCGGCATACCACTTGGGAAAGAACCCATCACCTGCGGCGCGCCGGTATCATTTTGTCCGGGTTGACCAAACGGAAATTCGCTCGGCGACATTGAATTTTGCGGTTGAGGCGTATTACGCAAAAGGAAATCCTGGCTATTGTTGTTTGAATCGTAAAAGTTGCCTTTGAACTCCTCACTGCCCCCGACCGCCATCGTGGAAGTGGCGGAAGTCGGCTGCGCTTTTCTTTCGTATGATTTGCCGGCCGCCAGCGCGGTGGTCGTGGCCGTTTCCTTGATTGCGCTTGAACCCATACCTAGAAGATCAATCACCAGCGCGTTTGGAGTGGAACTCGCGGAAATATACACGCCGGAATTAGCGGTCAAAATGTCGGTTGAACTGGAATAACTCGCATCCAAAGACAGACCGCCGCTATAGCCGGTCTGGTTTCCTATAAGATAATAACCCATGCTCGGGATCTGGTTTTTAGACAAATTCAAAGGCACGACAGTATCGACGGCTCCATTTCTTAAATGGAGAAACAGGGTGCTGGTGGAAAACGTCACCGTACCGCCAAAATTATAAAGTTCAATAAACTCATCCTGCGTGTTGGCCGAAGCCGCTTCCGCTTTTACTTCGCTGATCTTAATTGCGGGCAAAATAGTGTAAGTGGAAGTCGCCGCGATCGGATTGTCCACCAAATCCCGGATGCTTCCGATATCAATGGAATTGCCGGCCCCCCATCCGAGCGTGGTGGAAGCAGTAGTTTGTAAGGCGGCAAACGATAATTCTGGAGCCAAAAGCCGATCCTGAAGCCCGGGTGCGTCTCCGCCGGCAGCGGTTAAAAAGTTAGCGTAGCTCCCGGAAGAAGTCGCGGTTTGCGCGTCTACTTCTTCGGAAAACATCACGCCTAAAAAGTTCGAGTCAAATTGAAAGACGCCCAAAACACTCGGCGCGCCATTATCCCCTTTGCCGTTCAGATCAACAGCGGTGGTGGTAGCCGTTTCATTGGCTTGATTCCTAACAGTAGAAGAAGCGGCGACCGTCCACAACCCTGGCGCCGACGCGTTCACGTTGGCGTTTAAGGTCAAAACATAAATATTGTCCAAATCGTTCGCCCATACGTTATTTATAGTCGCGCCGGTACTGGACGCGCCTCCCAGCGTGAAATCGGCCGGAGTTAAATCGCCTCCCCCGCCAACGCGCTGGACGCCTTGATCAAAAAAAACCGCGACTTTGGGCGAATTGCCGGCGGCTTTGTACTTTGCATTAGTAATCTGCGGAGCGGCCGCGTACGCGTTCGACCATAAAAAAACGCCGCCCAACAGCGCCGCCATAAAAACAAAAACGGAGAAAATATTTTTTCTCATATTTTTTATATAAATTAATTATTTAATTTTAATATCATTAATTATATTATACCTCATCCGCCCGCTAACACAAAAATAGTTATACACAGGCAGTCTTATATCAATAGTCTGTAATCCCAAGTCTTTCGCATGCGCATAATTAAAAGCCCATTTCTGAAATTTCAGAAATGGGCTTTTTGAATTTTTAAAATATTGGATTCTTTATTTAGTGAATATCCAACTCAATTTTATGTTATCTATTCCTCCGAATACTCCTAAAGAAATATCCGACTTAGAAGCAATATCGCTTGTATTGATCCACTTCTCCACATGCCTGCGCGCTCTGTCGAATATATCGCGCCCGAGTGCCTCTGTGCAATCTTTCTCCAGTTCAACTGTAATTCTAACTAATGAGAAATCCGGATCCGGATAAGAAATTATGATATCGCCCATCACTGTTTCCGATGCCCCAATCACATCGATTTTAGCATAGTTATGAATCTTCTTCATGGCGACGATCAATCGACTTACCTCAGCGTCAAGTACGGCAATTTTAAGGCAAATCTTTTTATGCAGTTCCAACGCGGCCTGCGAACGCTTATCTGTGCCAAGGGGTTGTAATATTTCACTATGACGAATATCCTCCAATGCCAATTCCATGCCGCCATTCCGAGCCCGGGCGATGATAAGGACTTTCTGTATCTCATACGGCACTGCTGGTTGCTTAATCCACTGGTTTAAATGCTCCGTCTTCTGGCGCCATTCAACATGAGTACGAATCATTTGCAAGATCCTATCCTTTTCCTCTTTATACACACGACGTCCCTGTGTCATTGTTTCATACACAGATCCCCCTTCTTGCTTCCTCCATTCTTTTGGCCGAGGTTCAAAAGCGGCAATAATAAAACGAAATGCGTCAATGCTGGACTCGGTCAGCTCTTCCGGTTTCCATTCATGAATAATCTGTCCTATCATATACATCTTTGTCTCAACTAATGTTGCTTCAAACACATCATCGTACTTTTTGCTGAATTCGTTGTATCGAGTACCGACTTTTTTAGCATCCGGCAAATCCCAGTAAAAATCTTTCAACCAAGAATGAAACTTCTCCGGATCTAAAACACAGTAAACTCTGTCCAGTACCCGCAATAGTCCTAATGCCGCCTCGTCGTTGTGTGATCTAACGGCAAGCTCAAAAGTTTCTCTAATTTCATCAACCCGTTCAGTTATAGACAAAGAAGTGATAAAACGATCTGCAATCATGTCCAAAAAACTGCTTTTTGCCGAATCAATTTTGAAAAAAGTTTCGCTTTTTTTCTCTTCCATGACACTCCTCCTTGCGGTTATTGCCGCGATTGCCATTCCCCCTTGAGAAAATGGTTTTAGCTGATAATCCTTGGATTTCAACTAAAAATTGTTAAACAACTGGAATAATATCGGTTATAATAAATCATCATTGCAATCTTGTCAAGAAAATTTTTCGCGATGATTTGCATTCTGACTATCTTTCTAATACAATCCCTCTATGTCATTTTCTATCGCTATTGTCGGCCTGCCCAATGTCGGCAAATAGAGGTTCGACCTCCGCCCGCTGAATCCGACCTGCCAATGAGTTATCGAGGTCGGGCTTCCACCCGCTGACTTTCGGTTGCATCTAGAGCTATTTGTCTTCGAAATAAACATAGGAGTTTGGTATGATTCCCGTTGTTGGAAACCCGACCTCGTCATATTGAATTTTAAATTATACGACCATGTCTTTCTCTATAGGAATAGTCGGCCTGCCTAATGTCGGCAAATCAACGCTTTTCAAAGCGCTGACTAAAAAACAAGTTGATATCCAGAACTATCCTTTTTGCACCATCGACCCGAATGTGGGTGTGGTCGCTATGCCGGACGAACGGCTGGAAAAGCTGGCGATGTTTTCGCATTCTAAAAAAATCACGCCGACGGTAATAGAATTCACGGACATCGCTGGCTTGGTGCGCGGCGCGAGCCAGGGCGAAGGGCTGGGCAATCAATTCCTCTCGCACATCCGCGAAACTAAAGCAATCACTCAAGTGGTGCGCATTTTTGAAGACCAGAATATCACGCACGTGGAAAAGCGCGTTGACCCGCTCGGCGATATTGAAATCATAAATTTAGAACTGATTTTTGCCGACCTCGCCACCGTCGCGAAACGGCTGGAACAAACCGCCAAAGAAGCCAAAAGCGGAACTAATAAGGAAGCAATCGCTCGCAAAGCCGTGCTGGAAAAAATGAAGACGATTCTTCTGGAAGCTAAGCTTCCTATAGGAAGCTTAGCTTCCAATTTTTCCGAAGTGGAGTTGCCCTTCTTAAAAGAATTAAACCTGCTCACCGCCAAACCGATTTTATACGTGCTCAATAAAAAATTCGGCGGGCAGAATTTAGATGAAATGAACGACGAACGATATAAAAAATTAACGGATTATTTCCAAAAAAATAACGCCGTTTATGTCGCGCTTGATGCCGCCATAGAACTGGAGCTTAACGAACTTTCCGAAGAAGAACGCGCATCGTACAAAAAAGAGTTCGGCTTGCCGGAAGCGTCAGGTTTAGATGAGTTAATCAAAAAAAGCTACCAGCTTTTGGGATTGATAACTTACTTAACCACCGGCGAAGACGAAACCCGCGCCTGGACCGTGCGCCAAGGCGCCAAGGCCCCGCAAGCCGCCGCCGAGATCCACACCGATTTTGAGAAAAAATTCATCCGCGCCGAGGTAATCAACTGGCAAAAACTATTAGACGCCGGCTCCTACCCCGCCGCTCGCGACCGCGGCCTCCTCCGCACCGAAGGCAAAGAGTATGTCGTGCAAGACGGTGATGTGGTAGAGTTTAAAATTTGAATATAAAAAAGCTCCGGCAAAAAGTCGCCGGAGTCTTTTTGAACTAAAACTTTATCATTCACCTCCTCCTTTAGGAAGGATGGATCCTTGCATAAAAATCATCGGGATCTTCGTTGATCTTATTAATCTGATAATCAATATCGTCATTAAGATGAACTCTTTTTATTCCTGGACTGGAAGCTGCGTAAATAGGCAATCCGGTTTCTTTATCACACCTATCTTGTATTGAGTTACTTAAAACTATTGTTCTCAAATCACCATCAAAACCTCCAAATACTCCATAAGTTTTCAATGTATCACCTTCACCCCAAGGTCGTACAACCTCGATAAAATCACCTGTCCTTATATTTTCCATTATTTTTTGAATTTCAACTGTTTTTCTGCCAACATTAATTATTTTTTTTAATCCACCTTCTTCATAATGCCTTAACCCCGCTTCCGAAAGACTCGTCACTCCCGCCGCTTCTTTAGCTTCTTTTAATTCTTCTTCATTTTTAATTTCTAGATCCTCTTCTTTGTAGGCCGGGTGTTCCGACCAATTTTTTGGTTCTTTTTCCATACCCGGCAGTAGAACTTTGACAATTGCATTAGCCAGCGATCATCAAGCTCGTTTTTAAATTATATTAATATGCGTCCGTTAGTTTAGATGGTTTTTAAACAAACCAGTCAGAGTTTCACTGCCGGGCATATTTTTGATTTAACTTTAAACTTTTTAACTTTGGATTTTTAACTCCTCCTATCATACCCCTCCCCCAGCCGAGTTTGTAAACCCCACACTTAGTTTGCGCTGTGGATAACTTTTTACTCTCACTAGTGTTTTCAGATGCCTCGCGGCCGCGCAAACTAAGTGTGGGGTAAACCCCGCTTATCCACAACCACCGCGTCCGAACCATATTTAAATCTCACCTATTGAACGGCCGTTCAACTGGTGAGATTTAAAAAAACAAATTTATTTGTCCGCATCCGCCCCGCCTACTCTTTTATCCGGCCGAATAAGATAGTAACTTTGAATTACGAAATACATGGATTTGTCATTCTGAGCTTGCGAAGAATCTCTAAAAAATTAAGCAAAATACTAGATTCTTCGGTCGCCGACTCCCTCAGAATGACGCAAAAAATATCATTTCGTAATTCAAAGATAGTAACGAAAAAATAAAAAACTATCAGAAATAATTCCTGATAGTTTTTCTGCGCGAATCAAATTTAATTACCTTGCGGACACAAGAGATCTATGATGATGCGTAGCAAAGCCGCTTAAAGCTCTGCGGCCAGCCTTGAAGGCATTGAAATTGAAATCGTAAAAATTCACCCTCACCGCATTACCTTGCTTATCATAATCAACAACAACATTGCCATGAATATCAGAATCCACGCTTTTTGCCTTTTTCATATTAATTGAAAGAACTTTGCTGTCTTTATCATATGAAATTTTGATATTTTGCTTGTTCATAAATATTTATTGATTTTGGATGTATCAATAACTGTGATTATTTTCAACTTATCTTCTATCATCTCACCGGCTATCAGCAAAAGCCGCTCTTTGTTTCTTTTTCTATATAACTTCTTTATTAATAGTCTATCGTTATCATCATAAAGTATGCTGGTCGGATTAGTGATAGCGTTTGCAATAATCCTTTCCGGAATGAATCTCTCCGTCATGCGTTCTTTCGCATGTTTTGTTAGAAAATACTTCATGAAGATGCTTAAATATTAACATAACGGAGATAGATATGGCAATAACCCGACTGCCCGCAAGCCGCCGCCGAAATCCACACTGATTTTGAGAAAAAATTCATCCGCGCCGAAATGATCAACTGGTAAAAACTATTAGACGCCGGCTTCTACGCTCTCGCCCGCGAGAAAGGCCTCCTCCGCACCGAAGGCAAAGAATACATCGTCCGAGACGGAGATGTGATAGAGTTTAAGATTTAAATTTCACTCATACCATGTGCCATTAGTGCATAGTATGAGTGAAAAATATTAATAGAAAAGTTAAATCGAATGCCTTACCTTTTCTATATCCGCTATATCCTCTAATTTAATAACTACTTTATTTGATTCATCTTCTTTGAGAACAAGGAATCTTGGGTTACTTCGATAGAGATCTACTACATTATTTTCTTCTACTTCGCCGTTCTTACAATAAATTATTACACGATCTCCTTCTTTTATATCTTGTTCTAGAATATGTTTTTTCAGTTCTAGAATACGTTCTACCATTTTAGTTACCGCATCTTTATCCTCAATATTTTTTAACCTCTTCACCACATCTTCGTGAGTCTCTACGCCTGCCATTTCTTTTGCCTCCTTCAATTCAGCTTCTGTGTTAATACTTAAATCCGGCTGATGTGACTGTCCGATCTTTGCCGCTTTTTTTGCTATTCTCAATTCTTCCTCATTTTTAATCTCCAGATCTTCATTTGCCGCTTTATAAGCGGGATGTTCTTCTGGAAATTGTTCCCATCTGTTCGCCATATTTTTTACTCAACTTTAAATCTTAACTTTGGACTTTTGACTTCTCCTATCATACCCACCCCCGCCGAGTTTGTAAATAGCGGCTTTCCACAACCGACTTTCCCACATCCGCCCCCACCCACTCTTTTATCGTACGGCCGTGAGATAAAAGAGTGGGGAAAAGTCAAAATCTAATTTATCTATAGTTACAATTATATTGAAAATCAAGGTGATTTCTGGTATAATTAAAGCATGAAAACTTCGCGCAAAACAAAAAAGATTATGAGATTTCGGCCGGAGCTTTTTTGGGACACTAATCCGCGCAATATTGATGTCAAAAAACACGCTCAATATATTATTGAGAGAGTGGCTGACTTGGGGCGAGACAAAGAAGCGCGGTGGGTTTTGGATTTTTATGATAAAAGACTGCTAAAAAGAGTGGTGACCAAATCTCGGTGCTTGCGGCCGAGGACAAAAGCATTATGGACATTGATCCTCAAAAAATAAAATGGCATTACGAAACACTGCCCCGCCAAACAAAAAAAGCTCTTGATTTTTTATCTAAAGAAGAGTGGTTGAAACAGTCAAGTTGGTATTTAGCCGGTGGGACGGCGCTGGCGCTTCAGGCCGGCCACCGCAAATCCGTTGACTTGGATTTTTTCAGCGAAGATAAAAACTTTAATGAAAAGAAACTGCTCGCCAACTTTGCCGAAAACTCAAATCTGGAAATTGAGGTTGAGGAAAAAAACACGATATACGCCAAGCTGTTCGGTGCCAAAGTCAGTTTTATCGCTTATCCTTTTTTTATTCCGAAACAAGAGCCGTTGCGGCACGGAACAATCCGCGTGCTGGACCGGATTGATATAGGTGTAATGAAAATAACCGCCATTTCTCAGCGCGGAAGAAAACGTGATTTTTTTGACCTATACTGGTGCGCCCACAATGTTGAGCCACTGGAAAACATTATCAAACGGCTCAAAGCGCAATATCCGATGGTGGCTCACGACTATCACCATATATTGAAGAGCATGGTGTATTTTGAAGACGCGGAGAGCGACCCGGGGCCGGAAATCTGCTTCCCCGCCGACTGGAAAAAAGTAAAAAAATTCTTCATCAAAGAAATTCCAACGATCGCGATGAAAATTATAAAATAAAAAAATGGCCGGGAAACATTTCTGTTTCCCGGCTTTAGAGTTGTCGGAGGAGTTAGTGTTTTTGGTTATATTGGAATACATCCATTATCGGCACCGGGCTGCCTCCATTGCCACCTGTCACTACCTGTGGCATTATGCCATTCCACTTTTCAATGGCCTTTATTTGAGCTTCAATCTTCCGAAGCTCAATCAATTGTGGGGTGACTTGTTCGCGCTGAATTCTTAGAGATTCGGCTTCAGCTTTGGCTGTTTCAATTTTCTGCTGAGCCTCGGTCTTAATCCTCTCCAAGTCGCGTTGAGCTTTTAATGCTTCCTGACTGGCCTTCACTTTCAATTCAATTGCCTCATTGAAAGATTTTGAAAAATCAAAGTCAGTTATGTTTACGGCATCTACCTTTATCCCGAATTCAGCTAGCCTTTTCACTAAAACCTGCTCAATTTTTTCCTTCACAAGCGGCCGTTCTGTAACCAACTTCTCCGCCTCAAATTGGGCAGTAGAGGACTTCACAGACTCCTGAATGGCAGGATTTACAACACGGATAACATAATCTTGCCGCAGTTGTTGGTAAATTTCTGCCACTCTTGAAGGGTCAAGTGTATAGTTCAGTGTCACTTTTGTTTCTACCTGTTGCAGATCCTTAGACGCAGCGCTTGCATCAGAAGTTTCGGCCTGCACCTGAACGCTCATTTCTTCTACTCTTTCCAAAAGCGGAGTAACAACATAAATACCTTCTGGTAATACGCGGCCCGTGACTGCGCCCAGCCTTATCACAACTCCCCGATAACCAGAATCTACCACGCCTATAGCGGGTACTATTATAATTAGATACGCTATCAAAATCGCCACTGAAATGGTAGTCTTGGTTATATTTATCTTTCTGTCCCTGGTCTTTTCATCATACTCCAAGCTCCATTTTGCGCCTAGACCTATGATGATTACAGCTATGATTAGTTTCAATAAACTTATCATCTCACTCCTCCTTTATCCCGAAACCGTCGGGACCGCGGGTTATTTGGTTGTTAAAAAACTTTTCTCACCTTGAATCCATAAAATTGAATTTACGGACTCAAAAAAGAAAATTTTCGCGTTTCATTTTAATTTCCTTCCAAAAAGCCGCGAGCGAAGCGATAGAAATTATACAGATCTTTGTTCAGTATAAAGGAGAGAGTCTTTCACACCGCCCAAGAAATCCGATTCCATCGCCCCAACTCACAGCCCTTTGGAAAGAAACATTAAACTTCCTTGAATTACGAAACTCGCCTTTCTGTCATTCCCAGCTTGACTGGGAATCCAGTAGAATCTGATAAATCCTGGGTTCCCGCTTCCGCGGGAATGACAGTCGCTGGAATTTCGTAATCCAAGATAAACTTGTATTCCCTTTCAGAAGCCACGAATCATGAAAATAAATCATGAGTTCTGAAAGAGGCCCTCTAAAATTTTGCTTTGCAAAACTTTAGAGGGCGATGCGGCTATCTTGATTGGAGATCTCGGACAAGATCTCCAACAGCCGCTTCAAAAGTACTGCCGATGCCGACAGCATAAACTGCATGCTCGGCGCCATCGGACAAGCGAACGTGGTAGCGACCCACCTCGGGGAATCTCACAACTGCGGCGTACGAATCCCCATCAGGAAGCCGCTCCTTAACTTCTTGGAAAGCGGAGCGAAACACATCCGCCTCGTCGCCGTAAAGCGGGTCATACAGATGCACAACCACGCGCTTCCCTTCAAAGTTACCCCAGCCGATTTCGCTCAATCCGACTTCCGTCTCTTGAGCAAACACAGCCGGAGCGACAAGTGCCAGGAACAACACTATTACAAGCGCTATTCTTTTCATTCTCTCACCTCCTTTCCATTTGAATGTGCTAACTTTCTTTGAATCCGCCACACTATTGTGACGAACTCAAAAAAAGGGAGAAAGATGTTTTGACTTTGATTTGCGTCATAGCATCTTTCTCCTGGTGGCGAATTAACGACACTCTCTCCCCAACAATTTCATCAACAGTGCCCCGCCTACATAATTACTGCGGATATCACTAAAATTAAAATCAAAATTAGCCAGCCGATTAATACGGTCTTTAAAAGCCCGACCGATATAATGCAGACTGTAAAACCCACCGCTATCACAAATGAACTCGCCGCTGATATCCTTCCTCTTTCACATTTACACACTACGCTATCCCACTCCACTAGACAACTCACCAACCCTAACCCGAACACCACTCCTATACCAATCAATTCAAAACCCGAGTCGCTGTTGAATGCAATGATGCAAACGCCCAATGTTAGCGTCAACGCAATGACGCTGTTCGTTATTTTCTGAAACATTGTTTCAATTATCTTATCTATCATCTCATTCTCCTTTGTCCCGATATTGCCGTCGGGAATCGCGGTATGTTTTGTTTAAAAGAACTATCCTTTCCCAGCTGAAATAAAAATCGGCTGGAAGGTCTATCTTGAGGTTATAAAAACCATCAGGAGAGACCTTTCAGCCGATAACTAAAAACCGTTATTATACTTATTGTTTCGCAATCGCATGCTCTCTCCTTCACGCAATCACATTTAGTTTTCAAACAAAATTCAAAATCTTATCTTCTTCATCGTATGTCGCCATTATAACAGATTTTAAAGTCTTGTCAAGCCCAGCAACGAAAATCACGTCAAAAATAACTAAAAACCGCTTAAATAAGCGGTTTTTTGCAAACGACGGTAATTTCATTGAGTATATTTGTTTTTATATCTCAATCAATATGATGCCTATTATTCCGAGAATGATACCGATCTTATTTGTTAAGGACAAATCTTCTTTAAAAATAAAAACGCCGACCAATACGAGAATAACCAAATTTAAAATCGCGAAAATGGAAATGGCTTTTGAAAGATGCCCGTATTTTAAAGAGTAAGCCCAAAATGTGGTGCCGACCATATATATGACAAGCCCGATGATGAGCCAATAACTTTTGCTCCCCAGCGACCACTTTTTGAACAGCACATCGGCCGCTACCTCCAACGCAACCGCCAGTGTTATCAATATTAGAAAAATGTATTTTGTGATCATTGGAATATTGATACTTTACTTTGAATTACGAAATATCCATGACTGTCATTCCCGCGAAAGCGGAAATCCATGATTTATCAAACTTGCGCGTATTCAATGTTAGTCTTGCTGTAATTGGACATATCGCGCTTACTAAGTTAAATCTCATTCCACGGCAAACGGATTATATTTTCAGCCAATTTTTCTTTCTTCCCTTCCAAGCTGATGATATATCCTTGCTTGGCTATTTTTTTATATTCGTTTAAAAAACTTGATAATCCTTTTAGCTCCGATAAGGAAACTGTTTTTGAGCTTTTAATCTCAATCGGGATAACTTCATCGCCCAAATCGATAACGCAATCAACCTCCGCCCCGCCGGAAGTCCTCCAATAATGTACTTTATAATTCTTGCCCAGCGCTCTGATTCTTCTCTTGATTTCTAAAATAACGGCGTGTTCAAAAAGTATTCCTTTTTGGGCATTGACCAGGCCGCGCGAAAGAGGCAATCGCGCCAAAGCGTTACGCACTCCGATGTCAAAAAAATAATAGCGCGGGGAAGATAGAATCCGCTTTCGGGAATTGCGCAAAAATGGATCAACTCTCTCAACCACTAAAGTATCTTCAAGAATCCGATAAAATTCTTTTATGGCTGGAGCGCTGACGCCGGATTCATTGGAAAGCTTCGTTAGATTGGGGCTGGTTCCCGATTCCGCGGCCGCCAATTCCAAAAATCTGGAAAAAGCGCCTATTTTGCGCGACAAAGCTTCGGCTCTGATTTCTTCTTCAAGATATATCTCCGTATATGACCGCAGAACATCGCCGCGCTCGCTTTCTCTCATTCTTGCGATGGCCGGCAAAGAACCGTAGACAAGCGAGTCGGAAAATGAATATTTTGAATTTTGGTTGATGTTTTTTGCCGCAAGTTTAACGATATTATTCTCCTTGATCAAACCAAGCTCCGCCCAACACAAAGGATCAAGATAAAATCTTTTGATTCTTCCTGGAAGCAAATTCGCTCCCTTTCTTCTTAGTTTGCGGGCGGAAGATCCGGTTAAGATGAAACTGGCTTTCTTTTTGTCGATTAGAAACTGAGCCGCGTCAAAAACCTCAGTCACTTTCTGCGCCTCATCCACGAATACGACCGGTCTGCCCTTCATCGCTTCAACTTGCCGGATAATCCGCCCCGGATCGGCTTCCAGCTCGAGCCGCGCTGACGGATCTTGTAAATAATATTCAGCTTTATTGCCTGTATTTAGCAGAATATTTTTAATTAGGGTGGTTTTACCGGTTTGGCGCGGACCGAGCAGAAGGAAAGACCATCCTTTTTTCAGAGCGCTTTTAAGTTCGCTTTCCAAAATCCTAACTAATTGTTTATTTTTACCTTGCATATATAAAGTATCGTTTATTTCGCAGAATTGTCAATATCTTTCAAATTCCAGATCTGCATCGAACACATCCCCCTCCTCCCGCTTTATGGACAGAATATTCTTTTGGAAATTTCCCCTAATTCGTTTGACATAATTTTTAAGTTAATTGTGCTTTATCTGATATAACTTCCATAGTTTGTATTGAAATTACACGGATTAACAATTTATTTTTTATTTGATCACTTCAATTTTTCTTTCCAGAGTCTTAGGAAAATCGACATACGTTCCTAATCTGTATTCATTCTCTACCGGACGCACTCTTCCTTTTTGGATGGATTCCGCCGGATAAAAAGGCAGCTGATCGATTGCTATAAAAACATTTTCAAAAATTTCAAAACTAAATGTTTTTTCATTCCAAACATAGAAATCCAAATCTCGTATTAAAACTAAAATCAGCGCTACGGCAACAGAAACAATAACCGTGACAATATCAAAAAATATTTCCCCCGTGCGCAATCCATAAAGTGAAACTAAAGGAATTAAAGCAAGAACAAAAATGACAACCCATTGAAATATTGAAAGCGTTTTTGCTCCGAGAACAGTTAATTGTTGCCTCGCGATAATAAAATTACTCATATCATTGCGTATGCTTTCGTATACAGAACTTAAGTTATCATGGATCGGTAAATCACGTACCGCACTTTGGATATTCTGAAATTGACGATGAGTATTCCTCACGTAATTTATAATTTCATAATTCAAGGTATTCCGCACATATTCGTCTATCAACAAAGATAGTTTCTCCGCCGACTGCTTATCGTAAATAAGCACGTTTTGATATAAAGAAATCAGAGCCGCCGTTTCAGAAGCAAGAATGGATTTCACGCTATTATAATCCGTAGTGGTGATAACAATATAAAAACCGGCCATGATACCAAACAAAAAAGTGCTGATGGTTAAGATAGCATTGCCGAGGTCAGATGAAATAAAACCGATCGGCAATAGAAAAAGAAGGATGGTAAATATGAATAGGGAAGCAAAAAATATGTAATTAGCTTTCATGTGTTTAATAATTTATAATTTTCACTTTATATCTCTCACAATATCCCGCGCTTTGATGGGGTATTTTTTGTTTTTGTAGAGGCGGGAGACGGCGAAGTTGATGATGTAGGTCATCGCAAGCAAAAGTGAAAAATAAACCAATCCGATGGCAGTGAACTTAGGAAGAGCGTCTTTACCCAAATAGCCCAAAATCGCCGCCACGACGCCGATGGTGGTGATCAACTGCAAAGAAGAAATGGTGTTTTTGGTGCTTTTAGCCTGAAGATCGTTGAAAAGCTCCAGGGTGGAATCAAGATAGCTTTGCGTCATCACCCACATTTGCTTCATATACTCCTGCGTATCCAGCAGTGTTTCAAACTTGAATTGAAATAACGGCTGGAGATACTCGTCAATTTTTCTGGTATCGGTGATTTTAGAACGCGTATGCACGTAAACATCCATTTGCTCAATGCGCGCGCCGATTAAGTTGATGGTTTTCTGATACAAGGAAAGCTCGTTTCTCAAAGCGTCAATTTCCGTACCTTTAATCGCTCCCCGCTCTTTGATTTGGTCTATCTTTTCCCAAATAATCCGGTGAATATTCAAATAGCGATGAAGCTGTGATTTAAAGTCGCGGAAAAATATCTGCGACTCTATCACCTCGCGCGCCAAATTTTCATCGCGCAAGTTATTAATCAGAATAATGCCGGCCGCCCGGTACACTTCCACATTTTGCGTGGAAAGAACCGAATAAATATCTTCGGAAAAATCTTTGAATAACTGCTCTACATCCCCTCTCTCGGCGTCAGCGACATTAAGGATATAAGGCAGAATAGTTTTAATGTTGGCCAGTTCTTTCGGCACCGGCGCGCCTTTGGAAAAAATCAGAGACAAACTTTTGGATAGCTTGCTTTCATAATATTCCCTGATCTCTTTGAAATCGCTTTTGAGCGAAACAAAATCTTTTTCTAATACTATTAGCCCGTCTTCATAAATCCGAAAATTTATACCCAGATTGGTTTTGACGGCCAGATATTCCAACGGCCCGTTCTCTCTGACAACTTCGGAGACGGCCAAAACCTCCCGCGCCTTCGCCAGCTCTTCCGGTGGAAAATCAAGCTGGGATTTCCCGTATTTCAAAAAATCCCAAACCTCGGACATATGCAATGTCGTCCTTTGAAACCACCCGCCGATGTATATTTTTTGGATTTGCATACCCTATAAAAACATAGTTATAAAATTTGTTCAATGAAAATCGTGTATTTTTTAAAATCGGGAAAATTTTTCTTTAATTTGCGAACAAAGACGTCGCGATCCAATTTTTCATAGCGATGGACCAGCAGATTTCTCATGCCGACAACCGGCGCGATTTGATCGGCAAAATCCTTCGGCAAAATGTCGTTATCGGCCAAAGTGCGAAAAGTGCTTTGAAGATCATCGGGGACATTTAATTTCTTCTCCTTGATCAAATACATATTGATATCGGTCATAGTATCGGCAATCAACTGCAACAATCGTTCCGCCGTATGATACACAAGATAATTGTTTTTAATTTCATTTTCAGGCATCGCTACGATTCGTCCCAGCTCATCAATATATTCAACAATATTATTCAGTTTAGCTTTAACAAGCGCTTTATCAAGCATATTTTAATTCTTGCTTATATTTTTTGACGCGATAACGCAAATAATCAGATCTTAAATCCAGAAGCGGCTTTGCTTCAATATATCTCCTTAGCGCGTACATTTGATAGCTGAAATATTGCGCCTTGTCCGCGCAGAATAAAACCTGATGGCTGTCAAAAACACGCTTCATTAAAAGCGGCGGGGCTTTTTTCAGATTCACCAGATCAATTTTATCCGATCTGAATATCGGCATCAAGTCGCACAACATCCTCGCCTCGTCCATAAGATCCAGCGGTTTTTCGCTTAAATAAGCCACGTCAAAATCACTGCGGGAGTGAATTTTTCCAGTCGCGCGCGAACCAAAAAGCAACACCAGCGAAAGATGGTATTTGCCGGCCAATTCCTTAATTTTTAATTGTATCGGATCAATGTCCATACCCAGTATATCAACTTTGATAATGACCGACTGGCGTCTGAGAGCAAATTATAGTCATTACCTTCTTGTTGGCTGGTAAGATTAATTATGTCCCAAAATACGCAATCAAAGTTGTATTACTGGGCATATTTGTAATGATAGCATAAAAGCATTTTATTTGACAAATCGCGATTATTCATTTTAAATACCTATAAAAACATTTATAAATTGAAAGGGGGTGATTGCGATGAAGTGGCCGTATCTTATTGTCTTAACAATAGTTTTAGCAGGACTTCTCTTGGCAATACGGGGAGTCGGCAAAGAGGTTGTTCGCCTGAAAACAGAGGCGGGTAATCTGGAGCATGTTTTCAGTCATCAGTACTTGAAATCTCCGGATGAAATAAAATGGCAGATAGAAAAACATAGGGCGTCATACAACAAGATCAGGATTAAGATTATTGGCTTGATAGACGGATTAAAACCATACATAAAGGACTCTGATCTCTCCGAGCTGACAACGATAACGATGAGTCTTGTGGATCAATGCGCCAACGAGATTCATAACGCCGAACAAGCGCTTAAATCAAACAATATTAAGAGCGCCAACGCTTCTCTCGCGAAAGCCGCGCAAGAGTTGGAAAACCTTTATTCCGTTCAGGAGTCGCTGCTTGAATTAAAGCGTAAACTGACACCGGCTCCATCCGCCCCAAAAAACAACGGATTAATCAAATCCGCTCAGTCCCCGGGAAACATCACCCGGGGATTTCTTTATCGCTATTGCATTTTTTTTCAGTTTATAATAATATATCCTCCATTATGGCATCAGAGGAGATAAAACAAAATTTATACGAACTGGCTTATTTCATCTCGCCTCAGATTAAAGAGGATGAGATTGTTTCGCATATCAATAAGATAAAAGGGCTGATAACCAGTAAAAAGAGCGAGGTCGCCAAAGAAGAAATCCCCCACCGGCGCCGACTAGCTTACCCGATCGGACGCCACAAAGAAGGGTTTTTCGGGTATTTTCATTTTTCCTCATCGCCCAAGAGCGTGCGGGAAATCAGCGACGCGCTGACTCTGGATTCCTCCGTCCTGCGCCACCTGCTTATCACTGTCACCACGAAACAATCGGCTCAGATGAAAAAATCAACCCAAAGCGTCAGTGCGCAGGAGAAGGTCAAGAAAATGATGCACAAAGCGAAAGAGGAAGAGTCAATTTTCAAAAAAGAAGACGCCGTGTCGCATCTGGAAGAACACAAAGTGGAACTGGAAGAGCTGGATAAAAAACTGGAGGAAATATTAAATAAGTAAGTTCGTAAAGTTAGTAAAGTCAAAAGTTCATAAAGTTTAGGAATGCCGCGAAGCGGCTCAATAACTTTTAACTTTACACTTTTAACTTTCAACTTAAGCGTAGCGATTATGAATTTCAACAAAGCGTTTGTTTTAGGCAATATTACGCGTGATCCGGAATCGCGCACCACCCCGTCGGGGCAGACTGTGACTAACTTCGGCATCGCCACCAACCGCTTTTATACCGACCAGCAAAACCAGAAACAACAGAAAGTGGAATTCCACAACATCGTCGCCTGGGGCAAGCTGGGCGATATCTGCGCTCAATATCTTAAAAAAGGACAACTAGTTTTCGTGGAAGGACGCATTGAAACAAGATCATGGGAAGGCACGGACGGTGTTAAAAAATTCAAAACAGAAATTATCGCCGAGAATATGCAAATGGGTCCGAAAGCGGGGGGCGGAGGCGGGCGGAGCGACTACACGCCAGCCGGATCATCCGCTGTGCAGGAAGACGTAACGCCACAAGAAGATGAAATAGAAATTAAAGATATACCGTTCTAAGTCAAAATTTATGAAGTCCTTAAAGTCAAAAGTCTGAAAATGTCGCGAAGCGACTCAATGACTTTCTACTTTATAAACTTTATAGACTTTCAACTTAAGCGTAGCGATTATGGCTATCAAAAGAAGAATCAAATTAACTCCGCAGGAAGAATTCAAACAGGAAAAAAAGACCTGTTATTTCTGCTCCAATAATGTTAAGTGGGTGGACTACAAAGACACGGCTCTCTTGAGAAAGTTCGTCTCTATGCAAGCCAAAATGTACCCGCCAAGAAAAACCGGCACCTGCGCCAAACACCAGCGCCTGCTCGCCGAAAGCATCAAACGCGCGCGCTTTATGGCGCTTATGCCCTACACCGTCAACCAAGAACAAAACTTCGTCAGATTTTAAACTCACATCCGAATTACAAAACCCCCAACTTCCTATAGGAAATTGGGGGTTTTAGTTTGCTCCTACTATTATTGTAAATTCTTCGCACCGAGATTGATAATAGGATTATATCCACTTTCTTTCATACTTATTATTGTCTCTTTGGGATTTCGCGGGAAAACCGTTGATTGAGAAAAGGTGGTAATTTTCCCTTCTTCTTTCGCTTTATCATACGCCTCAATATCTCTTTTTGATGCCATCCGATCCAAAGGAATACCTGAATTTCCGCCAACGCCGGGTTTGACTCCTAGAGTCGTACAGGTGGCGTATTTATCTAACTCCTCAAGCATTTCCGGAGTATCTCGCTCCGAACTCACGATATTGATTTCCGGCATTGCCAATCTGGCAAGGGCGTATAGTAACCTATTGGCTTTTTCATAATCGCCGTATTTAAATTCTCCCAGTGTTTCTCCTTCTTTCTTGGGTCTAGTTTGGCCTGTTTTTAGCACAAATTGTATTTCCGTATTTAAATTTTGTAATTCATTGGCGCTTGGAAAACATACTCGAGCCGGCGGTTTATCCGGAAATTCTCTGCGCAATTCTTGAATATGTTCAAGCAATCCCCGTACCTCCTCTAAAGGATATTTATTCAAACCGTATAGCGCGCCTAATCCAATACTGTCAAAACCGGCCCGCAACGCTCTGGCTTGGGAGTTTCTGCGATTCCAATAATCTGCTTTGGGCGCGTTACCGCTTTCATTTTGCAAATGACTTTCCGCGTAAACTTCTTCATTATATGTTTCCTGGAAAACTCTAAACTGCAACGCGACATTGGCGCCCGCTTCTTCATTTGCCTCTTTTGCCGCTTCCGCGACAATTCTGAAACCATCTTCTGTTAATGGTTCTATATTTAAAATAATTTCTTCCAACCCGCGATCTTTTGTTTCTTTGATAATACCGGAAACATAGCGCGCGATTTTGCGAGCATAGCTATTATTATCAATCCTTTCTTTCGCGGGACTGCCTTCCAGATAACAAATATGGGTATGCCCATCATCCATTACGGCATTGGTCTCCCGCGCGATCTGTTCCAATGTCAGCGCTTTTTGAGGATAAACAATACCTTCGGCCTGTGTCTTTTCTTTGTTCTTTAGCGCCGCCGGACAATAAGCGCAATTATTGGCACATTTATCGGAGGTATAAACTACTCCGTAAAAATGCATATCTTTCCCAAAAAGCAGGCTCCTGATCTCTTCCGCTTTTTTGAAAATACCGCGCCGTTCCGCTTCTTCATAAGCAAGCACGATGCTTTCTGGATCTGAAAAATCTAATTTATGCAAAAATTCTTCTTCAAATTCTTTGTATATTCTTTTTGCGTTTTCTACCGATTCTTTCACCGACTCCGATTCAAGATCAGCGTGATATTCAGATTTTGGATTATATTTGCTTTTTTTGCCAAGCATTTTGAAACTGTTGTCAGGCTCATTCAAGACTATCGCGTCTTCTTCTGCCGATAATAGTTGATCGGGATTTTTTTCTATTTTATTAACGTCTCCGTCTCCGATACCAAAATCTTCAAATTTTGACATATTTTTTAGATTATTTAACCTACAGTTATTATACAAAAAAAAGCGCGCAATGCAACTTATTCAAAAAAAAGAGCCCCTCGCCATTTATATGGGTTGGGGCTCAGATAAATCAGTCCATCATCCAGAAGAGATGCTCTTCAATCTTATCACCAACAGCGACCACCAGTGCGTCATACTCTTTAATATTTATAGGGCTGGGCAATAATGTTGCCACAATCTTTCTCTCCGAATACTCATCTGACGTGAGCATTCTTTTTGAGATTATGTATCTTTTTTCACTAATAATCTTGGAGAACTCTTCCATGGTGACGATAAACACTCTGCCACCTTTTTTTTGCATGAAATTTACAAAATCTCCTTTGGGCAGATCTTCTTTCATATGAAGCATCATCCCTTTAAACTTTTCATAGCCCTTAAACGCTTCATCTAGAAAACTAAAATCTATTTTCATCTCTTTCCTCCTTTTCTATCTTTACCATTGACAACTGGACATAATTACAAAGAACAAGAACGAACTGAAACCAGATAATTAAAAAGCTTTACCCGGCCATCCGCGATCATACATACTTCCCATCTGCCTAAACCACCTTTCTCTACTGTCAACATTCATGGCAAGATGGTCGCCACTCATTCTGAGAAATGCATTGAAGATTTTCTCCCAAGCCTTTGGTGAAGTTTTTGAAAGCTCCGTCATCTTTGTTTCTGAAACTTTGTCAAATTCAATAGGATCCTTATCACCACAATAATAGTTCCAGCAGAAACACACAAAAGCAGTATCGCTAAAACCATGATGGTCTTTTCCGGCAGTGATCACCGCCCACTCCATCATCTGCTTGTGAGCTTCCTCTGCGAGCTTGAAACCAAGCGGCTTAGGACCCCCTCCAGTGGCATCGGGAAAATTCAAATCAAAAAGTCCGAAAGCATAGACTTTTTGTTTCATCATCGCCACCGCTTCTTCGTAAGTAATGGCAAAATCCACTTCCACATCATTTTGCGTATCAAAGAATGTTTTTGCCGCCTCTCTATTTCGAGCGCTATCATCCACAATTAATATTTTCATCCTTTTCTCCTTTCTTTTGTTAAATTGTTAAAGAATCGCTTTCAAAAATAGTAAAGCAAATTATCGCGCGATTGTCAATACACACCCTATCTCCATCTTGCCTACAAATATTTCCATGCGTTGCTTTTAGAGCGACATAAAACAGTGTAATTTACACTATATACCCTGAAAGTGTCGGGCATATTAAACAACCACCTGCTCCAAAACAGTTTTTTACTCTTCCGAGATCTTTTCTTTTATTGCTGATTATTTATAGACCTTATCGCGTCTGTCAATCTTAAGAACATAGATCGCGTTGGCTCGAACATCAAAAATCAAACGATAATTTCCTACGCGAAAACGAAATTCGCCTTCGCGACGATCAGATAAATGTTCAGCGAATTTCAGAGGATTATTTTGATTCGCGTAAAAACGCATCTTTTCAACTATGCGCTTTTGAATTGAATGGGGAAGACTCTTGAGTTGCTTGGCTGATTTTTGAGTGTAAAATACCTCCATTAAAAACCGAGTTGTTTAAATAGCTTTTCTTGAGAAACTATCTTTCCCAGCTTTACTTCTTTGCGCGCTTCGCGTATGTCAGCTAAATACTCAATATACGCAAAAAAATCAGCAAAGCGCTTATCCAGCTTCTTTAACCGTAAATATTCTGATCTTGGGATATAAACTGAATCTTTTGTTTTGACCGCGACAGAGCTTTTCATGTTTTTATGTTATCATAACTTTGAATTATCAGTCAACACTCATACGCGCGCTAACAGCTTACTCCATAGCGGTTTTTTGTTCTTCCGAGATCTTTTCTTTTATTTCGGCGATGATTTTCGATTTTTTACAGGGAATCGGGTTTTTCCTTACAAATATTTCCACGCGTTACTTTTGGTGATATAAGATACCACCCCTTTCTTTCTTTGAAAACGGTCTGATGTTTTCACTTCATACAAATATGTTTTGCCGTTATATTGCGCGACGATATCAATTTCCGATCCTGTTTTAGAACGAAAAAATCCCATCTTGTATGTCCGATGTTCATAATCAAGCTGCCGTTTAATTCCCATATAAACCGCGTTTTCTAAAAGAGCGCCGATATCCAAACGAGTTTGCAAGTTTTCAAAATTGTTTATCAGAGCGTTCCTGACGCCCAAATCGGTGAAATAAACTTTGAATTTTTCGCTGATTGCCTTCCTTTCGTTTATTGAAACAGCGTGAGCGCGGGAAATAATATTCATCTGCTCCAAAATATCAAGATAACTATAAACCGTCGGGCGGCTTAACTCGGCAAGCATAGCGACTTCATTCACATTCACCAACTGCCCCACTTGCCAAGCGAGTAATTTTGCCAATCCATACAACTTGGTTGATTTTTTAATGCCGGAAATTTCCAAAACGTCTTTTGACAGCAGAGTTTCCGCGAAATTTTTCAGATGCAGAGCGTATTCTTCCGGCTTGATATTCTCAATATTCGGCAAGGAACCGAAAACTAAATATTTCTGCAATTTTATCTGCGCCAAATCAAGAGACGGATTTTCCGTTTCTTTTATTTTCCTTTCCTGCGTCAAAAGCTCTTTAATGCTCAGTGGATACAAATGAAAAACCTTCGTCCTGCCCGCCAAAGTATCTCCGAAATTTTTCCTTATCTTCAATTCGCTTGAACCGGTCAAGACAAATCTGAGTTTGTAGTTATCAAATAAATGCTTGATTATGGAGGTGGCTTCGGGCATCTTTTGAACCTCGTCAATCAAGATTACTTTATCCTTGTATCGCTCCGCGAAATCGGCGAGCGAATGCCTGTCAACTCGCTCAAATTCCCGACGATCCGACAACAAATCAAAATTAAACATTTGATACCCTTTTTCCAAACAAACAGCTTTCGCCAATGTTGTCTTGCCGGTCTGGCGCAATCCTAAAATAAGAATAATCGTCGGATTTTCCGCTTTTAGAGCGTTTTTTATATCTTCGGATATATATCTATACATAAGCGTATCTTACATTATATACCCTAAAAGTGTCAAGCTAGCCTACTCTAAGGCTATTTTCTGCTCTTCCGAGATCTTTTCTTTTATTTCGGCGATGATTTTCGCGAGATCGCTTTTTTTCTCCGCCTTGAGCGCCTTGCGCGCGGCGTCCAGCCCCTGCCCGAGCTTCTCTCCGTCGTAGGTGATCCAGGCGCCAGCTTTTTTCACCACGCCATATTTCACGCCGACGTTCAATACATCGCTTTCGTAAGAAATGCCTTCGTTGTACATAATATCAAACTCCGCCGTTCTAAATGGCGGGGCCACTTTGTTTTTCACGATTTTCGCCTTGACGCGGTTGCCGATGACATCCTCGCCTTTTTTAATCTGCGCCGCTTTGCGCACATCAATCCGCACGGAAGAGAAAAATTTCAGCGCCTTGCCGCCGGGCGTGGTTTCCGGATTGCCGAAAAACACGCCTATTTGCATACGAATCTGATTGATAAAAATAACCGTCGTATTGGTTTTAGAAATCATGGCCGTGAGTTTGCGCAGGGCTTGCGACATCAACCGCGCCTGAAGACCCATATGCTGTTGGCCCATCTCTCCTTCTATCTCGGCCCGGGGCGTCAAAGCGGCCACCGAATCAATCACCACCACATCCACGCCACCCGATTTCACCAGGGTTTCCACTATTTCCAGCGCCTGCTCGCCGGTATCGGGCTGTGAGATTAAAAGCGTGTCCAGATTCACCCCGATTCTTTTGGCGTATTCTGGGTCAAGCGCGTGCTCGGCGTCCACGAACGCCGCGATTCCGCCGCTTTTCTGCGCGTTGGCGACGATGTGAAGCGTGAGCGTG
>Ga0209541_10003729_pt1 | contig 27672 bp, 38 predicted proteins | sample RifCSPlowO2_01_FD_184027 | JGI IMG/M metagenome (GOLD analysis project Ga0209541, IMG submission 184027) | Groundwater microbial communities from Rifle, Colorado - Rifle CSP2_plank lowO2_0.1 (SPAdes) (version 2) | ecosystem: Environmental > Aquatic > Deep subsurface > Groundwater | place... | reverse complement strand
GGTGAGATTAAGAGACTTGGTCTCTCCTTATTGAGTTGGACAGGCAGGGGTCCTCAGTTCAAATCTGAGCAGGCTCATTTTTAGTATAGTAAAAAGATAATTAAACACAAAAATGAGAGAAGAAAAGAAAAAAAGCAAGATTTTTTTGTATTTTTTGTTAATTGTAGTTATAATTTTTATTTTAAATTTTCTTATTTTGTTTGCTGGAAAATATGACAAGATTGAAGAGAAAATAGAAGAGAAAGAAAATTTCATAAAAAATGAAAATTTAACTATCGTGAGAATGAATTTGCCAGCAGTAGATAATGAGGGAAAAGGTGTATCAACAATATTAAAAGTGGAATTAAAAAAAGGCGATGGAAAAACATTAGTTGATATAGATGATTTGCTTTTCTGGGCAGATACACAGCATTCAATTAGAATAGCTAAATTAGTTGCAGAAAATATCACAAAAATCTCAACAAGCAATGTAGATTTAATTTATTCAGTAGAAGCTAACGCGAGTTTAATAGGTGGGCCATCAGCAGGAGCTGCTATTGCTCTTACTACAATATTTGCTTTATCAGGAGAAAAGCCAAGAGAAGATGTTATGATTACCGGAACAATAAATCATGATGGCTCTATAGGGCCTGTTTCTGCTATTTTTGAAAAAGCAAAGGCAGCTAAACAAGCTAATATTAAAGTGTTTCTTGTTCCTTTGCTACAATCTAGGGATGTGATTTATGAAACAAGAAAATATTGCGAGAAGTTTGGGTTTACAGAAATTTGTACTCAGGAAACTGTTCCAAAGAAAGTTGATGTTGCAAAAGAAGCTGGAATTGAAATTGTTGAAGTTGCTAACATTGAGGAAGCGTTGAGATATTTTGAAAGTTAATCTTTAGCTTTTAATTCCAAAATCAATTTTTCTTTCTCAAGCTTATAATTTATTATAGGCAAGTTTATTGGCAATAATTTAAAATAAACTTTATCTTTGCTGAAAGCTTTAATTTCTATGCTGTTTTCAAGCTGATTTATCAAAATATCTTTTAAGCTTGAAACTCCTGGCAAATCTATTTCATAGATTATCTTGTTAGAAAATCTTCTGACTTGAGTTTCTGCTTCTTCTCTTGGTAATTTTGCAAGTTTTTTTGCTTTTTCATCAGAAATTTCTGGTTTTTTTATTTTTACTGGTTTTTCTTCTTTTTCAACTTGTTTAACTAAACCTTCAAATCCAGGACCAAAACCTCTTACTCTTATTTCTGGCTTTCTGTTGCTTGAGGTTGCTATACTTATAGAAAATCCTTTTGATATTATTTTTCCAGGGAACTTTTCTTTTAATCTTTCTTTCATTTCTGCTTCTTTTCCTATTTCTTTGTCTAATTCTTTAAATTGTTTATCTAACTGATTTACTAAACTTGAGAAAATCCTGTTGAAGCCAAAAGGCATTTTCATGCCTAAATCAGGAAAATCAATTTTGTCGTTTTTTCCTAATAAACCAAACTCTCTCTCATCTATTTCTCTTTTTATGTTGTTTCCACAATGAGGGCAGAAATCATATTCTCTAGAAATCTTCCTTCCACATTTAAGACATTTTCTTTCAAACATAAGATTTTAATATATGCTTGATTTAAAAAGTTTATGGAAGTTGCAAGAAAAGAGGATTTAAAAGAGAATGAAGAAAAAATTTCCTTGCTTATAAAGAAGTATAATATTAACTTGGAGAAGCTAGAGAAAGAGCAGATAAAGCTTGGGAAAAATCTTGATACAAAAGACAAAATCAATTTTGACTTGATAGGTAGAATAGCAGGAATAGAAAATGTTTTTTTCAAAAATCAGATTATTTCAGCTATAGTAGTGATTAACAAGAATTTTGAGTTGATTGAGCAGGAATATTTTTCTGATAAAATCAGGTTTCCTTATATCCCTGGGTTTAGAGCTTATAGAGAATTGCCTTGTATGATAGAAGCTTTCAATAAGTTAGATGAAAAACCTGACTTGGTTTTTATTAGGGGACACGGGATTTTGCATCCTCGTGGGTTAGGAATTGCAAGTCATTTTGCCCTTACTGTTAATGTTCCTGTTATAGGAATAGCAGAATCATTATTAATTGGCGAGACAGAAGAAGATAGCATATTTTTAGATGTGAAGTTAGCAGGAAAAATATTAAAAACTAAAGAAGGTGCAAATCCTATTTATATAAGTCCAGGAAACAAAATTTCTGTTTCTAGTGCTTTGAAGATGACAAAAAAATTCATTAAAGAGCCACATAAATTTCCTGAGCCTTTAAGATTAGCTAAGAGATATGCAAAAGAGATTAGAAAAGAGCTGTTTAAAAGCTAAATTTTGTTTTTCTAAAATTTTTAATTTTACTAAGATTTGTCAAGCCGTCATAAACTTCTCTAACCACTCCTTTAGAAGGAGCTATTTCTTTCAGGTAAAAAACGGGGCTTTCTTTTAATTTTTTTACTTTTCTAGCTTCTTTTATTAATGGCAGGAATACTAAAAAAATAACAAATCTTAAAATTCCTGAGATTAAAAATATAAATAATAATTTGTTCATGAAAGTTATTGTTAGGTAATGAGCTAGCAAACCGCCTAAACCTGCTCCAAGAAAAACTCCTATGCCTGATAAAACATTAGAATAAGCAATACATAAACCTCTCCTTTCTCTTGAGACAGCATCATAAATAAAATTGAATGAGGCAAGATTAAAAGCAGCCCAGCCCATGCCTCCTAATAATTGAGGAACTAAAGCTATATAATATGGAGATTTTCCGAATAGCCAGAGTATAGGAAGGAATGGAATTAAAATAGAGCCTATTTTTAATAACTTGAGATTTCCATATTTGTCAGAAAATTTCCCCCATATTGGCATGAAAATAATAGAGGCAAGTGATGCTGAAATTGTTGCTAAAGTAAAAGTTGTATATGAAAAGTTCAAATCTTGTTTCATGTAAACTGCAAAGAAAGGGCCTGCGATATTTACAGCTAAATGAATTAAAGCTATGTAAATTGCAAATTTTCCGAAATTTGTTGATGGAGCTTTTTTAATAAATTGAAAAATAGAGAAATAATATTTTTTCTTTAGTTTGAATTTTGGCTCATAATGTTTTGAGAACAGGAAAGAGGAAAACATTCTAAACAAGAAAGATAAGAAAAAGATAATTGAGAAGCCTAACAGCAAGAAACCTTTTGTTTTGAAAAAATCTAATAGAAAAGCAGCTATTAAAGTAGAGATTAATACAACTAATTCTGAGATCCTGTTTCTCTTGCCAAAATACCTGCCCCGAATTTTTTCTGGCACTATGTCTCCCATTAGAGAAAACCAGGAAGGGGCAGCAATAGAACCAAAAATAGCATATAAAGAATAGAAAACAATTAAAATTATAGGCAAGTAACTTGAGAAAAGATTTTTCCAGAAAAATAATGATAAGAGAAGAATAGGAAGCCACATAAACGCTTGTAAGGCTACATTTAAGATAATGATTTTTTTCCTAGAATATTTTTCCATTAATCTGCTGCCTAGAATTTGGGAAAAAGGGGCAAATAAACTAGAAAAACTAGTAAGAAAGCCGATTTGCAAGTTATTTGCTTTTAATGCCAAAGCATATAAGCTGATATAAGAGCCACCTAAACCAGACATGACAGAGGTGAGAGAACCTTCTTTTATACTTAACTTGAGAGTTTTTTCTTTCTCAGAAATCTCTGATTTCTGATGACTATCAAAATTGCTTTTCTTTTTCAGCAATTTTGAAGTTTCTAATTTCTCGTGAATAGAAGAATAAGTTTTCTCTTTATTTTTCTTTTTCTCTATTTCTTTTTTTAAACTGAATTTCATAAATCAAATTAGAGTTTGAGATTTTTAAATATGCGCCATCTGGGAATTGAACCCAGCTCTAAACCTTATTCCAAATTATGGGAAGGTTTCATTCTTCCGATAAACTAATGGCGCTGAAGACAACCAATGGTTTTCTCTCACACACTTTCCTTTAATTTAGTAATTATTCAGAGTTTTTAGAATTTTTGATAGGTTTATAAATCAATATTATCTTAGATTCACATGACTAAGGGTGTATATATTTTTGTAAATGGGAATGTTTCAGAAGTCAGTGAAGATGATTTTGGAAAGCAGATAGAGGAGAAGAGAATAAAAAGATTATATACTAGGTTTAATATAGATGAAAGCATAAGAGTGAGAGTTTATGATACTTTCAGTACAGAGCTTTTTGATGAGTATTGCTCTTTAGATAATATATTTATTCAACAAAAAGGAATAGATAAGGATATTAGAGTTGAAAGAGATATTTTAAGAAAAGAAGATAGCTTGTTAGTTGCTTTAATTGATAATGAAGATGCAGGAAAATCTTTAGAGAAATATGGAAGAGAGGGGGATGCTGTTTCTGAAGATGATGAACCTTTTAAGCCAAGAGTTTCAAAAGCTGCTTGATTAATATATATTTACAACTAAATAAATTTTTATATAGTTGTGCTATTCAATCTAATTCACTATGACAAGAAAGTTATTTTTTAAGGAAAGGACATTAGCAGAAATTAAAGCTTTAAACTTAAAACAAGTTTATTCTGCTGGAAACTTAGTTAGAAGAATTTTAGATTTGTCTAATGAAGATAGTTTAGAGTTAAGATTTCCTTTAATTCCTGGAAGATTTAGAGCTCATACAAGAAATTCTACAGAAGCTTCAAGAAAATGTTATAAACATGGAGATTTAATAACTTTATCACAACCAAAAACTCAAGGAGGAGCTTATGAGTCAAGAGAAATTCCTTTGCAAGTGAGGAAAAGAGATTTTGATAAGTTAAGAACATTTAAAGAAGAGGAAATAAATTTTTTAGGTTATAGTTTTTATCCTGTGCAAGGAAGAGACACAAGGAAAAGAGTTGTTCCTTTTGCTTGGCTTCCTGAGGCAAGAAGATTGTTTGCATACGCAGAAAATTTAGCTGGAGGAATTGAAGTAAGAGTTTATGATGACGCAGAAAGGGTAGATAGAGAAGGGGCAGAAGCTGTTTGTAAAATTCCCTCAAGAACTAAAAAGAAAGGAAGATATAGAGTGAAATTAAGCCATGTTCCTGTGTTTATCAATACAGAAGGAAATGCAATTGCTTATAGTTTAAAATCTGATTTTGAAATTTCTCCTGAAATAAGAACTTATGCTGATATTAGATACACATGGAGAGATGACAGGGAATCTATAGACAGATTTGTTTTTTATCCTCAAGATATAGCTGCTTATATGGCTGTAATTAATAATTATGCAAAACAACATAAATTAGGGCCTATAACTTTCTCTCCAATAGCTTTGATTTCAAGGAAAGAAGCTGAATTTTATAAAAAATTATGTAATAATGTTGTAATTTATGATCTTTCTTTACAAGGAAGAAATAAAACAAGGAAGTTACATGTTCCTGAAAAATCTATTTTGATAGCAAGAAGTATAAAAGTTTTAGGACATGATGAAACCATGTTTTCTGATGCGATAAGAGATGGCAAGCTGAGAGATTATGATTGGTGAGTTTAGTTAGTTTTTTATATTCTCTTTTCTTTGTTTTTATATGAAAAAATTTTACATTACAACAGCTATAGATTATCCTTCTGGTAGACCTCATCTAGGCCATTTGTATGAGAAGATATCTGCTGATGTTCTAGCTAGATGGAAAAAATTGAAAGGGTTTGAAATACATTTTAGCACTGGAACAGATTGTCATGGGTTGAAACTACAAAGAGCTGCTGAGAAGGCAGAGAAAAATCCTGAACAATATGTTAAAGAGATATCTAAAATATTTAAAGAATTATGCAGAACTTTTAATATTTCTTATGATGATTTTATTATGACTACTGAAAAAAGGCACGAAAAAGTTGTAATAGATATATTAAAAAAAATTGATAAGAAAGGAGATATTTATTTAGGAGATTATGAAGGCTTGTACTGTGTTGATTGTGAGACTTTTTATACAGAAAAAGATTTAAAAGATGGTTGTTGTCCTTATCACCATAATAAAAAAATAGAGAAAATCAGAGAAGAAACTTATTTTTTTAAATTAAGTAAGTTTCAGAAAGATATTATTAAAAATATAGAAAACAATGACTTAATTTGGCCTGAAAAGAAGAAAATAGAAATTCTTAATAGATTAAAAGAGCCTTTGAAAGATTTAAGTATTAGTAGAGCAAATGTTAAATGGGGAATTCCTTTACCTTTTGACACAAAAAAGACAATTGCAGTTTGGGTTGATGCTTTAATTAATTATTTATCAACTGTAGATTATCCTAATAAAAAATTTAAAAATTTTTGGCCAGCTACCCACATAATTGGAAGTGATATTGTTTGGCATCATACTGCAATTTGGTATTCAATTCTTTTATCAATAGGTTTACCTTTACCAAAAGTTATTGTTCATGGTTTTGTTAACATTAATGGAGAAAAAATGAGTAAAAGCAATGGGCTTGTTATTGATCCATTAAGTTTAGCGAAAAAATACCCAATAGATACTTTAAGATATTTTTTAATTAGAAATATAGCATTTGGGCAAGATGGTGATTTTTCAGAAAAAAAACTTGAGGAAAGGCATAACAACGAGTTAGCTGATAAGCTAGGCAATCTTGTAAGTAGAGTTTCTGCTTTGGCCGAAAAATATGGAATTGAAAAATGCGAGAATAAGTTAATTAAAAATTTAAAAGAGAAGGAAATTGAAAAGAAAATGGAAAATTATGAGCTGGATAAAGCTCTATCTTTGATTTTTGAGTTTATTGATTCTTGCAACAAATATGTACAGGAAAATAAATTATGGGAAACTCATGACAAGAAAAAAATTTATGAGTTAGTTGATTCAATTAAGGTTATAGCTGTCTTGCTTTTTCCTTTTATTCCTTCTACTTGCGAGAAGATAACAAAAGTTTTTAATTTCAAAATTTCGTGGAAAGAAATTAATAAGCCAGTCAAAATTTCTGCTATTAAAAAAGCTGAAATTCTGTTTAAGAAGGTTTAAAACAACCTTTAAAAAGGTTGCCAAAAGTAAGGCTTATTCAATAAATTTCGTAACATCAAAAATCTTAAGATTTTTGTGGCTTTGATTTTTATTCAAAAATCAAAAGGTTTAAAAACACAAAATTTATTAACTTCTTGCACTTTAATTTAAGATGGCTAAGGGAAAAGTAAGATTAGATGGATTAGAAGCAGTTTCTACTAATGAAAGAGGTATAGAGATAACTGTACTTGAAAGAGAGCTGGCTAAACGAGGAATACCAGCAAGAAAGTTTATAGATGAATTAGGAATAGACCCATCAAGAATAATGAGATACAAAGAAAGAGCAGATGGAACAAGTGTATTCTTGTGTTATGAAGAAAATCCAGACGGTTCTTCATCATTTTACATCCTAACAGGAACTAAAAAAACAAAAAACTGGAAAGAGATAATAAAATCCTATCAAGAGAGATAGTTAATTATTTGTGTTTTCTTCTCCTGAAATAATCAAATATATCATCAGAATATTTTAATAATTCATCCCAATCAATTTCTTCACTACTTATTTTTTCATAATTGTTTGTATCAATTCTCTCTTTAATATCTATATGCGTAGGTAAGGGAATATAGCCAACTCCAAGACCTGCATATATTCTATGGGTTTTTGGTAATTTGTGTCTTGTTGATAAATCCACACTAAAATACTCCTCTTTGTCCTCTCTTAGTCCTACAAAGATTCTTTCTCCTGTTTTGCTATCATACTCTCCTGTTTTTTTAATTTTGTCGTATTGAGGTAGAAGATAAGCAATTTTTTTAGGTTCTATAGGTTTTTGTAAATCAAACAAATTAACAAGTTTTCTTCTAAATGCTCTTTCTTTAGGAGTCAAATGGGTTAATTCTTTTTTAGATAAAATTCTTCTTTCTAAGCCTCCTACTTTAGCTAACAAAACTAACACAATTCCAAGAATGAAAGAGAAAACAGAAATTAAGCTAAAATAAGAAGAAGCAGAATAGCCAATCACATTTCCTGTCAAAGTTATATTTGAAAATGAGGAAATTATGCTTATTGCTAGCAAGATTAAGCCGAAAACTCTTTTTTTGTTCATCTTTTTATTAGGTTATTTAGGTATAAAAAGATTTTTATAATAGAATTTCATTAGGTAGGGAAGGCTATGACGAAAATGAAAAAATGTCTTTATGTCGAATGCGCAAAGTATTATGATTTGTTTGTTAATAAAAAAGAGATAAATAAAGAAATAGAATTCATTTCTAGACTACTTAATAAATTTAAGGTTAAATTTGTATTGGATATTGGTTGTGGTACTGGTTTATATTTGATTGGTTTAAAGAAGAAAGGTTTTGATGTCGAAGGTTTAGATCTCAGTAAAGAAATGCTTAAAGAAGTTAGAAAGAAAAGCAAGAAAATAAAATTATATAATAAAAGTATGTTAAATTTTAGGATTAATAAAAAATATGATGCAATTACTTGTCTAAGTTCTACTTTACTTGCACTTCCAAATTTTAAACTTATAGAAAAAGCTATCAAGAATTTTTATGAACATTTAAATTTAAAAGGTATTTTATTTTTAGATTTACCAAATCATCTTAAAGAGATTAGAGAGTGCAATAATGTAAAGAAACATACTTCTTATAACCTTCCTGAAGGCAGATTTGATTCTACTGAGATATCTTGCAAAAAAGGAAACAAATGGGTAGAGAAATGGTATGGAATAGTAAGAAAGGGTAATAAAGTTTCTAAATTCAAAGACATATGGGAAGAGTTTATTTTTCAGCCAAAAATGTTAGTAATTTCCTTAAAAAAGATTGGTTTTAAAATATTAAAAATCTATGGTTCTATGATGGGAGATAGATTTGATAAAAACAAATCTTGGCGGATAGTTTATTTATGTAGAAAATAAGATTAATCCAACTCTACAAATTCTGTTTTTATTTTTTGTATGCTATTTTTATCCATAATTTCTTAAAAAAAGGCATTGTTAAAGTTGAAAGCACGAATCCAACAGCAGGAACAATAGCATTAAGCCAAGCTCTTTCAATGTTTATTGCCTGAAGATAAAGACCTACTGCCAAATAAGTAAATAATATAAGAAGGATTCGCCTTGTCCAACTAGTTTCCCAAGCCTTGTCAGCTTCGACTTTCTTATTTCTTTCTTTTATTGCTTTTATTTCTGCTTCTATTTTTGTTAGGCTTGCCATGTTGAAAATAAAGGTTAAAACTATAAATATCTTGCTATTCGCTTTCTTTAGCAATTTCTTCTAAAGCAACTTTATTAGATTTCTTTGTAATGCCTCGTTGTGGTTCAAATGGTATCCACTTTCCATTGAAATTTATTTCAATCATAATATGATTTTTTAATTTTAAGAATCTGGCTGGAACCCCCAAAGACCTTATTAATTGAATTGCAAGAGTAGAAAATCCCTTACAGTCTGCATATGCCCTTGCCTCAATTGCTCTTGGCCCTTCCACAAAACGATACCTTTTAGTATCAATTGCTTTTGGGTCCCATTTATGTCCTAGTTCTTCAGTGGAAGTTATATCTCTTAGTCTGTAATTAACAGGCATTAATAAGTCATATATACTCACACCATTAAATTCTTTAAGTTTATATTCATGCCTAAAATATTCTGGGTCAACTTGCATATCTGTTCCTAGAGGCTGAATAGGACTATCTTCAGGAAGGCTTAATAACTCTAACTCATGCTTTGTCAAAGGGTGCGTATATTTTCCCAAAATACTTGGTTCTATTTTTGTTTGGTCTATCTTCTCATCTTCTATAGTCTTTTCAATATAATATTCTAATTTTCCCTTGTTCTCTTTTCTTGCCTGCATAACCAATCCACTCGTAAGCAATACAGTTCCGAGAATATAAAACCACAAATTTTTTACTGTAGAAATCTGTGCGATTGCAAAGCCTGTTAAACTAGATAAGGGTTTTATGAGGAGCATCACTATCCCAATTATAATTAGAATTACTCCAATTAGCTTTCTTTTGTTCATCCTAACTCTACAAATTCTGTTTTTATTTGTTTAGCATATCCCACACAAATTTATGATAGTTAGCTATTTCTTCATTTTCTATTAATATTCCTATTAATTCTTTTGTTAATTCTAAGATTCCTGTTATATTTTTTCCAAATATAAAATAACTATTTATTTTTTCAAGTCTTTGATTAAACTTGACCTTAGTTAATTTTTTATATCTTTTATCTTGAAGATAATCGGCTTTTACTTGGTTTACTATAACATTTAATTTAATCTTCTTTCTGAATCTTAAATTTCTTGCGTTTAGAGATTGATATTTGATTATGTCATCAATAAACTTTCCATTACCATAAGCCCATAATTCTTTATCTTCTCCTGAATAAATCTTTTCTAAAAATGAGGAGATTCCTTTGCTTCCCTTAAATAGTTCTATAGAAGTTGTTTCTTTTATTTTCTTAGCCTTTTCTTCTAATATAGGAAGAACTGATTTTATCTTATCTTCTTTTTCTTTTATTAAATCAAGAATCTGTTTTGGAGGGATAGCTTTAAAACAGGTTTTTCTTTCCATCAAAAATTTTGAGACAAAACCTTTTTTTATTAAATTTTTAAGAATAGGGTAAACTGTAACACGATTTAATTCTGATATTTCAGTTATTTTATTAACTGGTGATTCTCCTAGCTCAAGAAGAGCAATGTAAACTCTTTTCTCTTTGTCTGATAACCCCAGAGAGTCTAATGCGTCATCTATATCCTTTTCCATATCACTATTTATTATTCTTTCTTTTAAATCTTTCTATTTGTTGATAATTTTTAACAACAAAATTATTTATATAATTCTTGTATTGTAGTTACTATAAAGTAGATAAGAATTTATAGAAAATGGAAATGAAAAATTTAAGACAAAAAATTAACGAAAAGGCAAAACAAGAAGGCTTAGATATAGTTGAACGTTCGTCAACTGTTTCTTGGCTTTATCCCGGACAATTTGCATATTGTTTGAATGAAGAGTTTATATGGGATAGGTTTGGAAGTTTTATAGATATTCCTGAATCAATACACTTTCATAAAATCCAGCCAGTAATTAGATGGGATGATTTTATTAGGCATTTTCAGGGTTCTTCTTCTATACCTGTTGAAAGAGATGGCTCTCATCTTGCAAGCTTTGATATGACAACTATTACTGGAGGGCATATAGTTTCAAGACAAGAACATGAAAGATATTCAAGAGAAGCGTTTAAAGGTATAATTGAATTTTTAACATCTTTTGGCTTAAGGAAAGAGAATTTTGAGATAACTTTTTTTCCCGGAGCAAGATTATCTGAAATAGGAAAAGGAAGAAATGGATTTCAGAAATATGCCTTTGAGTTTGAATTTCCGGAGGACAGAGAAGCTAAGGAAAGCTTCTTGGAAGTTGGATTACAAGAAAGTCAGATTAAACCTGATTCCTCAAGAAATTGTTTTTTGATTCCTAATTGGATTTGTGGGGAAGTTGCTCCGTGGGGATATAGAAATGAGATTAATTATAAAACATCACAAGGATTGGTGGATATTGCGACAATCGAGAGACTTTCATTAAGACCAATAAGACAGGAAAATGAAATTGTTGGAGTTGAGGATTGGGATAAAGTATTTGTTATTAGCGGAACAGGTCTTGAGAGATTGTCTATGATAGAGAATGGTCTTAATAAAATACAAGATGTAGATAATATTAAACCATTGTATGATTTTGTTAGCTCAAGAGGTTACGAGAATCCAGACTTAATTTGTGAAAGTGTAAGAATAGCAGGCAGATTGATTGCTGACACAGGAGGAAATATGATAGATAAGAAATCTCCTAAAACCGCAGACGAGAGAAAAAAGAAATATAACAGAGTACTAAGGAATTTATGTAGTATAGATGATAATGGGTTACTAGAAATGTTTAGAATAAACGCAGAAATAAATCCTTGGTATCCTGAATTGAGAAGTTCTATTGGTGCGGTTTTAGAACAAATTAAAAGTTATAGAGAAAGGAGCAATATGAGAAAATGAAGAAGAAAAATAGAAGAATGAGATATGTACCAGTAAAAATACAGATAGCCCAGCTGACTTTGTTTGAATTAAGCAAAAATATGGCTCGGTATGTAGTGATAAGCCATAAAGAAGGTCTAAAATTAAGAGCATTACCCTTAGGGGGGCATAGAGATATAGTAGATAATGTTAGAGAGAATGAAGGACTTGTGGGTTTAGTATTAGGTGGTGGGTTGATAAAGATTTCAGATGAAGAGAAACGAGTTCACGCTTATGACCAGAGTTATGAATTTGGCAGAGCTCCAAAAGAAATTGTTAGAGAGTTGTTAACTAGCTGGGCAGCTGAATATATGCCTGGATATTCTGTAGAAGTAACAGATTATTAATTTATTTAAAAAGAGGTGATTTTTATTTTCTACTCAAGATTTAAAAATACTTGTTTTCTAAATAGAAAATGGGTGAATTAGAAGAATACAGAAGAAAAATAGATAGAACTGATTCTGAAATAGTAAGATTGTTAGCAGAAAGAATGAGAGAAGTTAAGAAAATTGGCAGATTAAAAAGAGAAAATAGTTTACCTGTTATTGATGAAGAAAGAGAGAGGCAAGTTTATAGAAGAGTAATGGAAATAGCTAGAGAATATGGATTATGCCCAGAACATATCAGAGATATTTATAGAGTTATAATTAATGACTCAAGAAAAGCAGAAAGATGACAGAGGAAATAAGTTTTTCAGATGTCAGAGATACTCACAAAGTTCGTATCCCTGAGCACTTAGAAAATCAAAAAGAACAAGTAGATTTTCCAAGCTGGGAAAAATTAGATTTAAGAGTTGGAAAAATTGTTAAGGTAGAGGATATAGAAAATGCAGACAAGCTGTATAAGCTTGAGGTAGATTTAGGCAATTTAGGAAAAAGAACACTTGTAGCAGGAATTAAAAAATATTATAAGAAAGAAGAGTTGAGAGGAAAAAGCTGTGTTGTGTTTGTGAATTTAAAGCCAAAAATTATGAGAGGAATTGAAAGCAAAGGTATGATTTTGGCTGCTGTGAATGACAAAGGAAAAATAGTTTTAATTTCTCCAGAAAAAGATATTGAAATAGGAAGCAAAATCTCTTAGAAAGGTTTATTTAGTTCTGTTCCAGAAAAATCTTGCTTCTTCCTCAAATTCGAATTCAGGAATACCCCAATCTGGTTCTAATAATTTAACTCTCAATATTCTTGGCCCGTATAATCTTGAGTTTAAATTATTATTTTGATAATCACCTCTTGGAATACCTCAGATTTTTCCATCTGAACCTAAAGCAATAACATCTTTATCTGCTTCTTCAGGATTGTTTTCTCTAAAATCTGGATAACAAATACTTAATTTAGAAGCTCTAAAAAAAGGATTTACAAATTGAAATGTTCTATGAATAAATGCTGTTCCTTGTCTTGTTTTATGAATAAATGCTGCTCCTTCTCTTGTAAATGCCATCTCATAAACTAGTCCTGCTTCTTTATCTCCAATATAAAAGCCTCCTTGATTATGAAAAGAAATTCCTTTTCCTCTTTCTATAGCTGAACTAAGAGAAGTTGCTAATTCTCCTAAAGTTTTAAATTCAATAATAGGAGTTTGTTTTTTTGCCATTAGCTTAAAATTAAAATAAGCTATTTAAGATTAATTATATTAGAAAATATAGATTGAAGCAAGATAAGATAAAAAATATAAAAGTATAGTTATGAGCCCTCAAGGAATTGAACCTTGGACCTCTTCTATGTGAAAGAAGCGTTCTACCACTGAACTAAAGGCTCTCATAGAATTAAGAAACAACTAAATATAAATTTATCTCAAGCCTAAAGATTCTAAAAATCTTTCAAATAAAGAAACAGGCTTTTTCTGCTTGCCTAACAATCTTGCAGCAATATCTATATAAGCTTTTGCTGCTTTTGATTTAGGTTTTGTGTGTATTACAGCATTTTTCTTTGCTAAAGATTCTTCTACTGCTGAATCTTCTGGTACAATTCCTAAAACAGGAACTTCTAACATATCTTTTATATTTTCTAAAGACATTTCATTCTTGTTATGTTTAACCCGAGTTATTATAACTCCTCTTACTCTTTTGTTCATTTCTTCAGCAAGTTTAATTGTTTTTAATGTGTCAGTTACTGATAATATATTAGGATTTGTGATTAGGATAAGTTCGTCTGAAGCAGAAATTGCTGTCTTTACCTCTTCTCCTAAACCCGCAGAAGAGTCTAAGATAATATGATCAGAAATTTTTTTTAGTTTCTTAGTTTCATCTATTATTGATTTCTTTATTTTTTTTGTGTCTTTTAATGATAAGCTTGAAGGTATGATTTTTGTTCCTGACTCATGCTCGTAAATTGCTTCTTCTATATCTGCTTTTCCTTGCAAGACATGATTCAAGTTTATAGGGACAATTGGCGCGCCAAGATATAAGCCTATATTAGGAGTAGTGAGATTAGCATCTACAACAATAACATCTTCTTTAAATTTGTTTAAAGCAGCTCCTAAATTTATAGCTGATGTTGTTTTTCCTACTCCGCCTTTTCCTGAAGCTATTGCATAAATTTTAGCCATTTTTGTTTCCAAGAAAATTCTTTTAGAATTTTCCTAACTAGAAAAGCTTTGCTTTTCTTGGTGTCAATATAATTTTTTAAATTGCTGTATATTTAAATCTATGTTTATATAAATTAAAAAAATAGAAATTATTTACTGATGTCTTTAATTTTCTGATTTTACTTGAGATTATATTAAAAATTCTTTAGAGAATTTTTCTTACACTATCAACAAATCTGTCTATTATTTCAGAGTATTCTTTTAACTTGTCCATGTCTATACTTATCCATTCTTCTTTGTCAAGGACTTTTAAAGTTATGTGTTTTCTGAATTCGCTTTCTCTTGTTTTTTCTGCTTTATCTACTCTTTTAAAAAACTCGTATAATTGCAAGGCTTCAATAATCTCAGGATTTTTCTTGTAAATCTCACGAACTTTGTCTAGCTTTAGTTTTGGCAGCTCTGGTACCTTACTAATTTTCCTTTTTGTTTTCGCTTTTTCTAATAATCTTTCTATTGTTTCTTCTATCAACTCTTTCCATCTTGTTATCAAGTTCAGCATTACGTCTGTAGTTTTGGTATACTTCAAGCTAACATAGAGTAAATGATCGGCTGATATTTTCTGCTGAATTATCTTTTCCATTCTCAACTCTTTTATAAATTCCAGAAAAATTATTAGGTAGCGGCAGTATATATATCTTTCTAAATTTGTGGCTGTTAAGTAAAAAAGTAATGATTTTTATCCATAACAACTGGACTATAGACTTAAAAACACTTCTGAGTAAGATTTATTAATACTTTTTTTCTTAATACATTATGAAAAAGAGAGCAATTTTTTTAGTTTTGTTAGCAATTATTCTATTTTTGCCCTTAACTTTAGCAATAGAAATAACTCTCAAGCAAGAGTATAAGCCAGGAGAAACTTTAATAGCTACAATAGAAGGAAACTTTCTTAGCCAAATAAAACCAGAAAACATTCTTTTCTATTCTGGCAGAGCTTATATCCCCATGATTTATGATCTTGCAAAAATTCAAGACAAATACTACCTTTATGCAATTTTGCCAGAAAAAGAAAGAAATTATACTCTAATTATAAAAAATGCTCGCTACTATGAAGCAGGACAAGAGAAAACTCAAGACTTGCAATTTGATTTCTTAGTTAAAGGCAATTCTAGCTTATTTTCAGTAAATCCTGGTTTCATAATAACTAACAAAGAGTTTAAAATAAAAATAGAAGCAAGAAAAACTATAAACCTGAAAACAAAATTTTTAAACTCGAGTGAAGAGACAACTATACCAATAGGGACAAAAACTCTTAGTTTTTCGGTTTCTCCTGTTCAAGGCTTTTTATTTACTACTTTAACTTTAGAAGCTTTTGATAATAAATATGAAGTGCCGGTTGCTATATTTAAAGAAGAAGATATAGAAGTGTTAGAATCATTAAGATTTTCTAAATCTTACTTCAACTTTACAGTTTTAGAAAATAAAGAGTTTTATTTTCCTTTAACTTTGATAAATACAGGACAAGAGGATATTAAAAATATAAGCTTCTCGTCAAACTTAAAAATTCTGAAACTGCCTGAACCTATTCCATTATTAGAAGCAGGAAAATCAAAAGAAATACTCTTTATTGTTAATTCATCTGAAATAGGAATAAAAGAAGACTTTCTTTATGCTAATTACGGAAAAAACAAATACTCGGCATTTTTATCCATACTTACAACAAAAAACCAGTCAGAATTTCAAGAATTTATTGAGGAGACAGAAATAACTCAAGGAGAAACTTGCACTGAATTAAATGGAAAAGTATGTAAAGAAAAAGAGGAATGTGATGGACTTACAAAAATAACTGCTGATGGTAAATTTTGCTGTGTAGGAAACTGCAAAAAAGAATCTTCTTTTGGTTTAGGAAAAACAATTTCCTTGATAATTATAATTCTTGTCCTTGCTCTGATAGGTTTTTTTATATTCAGAAAATTGAAAGCAAAAAGAAAATCTGCTGAAGAAATGATAGAAGAAAAAGAAAAAGAGTACGAATCCAGATTCAAGCCAAAAGAATTAAAAGGCTCTTTGACAAAAGTTTAATTATTTTTAGTAAAAAGCCGGTTACCCCACACTGCCTTACATTTATCGTTGTTATTTTGTATCAATACTTTTTTGATTTTAAATAACAAAAATAGAACAAAACTTATACTACTTACTACTCTTTATCTTTTACTATCTTAATTTCTCCATCTTTAATTTTCTTAGCCAAAATCTGCCTTTCTATGATCATTCCTTTTGCAAGTTCATCATATTGATGCAATCTTCTTGTTAATTCATTCAGCATCATATTTAAGTCAGCATTTTTTATTTTCAAATCTTCTGGATAAATTATCTCGAGATGAGAGGGCATATAACCAAAGCATATTGCCACAAGTTTGTTCAAGCTTGTTTCTAACTCGATTTCAGCAAAACTTGTAAATAGCTCTTGTTTTATTTCTTCTCCTTCAAGTTTTTTAGGCTCTGCTATTTTTTTCTCTTTTATCTCAACATCTTTCTCTTCTCCGAGTTTTTTTACAATTTCAGCTAGAGTTTTCTTTATATGTTCTTTAGGTTTTCCTAAAATTTCCAACATCAAAATTGCTCTGACTTTTTCCATTTTGGATTTTTTCTCTTTTAATCTAAATTCTCTTTTTTATTATTAATATTATTATGACAAAAACACAAAACAAAGCAAAGCCATAGATTGCATACTCTTTTATGTATTGTGTCTTTGATTTATAAACCTGCTTAGTTTTTATATCTTTTCCTCCTAAATTTATTATTTTTTCCTCTTTTCCAACTTGCTCTAATCTCTGGATTCTTTCTGAATTCTGAGAGCCGTCAAGAATTTTCAATTCCTGAGGTTTTTGGATTTCCTCTTCCTCCTCTTTTTCTGTTTCTTTTTCTTCAATTTTTTCTATTTCTTCCTCAGAAATAATTTCCTCTTCACTTTTTTTTGTCTCATTAATCTCCTCCTCACACTTAACATCAATCTCATAATTAGAAAAAACTTTTGTTTTCTCTTTAGAATCTTTTATTTTTATTTCTATTTTTGCATTTCCTTTGTAATCCTCTACTATCTTTAGCAAGAATTTTTCCCTGCTTTTTTCTTCTGTATTAATGATATTATTTACATAATAATAAGTTGATTTCCATTCAGCATCAAATATTTTAGCTATCCTTTTTCCTTCTGCTGTTATATCTATTTTTACATCATAAACATCTTGCGAGAAATTTTTCAATTCTACTTCAAAATCAAATTCTTCTTTACAATTAATCTCGTGAGGATAATTAACAGAAATGTTTTGGCTAGAAACCAAACTCAAGCTTAGAACTAAAAACAAGGCTAAACTAACTCCAAACACCAGCAATTTTTTCATGATAAAAATTATCTAATTTTTAGCACCCCAAAATCCAGAGATTTTGTGGTTACAATATGAACATTTTCCTTTCTTTAAATTATTTTCTATAATCGAGAACATATCTCTTTTTATTAATAACTTTTTACATTTAGGGCAGTAGGTATTATTTCCTTCATCATCTCTTATATTGCCAGTATATACATATTCCAAGCCTTTATTTAAGGCAATATTTCTTGCTTTTTTTAATATACTTGGGGAGGTGGGAGGCAAATTTAGCATCTTATAAGTTGGATAAAAAGCAGAAAAATGTAGAGGAACTTGCAATCCTAGATTTTTTCTTACCCAATCTACTAGCCTATTTATTTCTTCATAAGAATCATTCAAGCCAGGAATTATTAAATTTGTAAGTTCAATCCATACTCCTTTTTTATGCATAATTTTAATTGCTTCTAAAACAGGCTCTAATCTTGCTCCACATACTCTTTCATAAAACTCATTTTCTATGCTTTTCAAGTCTATATTACTTGCATCTATATATTTGCATAACTCATTTAAAGGCTCTGGATTAATAAAGCCATTAGTTACTGTTACATTTTTTATTTTTGCTTTTTTCGCTAATTTTGCTATATCTAACATATATTCGTAGTAAATACTAGGCTCTGTGTAGCTATAGGAGATTATTTTACTTTTATTTTCTTTTGCCTCTCTAATAATATCTTCTGGTTTTATATTTAAACTTCTGACTTTTTCAGGACTACATTGGCTTATCTCCCAATTTTGGCAATGTTTACAAGCAAGATTGCAACCAGCTGTTGCAAGAGTTAAAGTTTTCTCTCCTGGCAAGAAATGATATAAAGGCTTTTTCTCTATTGGATCAATAGCAAGACTACATGGCTTGTTATAAACTAGACTAATTAATTTTCCATTTATGTTTTTTCTTACATGACATCTTCCTGTTTCTCCTTCTTTCAAAAAACAAAAATGCGGACATAACTGGCATTGTACATTTTTCTCGCCTAATTTTTTATAATATAAAGCCTCTTTTAATTCCATTTTTGTATTTATACAAATATATTTTGCTTCTTTTTTACTTAAAAGAAGAAAGAAAATTAAGAATATAAATTTAACTAAATCAAGAAAAAGCTTGAGAAAACCTCTTTCCCTTTTTTCTTGCTTGCTCAAGAGAAATAGAAAAATTTTTCCCTGCATCTTCAAGCTTTTCAGGCTTAATAAAAAACCAACCCTCTCTGTTAAATCTCACAGCAAGAATAGGCTTTAAACCAATTATCTGAGAAAAAATAATAAATTCTTCAATTTGCTTCTTGCTAATATACTTATAAGGTTTTTTGCTTGATTTAACTTCAATACAAAACTTTTTCCCTTTTTTTCCAGCAATTAAATCACAAGCAGTATTCTCCATCATTCCCGAACCAGCAACACGAACTGCTCTCCAGTTATTATCAATAAAAATCTGATACAATTCTCTTTCCACATTTGCCCCTTTTTCTTTGTTTGACATTTTATATTTTACATTCTTCTATTAATTCTTTATTTATCTCGTGCCTTTCATCAATTTCATCTAAAATTTCATTATGAACAGAAGAAGGATGGTAATACAAATGAGTTATTATTCCATAATCTTTTGCTTTTTTAATAGCAGGAACAAAATCAGAATCTCCAGCAATTAGTAGAGCGTGCTGTATCTGATTTTCATAGGACATATTTGTTATATCTAATGACATTAAAACATCAATCATCTTTTGCTTAAATTGATTGCCTATTAATTGTAATTTACCTAACTTAACTTCAAATCTTGGCAATCTTTTTAGTTTTGCAAGAAATCTTTCCATATTTACTTTTCTTTTTATATCTTCCTGGTTGTCACTTCTAACAATTGGAAGACAATGATAAACATAAGTTCTTAATCTATCTAAATCTGAATTTTTACAAATAAGATTAGAAAGTTTCAAATAATCTAAAGAAATGCCATTAAAATACTTTTTTATTATTTTAGTTAGATAGCCACCATCAATAAAAATAGCACATTTTTCACCCATTTTAATAAAGATAATGCCCATTGATCGGCCGAAGCTGATCAATGGGGAAGATTATAATTATTTTAATCATATAAGCTATTTAAATCTTTCTTTGCCCCTTTTTCTTTATTACTCATAACTAAAGAAAAAGAAAGATATTTATAAATCCTTCTTTAAAATTTAAAAATCTCCAAATAAAAAATTCATAAACAAAGTAAAAATAAAAAAATTTTTCTTAGCTTTCAACCATACATCTTTTGTAAGCCTGTTATGTCAGGAGTTTCTAAACTTCTTTTCTTAGTCTCGCCTTCTGTACTATAGCCATACATTGTAACATCAGAACAAGTTGTAGAATAAATATCAGCCAAGCCAACACCATGTCCAAGTTCATGTACTGCTATGTTCTGCAAGTCCATCTTGCTACTATCAACATCTGCATCTCCCCAAGAAAATCTTGTGTTAAATCTTATGTCAAATTCTACTATTCTTCTACCTACTGGAGTATACCAAACTGAAGTTACTGCTATTACTCTGTCATCAGGATAATCTCCAAAATCTAAAGCATTTACAAAATTCTGAACTCCATAAGTTGCTGTATAATCTATGCTATAGACATTATTAAATAACTCACTTATTGTACTTGTATCCCATGTTTCTGCTGAAGTTGATATTGCTGAAGTAACAAAACCTTCATCTAAACCAGAATTACTAGGATTTATCACATAACTTACAGGCAAACTTTTCCATTTCACTCCAAACAATTTATAACAAGTTTCTGTTTTTGGTGGCTTTCCAGCATTAGCTGGAGGTCCAACATAGTGTATAAAGTCAACTCTTTCAAGTTCCCAGTTTTCGTCTATTACTGGTGAGTTTTCTGGTGCTTTACCATTTTCCTTTCCTTTGTCATTTGCAGGAATCAGCATACTAGCTGAAACTACTACCATAGAAATTACTAACAAGCTTACCAAAGTAATTAAAAATTTAGTTTTCATTTTCAAAACAAAAATCTAGAGTTTATAAAAATTGTTGTTTTCCAGTATATAGTACCAATTTTGAGTAATAAATTTAATTAAAATTTATAAGTCTCTCGCATAAACAGTCCTTCTTCCATTCAGTTTTGCTCGCTCTTCTGCTTCTTGCAATAACTTTTCAACTTTCTTGTTTAAAGCTTCTGCTACATCTGAAGAAACTTGCAATTCTTTTACAGCTTGTTTTATCTTGCTTGCTACTATTAACTTTATGTTTGTCATCTTTTCTCCTCAGGCCTTAGTAAAGGGAAAAGCTGGCATTCTCTAACAGGTTTATCAACTAAAAAAGCAAATAATCTTTCTGATAACCCAAAACCGCAAACAGGAGGCATTCCGTATTTTAAAGCTTCTACAAACTCCTTATCATACATTTGTGCCTCTTCATCTCCTTTTTCTTTTAGCTCTTGCTGTCTTAAAAATCTATTTTCCTGATCTAAAGGATCATTCAACTCTGAATAGCCATTTCCTAACTCACTACCAGCAATAACAACAATAAACCTATCAACTTTTCTTTTATCTTTCATATTTCTTTTTGCAAGAGGAGAAACCTCTACAGGATGATTAATAACAAAAGCAGGGCCTTTAATGTTCTTTCTGCAATATTTCCATAACAAGTCAATAAGCCTTTCTTTTTCTAAATTAGGTTCAAATTCAATTTTCAACTCCTTCAATTTTTTTTCTATATCTTCTCTTGAAACTTTGAAAAAATCTATTTTAGTTTGTTTTTTTATTTCAGAAATATAATCTATTTTTTTCCATTTCTTTCCTAAATCTATATCAAATCCCTTGCTTTTAAACCTTAAACTACCTAAAGTTTCTCTGGCTATATATTTGTATAATTCCTCTACTATTTTCATTCCTTGTTCATAATTAGCATATGCCAAATAAAACTCCATCTGAGAATAATCTTGCAAATGTTCAGCTGAAATTCCTTCGTTTCTGAATTGTCTGCCTATTTCAAAAGTTTTTTCAAATCCACTAATCATTAATCTTTTCTGCCATAACTCTCCCATGCTTATTCTAAGATAAACATCTATACCTAGAGCATTATGATGAGTAATAAAGGGTTTGGCATCTGCTCCGCCAGTTGTATTTTCTAAAACAGGAGTTTCTACCTCAACAAAACCTCTTTCAGTTAAAAAATCTCTGATTGCTTTCCAGAATTTTTGCTTTTTAATAAAAATTTCCTTGAGTTCAGGATTCATAATTAACTCGAGATATCTTTTTCTGTATCTTTCTTCTTCATCTTGCAAACCATGCCATTTTTCTGGAAGAGGCAGTATAGCTTTACTCAATAACTCTAACTTTTTTACAACAATGCTTAACTCGCCAGTTTTTGTTCTGTAGATAGTTCCAGAAACTCCAACAAAATCTCCAGAATCAACAAATTTCTTGAAAAAATTAATTGTCTTGCTTGAGGTTTTGTCTTTTTGCAACATTATCTGTATTTTTCCAGAAAAATCTTGCATTGTAGCAAAAATTATCTTTCCAATATCTCTTACCACAAGAATTCTACCAGCTATTTTCACTTTATCTTTTTTCGATTTATCTTTTCCGAGCTTTTTATATTTCTCTTGCAATTCTAAAGCAGAATTCTTTTTATCAAACTTGTCAGGGTAAGGATTTATCTTAAGCTTTCTTAATTTCTCAAGTTTAAGTAACCTCTCTTTTTCTATCTCTTCTTTTCTTGCCATTTTCTTCTTTATTAATAAGAATAAGCAATTTTTAAACTTAATTAAATATCAAGAACCTCAAATATGCAAAATCTTGAACTCAGTCATGTCCTGCAATTTTTCCTCAACAATATCTAACCTGTTAATAATAGCATGTTTATAGCTTTTGCACAACTCTATCATCTTATCTACTTCCTCTCCATTACCCTCAAACCATGCTTCAATACTTCCATCTTCTTTATTTCTTACAAAACCTTTAACATTCAGCTTGTCAGCATTCTCTTTAATAAAAGCACGAAAAAATACTCCCTGCACTGTTCCGAAAACATATATTCTTGTAGCTTTTTTCATAAATACAGAAACAAGATTGTATTTTTAAGCTTTCTTATACTCTTTTTATAATAGGCTGATTAAAAAATGATAAATTAATCGTTTAAGTTTACTGAACTAAACTTATATTTATTAATTATGTAGTGATTACAAAATCGAAATGTTTATAAAGCTTGGAATTTTAGGAGAAGTATGATAAATTTACAGCAATTGTTAAATCAAGCAGAAGATATTGTTTTGTTAGAAAGAGATGCTCCTAGAAACAAATATAGATTTGCTTTTCCTTTTGTTGGAGATTTGGCAGGAGGGTGTTATGATGCAACCTTAGCTTTAGATAATAGCTTGCCTGAATTTCAAGGCTATTGGAAATTTAATATACTAACTAATCGAATAAATGGCTCGGGTGTTTTTCAGCAAGCCAGATTAGGCAGGATTTTAAGACCTCAAGGATTAGAGCTTCCTGACACTAAAGATTTAAAAGAATTAGAAAAACAGGGAAAATTAACAGGTAGATTTCATAGAGATTGTGGTGTTGCTGTTTATAGTGATGATGAACCAAATAAAAAAACAGCAAGAGCTTTAATAGAAAAAGCAAGACAAGAAGGGTGGGAATTGCCTTTATTATGGGGTTTTGGGGATTTAGATTATAAAGTTGATAATGGCGTTCAAATAATTTCTGTTGAAAAGCCAAGAAGGGTTGTTTCAGGAGAAAAAGCTGAAGATGCTCTTAAAGGATTTTATAAAGGATATTCAGGTGTTCAGATGGTTTATCGGAGCCGGTATGGCGGCGACGACCGGGGTGCTGAATGGGGTGCTGAACGGGATGATTTTGCTTACTCGAGCGCTTGTAGTTTGGTGGATTGGGTTTGTGCCGAAGGCACTCGCGAAAATTTGATGGAAGGTTATAATAATTTACTTGCAAGAAAATATTCTGCTAAAGAAGAACAATTACAAAGACAAATAAGTGAATTGAATGCAAAAAGAGCAAAAGAGGAAAAAGTTATTCTTGAAGCTTTAAAGGCATAAATATAAAAATTAAAATTTCTTAAGATTATCCTCAGCCATAAATGGCTGAGCCACACGCTAGTTTACTAAGGCATATTTAATTTTATTTTAAGTCCAGAGAATTGATATTCTCTGTCCAATTAAAAATTAACATTTTTAATGCCATAAAATTCAAGAGTTCCTTGCGAGGAACTCTGGTGAGCAGATTAATTTCTGCATGTACAAGCAAGATTCTTGGCATCAGAATATAAATCTGATGAAGTAATCTCCAGAAAATACATATTTTCTGGCTCTCAAACTCTTGCGAGTTTAAGATGGGCTACAAAGTTGGGGTGCTCAGAGGGTTTATCGGAACAGGAATGGCAACTGGAATGCTAACTGGGATGATTTTGCTAACTCGAACTCTGATGGTTTAATGGCTTGGCTGGCTGAGAATTTTATGAAAAATATTTAATTTCTTCTTTTGTGTTTGAGTTAAAGAACCTAGTAAAATTATCATAAATCACACTCAAGCTATATGCCGAAAGTGTTCTGAAATTCTCTCATCTGATAAAGCTTAACTAACAAATCTCTCCCCTTTTTTGTTATCATAATCATTTTCTTGCTCTCATTTATTTCCTCTTGAATTAAATTTTTCTCAGTTAACTCTGAGATATAACCTTTCATTTGAATATGAGAAAGATTAGACTTATACATCAAGTGAGTTGGCTTTATTCTGCCTTCTTTTTCATTTATAGTTTTTAGTATATCAAAAATTATCTCAACCTTGCTTCTTTTTGCCATGTTTGTAAATCCTTATTATTATAGTTAAAAACAAAACATAAGAAATTAATTGTAAAGTATTTGCAGCAATATAAATATTACCTTCTTTTCTTGCAAATATTATTGTTATATAGCTTATTAAAAGCAAAAAGAAAGAATAAATTAAAATTTTAGTATTTCCAGACTTTCTTTCTTGGTACAATCTAATGTAATTGATAACTATTATAAAAATAAAAACAGCAATTGTAAAATTAAAGATATGATAAGCCCAAATGCCTATATTAAAGATATGGTAAGATTCATTAGTGAATAAAGTCAGGATAAAAATAAAGTAAATTATTAACAAATGCTCTAATCTTGTCTTTTCTCTTTTTGTTGTAAAATAGATTAGATAAAAGCCAAGCATAAGCAGAAATCTGTAAAGAGAGAAGCCAACAAAATAAAAAATATCTGCTGAACTTATTATTCCAGATTCTATTATAACTCTGCCAATTCTGTAAGTAGTAGATAAGTTTAGGTTTGTTCCTAGATACATAATTATTCTTACTAACTCGCCAAGCCCTATTAAGAGAAAAGCCAACCCAAGATACAAAAATTTTTTGTTTTTGCTTAATTTATAATATTTCAAGCTTATTGTTGTAAAAGCTAAAAGAATTATAAAACTAAAAAAATCTATAATTAAGTCTGGAGCCAGGAACCATTGTGGAAATAAAACCATTTTTCTCTTCGTCTCTTCGGAAAACTTTTTTCTATTTAAAAGCTTTATGGAACTACAAACTATATATCGTTTCTGTACTATTTTTTCACAATTGATTTAAAAAGGGTTTTTCTAATATATTTAACTTAATTTAACTTAAGCCAGAAGTTGTGGTTAAAACTGCCTCCTGATTTTTCAGGAGGTTCGTAGTCAAAAAGAATCTCATTTGCCCTCCTTCCCGAAAGGGAAGGAGTTATATTCCTTATCATTTAAGAAGCAAAATGTTATCAAAAGAGGAATTGCAAGAAGATTTATCTAAGGAAGTTTCAATGCTCTATGAATTAGGTTTAGAAGATTATGAAATTGAATATATTCTTTATTTGAAAACTAAAGAAATTGCAAGGCTGAAATGGGGACATTAATGTCTCCATCTTTCTCTGCTCTTGGCTTAGTTTAATTAAAAACAAACTCAGCTCTTGCTATAATCTCTCCCTCATTAACTTTTCTATAAACTCCTATAAATCTATCTCCTGAAAATAAAACGAAATTCTTTCCTTCTTTCAAATTAAGCTTAACATCATCTTTATATAAAGGCTTTCCAGTCAAAATCTGCTTTAATTTTTCTTTATTTCCAAGAAAATCTTCGGATTTTCTGGACCCAAAATTCCGAACCTTTTGTGAGGAATTTTGTGGTTTCAATTGAAAAGAAGGTAAAATCCTACTTATAATTTCAGCAGGAATTATAATTTCTTTTAATTTTTCCTCATTATCTCTTATTTTCTCTAACTCATACAAATTAATAAAACTAGAATCAGATTCAGAAAAAATTCCTGCTTTTACTCTTCTTAACTCTAACATATGACTACCTCCTATTTTCAAGCCAAGTTCGCTTATCATTTTTCTCACATAAGTTCCTGCTTCAACTTCACAAGAAAACAAAACTTCTTTTTTTTCTTTATCATATTCAAGCAAATCCCAAGAATAAACCTCTCTAACTCTTTCCTGCCTCTTCACTCTGCTTTTTACAGGAGGCATTTGTTTTATCTTGCCAACAAATTTTTTCATCTCCTCTTTTAATTCTTCTTCAGAAACTTGTTTATGAACCTTAAAAATTCCAACATATTCTTTATTTTTTTTCATAAACCAACCTGTAAGTTTGCAAGCTCGATTTAGAGCTATAGGCAAAACTCCTGTTACTTTAGGATTTCTCTGATTTACTCTAGAGTCCCAAAGTGACTGAATTTTCTTGCCCCTAATAACTTGCCTACAATTTCTGCTACTTGAAAACTTGTGTAGTTGCTTGGCTTATCTATATTCAAAATAGAAAATTCAAGCAGTTCCTGAAAACTTTTTTCCTTCTTAACTTTCTCCAAATCAATTTCCATTTTTCATTTCTAAAAATTTATTTATGTAATATAGAATTTTTCCTTTTTCTGTAGGATTTATAGAAACTTGTTCACCATAACTCGTTGGCTTACTAAATAATATACCTTCTCTCTTCAATTCTTTAGCCATATCTTTTACCCTTTTTCTTATGTCAGGAGGGAAACCTTTTGGCAAATTATCAATTGAAGTATGGCTATGACTAAATTTTCCCAAACGAGTTAGCTTATGTAAAATTTTTCCTTTTATTTCTTCATCTGTCCACATTTTTAAAGTCTATATAAATATACTTTGAATAGTAAGCTTTATATACTTTACTATTTTAGGTTTTTTATGGAAGGATCATTATTAATAAAATTTTTAGGAGAAAACCCTTTATTTAAAATTATAGATTTTTTAATAGAAAATAAAGGAATAGATGTGACTAAAAAAGAAATTATTCAGGGAGCAGGAATTTCAAGAGCAGCTTTATTTAAATATTGGGGTCAGATTGAAGCTCAGGAAATAGTTTTGGTTACAAGAAAATTTGGAAAAACAAGACTTTTCACTTTAAACTCAAAAAATCAAATAGTTAGAAAATTGCTAGAATTAGAAAGCATTTTAATTGGGAAAGCACTTGATAAACATAGATTAATTAAAGTTGCAGCTTAAATTTTTCTATATCTATCATAAAATCAGAAACAAACTAGAATTTAAAAACTTATTTCTTCAAATTCTATAATGTCAGAAAAATAAACTGCAACTTTTAAGTTGCAGATAGTTGCTTTGCAATGTCAAAAATCTTTTATGGATTTTTGATCACTATCAGAAACTTCGTTTCTGAAGCTATCAGATTTTTCTGAACA
>Ga0209541_10003726_pt1 | contig 27693 bp, 26 predicted proteins | sample RifCSPlowO2_01_FD_184027 | JGI IMG/M metagenome (GOLD analysis project Ga0209541, IMG submission 184027) | Groundwater microbial communities from Rifle, Colorado - Rifle CSP2_plank lowO2_0.1 (SPAdes) (version 2) | ecosystem: Environmental > Aquatic > Deep subsurface > Groundwater | place... | reverse complement strand
AGGCCTCAACTAATATAAAAACCAAGGTTAAAGACCTAAACCAATGCCCGATCTGCCTGCAAATGGTCTCAAAAGATTATAAAGCTGATATTCTCAAAGAAGAAACTTCAAAAATAAAAGACTTTGATGAGTCGTTGGAGATTAATATAAAACAAAAACGAGAAGCCTCAAAAAAATTAGATGAGCTAAAAGAAAACTTAGGTATTCTGAAAGAAAGGGATGGAAAATTCGGTATAATTAAAATAAAACTTGATATAATAAAAGAAAACTCGAATAAAATAGATAAGTTGCTGCAGCTAAAAGAAAAAATAAGTTTGGAGGTTGAGGCTCTGAATAATAAAAAAATAAACTTAATGGAGAAAATTGATTCTATTAAAAACGTAGATGATGATTTCTCTATAAATAAAAAAGAATTAGACGGGTTGCAGCTTAATATTAAAGGTATGGAGATAGAATTGGCAACTTTAAAACAAGATTATAAAAACATCCAGGAAATAATAAACTCATTGGACAATGAAATAGAGCGCAAATTAGAAATTAAAAACAACCTGATTAATTATGGGGTAGTACAAGAATGGATAGAGAAATTCTTCAATAATATTATCTCTGTTATGGAGAAAAAGATTATGCTAAAAGTCCATCATGACTTCAATACTTTATTTGAAAACTGGTTCAATATAATGGTTGATACAGAAGAGTTAAAAATAAGGCTGGATGATGAATTCACGCCAGTAATAGAGCAGGCTGGTCATGAAATAGACTATAATTTCCTTTCAGGAGGAGAAAAAACCGCGGCAGCTCTATCTTATAGGCTGGCCCTAAATCAAGTTATTAATAATTTGATCTCAACTATAAAAACAAAAGACTTGATTATATTAGATGAGCCGACAGACGGCTTCTCAGAAAACCAATTAGACAGATTAAGATTAGTTTTAGACGAATTAAACACAAAGCAAACAATAATAGTAAGCCACGAATCTAAAATAGAGAGCTTTGTAGACAATGTAATAAGGCTTAATAAAGAAGGGCATATAAGTAAGATTGTAAGGTAATCTCAATATCTTAGGTCTTATAAATACCAAAAGCTATATAAAAACAAGATTATTATGAAAATAACAGAATGAAAAAGAGGTTATTTATATTATTAATAATTTTAGTACTAACTTTAGCTACTTCTGTATATGCTGAAGAATTAAAGATTTCATCAAATTTGCTAACTGATAATGTCCAACCAGGAGGAAAGATATCTTATTTAGTAACATTAGACAATACAAAAGCAGCAGCGTATGATCTTACATTCTCAATAGATGCTTTACCATCAGAGATTATAACATCGTCAATATTTGAGCCAAGCAAAATCCCTGTAAGGATATCATCAAAAGAGACTAAAACAATAACAGTAAATATGTTTACATCAGAAAGAATCCCACCAAATAGAAATTATTTGGTTAATTTACTAATCAAATCTGTAGATAATAAGATAAACCAAAAATACCCATTAACAATAAGAACAATACCTTTCAAAGACTTATTAGAAATATCATTAACAAAAGACAAGGAAATTTCACCTGGGAAGGAGAATAATTTCATAGTAGCTATAAAAAATAGAGGTAATGAATTCATAGAAAATGCAGAATTGACATTGAAAAGTGATGCACTTACTCATTCTCAATTAATCAACTTACAACCACTAAAAACAAGAGACTTCCCTGTAAAAATAACCTTAGATCCATTAATAGAACCTTCAGTTTACTCATTAGACATAGAAGTTTCTCACCTAAACAAGATTATAGGATCTTTTAAAACAGATATAGAAGTTGTTAAGTATTCAGCTTCAAAAGACAAAACAACTAAAGAAAAATCATTCTTGCAAACCAGGACCATCTTTACAAGAACTAACAATGGAAATATAGAGATAACGTCAAGCTACTCAACTATGTTAAAACCATTCCAAAAAACATTTAGTTCTTTTTCACCTCAGCCTACAAGAACAATAAAAGAAGCTGGCATATATAAATATGAATGGGACTTTTCAATAAAACCACAAAATCAATATAATATAATAATAGAAACAGACTACAAACCATTATTTTACCTATTCCTCTTGCTTCTAATAATAATCTATCTGGTAATCAGATGGCTAAATCATGGTGTTATTGTAACTAAAAAAGTAATAAAGACTGGGGAGAATATGAAGGTTGCATTATTAGTAAAAAATAACTTAGGTATACCAGTAAAAAATGTTGAATTAAGGGATATTTTGCCAAGGTCAATCCATCCAGCAAAAGATTATTCAACAATAGAACCAAATAAAATTGAAAGATATCATCATTCTATCCAAATAATATGGGACATTCTTCATCTAGACAAAAAAGAAGAGAGAATAATCTCTTATAAACTAGAGCCGAAAATGCATTTATTAGGAAAACTTAGTTTGCCTCCTGCAAGATGCAAGTATATGCATAAAGGAAAAGAGGTTAAGCATTATTCCAATTCAGTATCATTGTATCCTAAAAGAGAATAAAGTTGTTGAATAAATAAATAATTTTAGTGTTTGAATATACTAAAAAGAATTTTTAGATTCTGGCGGTTAAATTGCTTCAATAACTAAATCATCTTTTTGTAATTCATATTCTTCTTTGCTAATCCAAAGTATATACTTCTTACCATTATAGTTCTTTCTTATTATCTTATACTCATTATCAGACTCCTTTTCTACGTCTATAATATCAAATCTCTCATTATTCATTTTATGAAGGGGGGATAGAATCATTTAAATATTTAATTCACTTTCCATTTTCTGAAGTGTTGGTATAATTAAAATACCCCTACATAGCAAACTATATAAATAAACTCGTCTTATATAAGGCATGAATTCTAAAAGAAAATCTAAATGGACTAGAGATAATGTTACTAGAAGGCTAAAACAATTGCATAAAGAACTTGGAAGAAGACCTGTAAAAAGAGATTATGCCGGATTATATAGTGCAACAAAAAGCTTATTTGGAACTTGGAATAACGCTATGGAAATAGCGGGATTTAAAGTAAAGAGATTTCAAAAACCCAAGATACCAGATAAATTAACACCTGAATTATCTTATTTTATTGGTCTGTTGATTACAGATGGTCACTTGGCAGATAATCCAAAAAGAGGCGTCCATACCTCAATGTTATTTACTAGTTACGATGAAGAGTTAAGCGTAATCTTAAGACTAATAAAAGATTTATTCGGTTATAAGCCCACTATAAGAAAAAGAAAGTATGGATTTAACAAAAGAGTAAATTACCAAATAAACATAAATTCTAAGAATTTAGCATCCTACTTCAAAGATGATATAGGCGTACCTTCTGGAAATAAATCAAAAATAGTTAGAATCCCAAAAGTTATATTTAGAACAAATAAGAAGAATATAATAAATTTTGTAAGAGGTGTTATTGATGGGGATGGCAATATAAGTCCAAAAAGACCAATCCGTATAGCCTCAGGATCTATAGATTTTTTAAGGGATTTAAAAAAACTCTTTATTAAATTAGATTTACAAAGTAGCGAAATAAAATTTGATAGAACTGCGTATATTTTATATTTATATCAAAAAGACAATCTCAAGATATATAACCTGCTATATAAATCTGCAAAATACTATTACCCTAGGAAAAGAAGGAATTTAGAAATCCAATACATTTAAAAATAAAAATCTACTTTTCTTGCTTATCCCCCTATAGTTCAACGGTAGAACGTTCGGCTGTAGATAAATTCACTATTCGACTCGGTGTTTACCAGGGATGAAAAATAGTCAGCTGGTACCGAAAGGTTCCCGGTTCGAATCCGGGTGGGGGGATTTCTTTTTAACAATAAGGTTTATAAGTAAAAAAAATTCAGTCTCTTTTATGCCCAGATAGTGTAGCTCGGTCTAGCACGTAACCCTGTCAAACAATTATCTTGTACAGATCGGTTACAACGCGAGTTCAAATCTCGCTCTGGGCGTTCACTATCCTAAAAACCAAATTATTAAATAATAATAAATTTCTGTAATTAAATGAAGAAAGGGGCGAAAGGTATAATTTTAGGCTTATTAGTTACAGTTCTTATAATAAGTTTAGTTATATTCTTAGGAGGGAATGTGGCTGTTAAAGAAGGAGATAAAGTAAAAGTTGATTATACAGGAACATTTGAAAATGGAACTGTTTTTGATACATCAGAAGGCAGAAGACCATTAGAATTTACAGTAGGCTCTGGCCAAGTGGTTAAAGGTTTTGATGAAGCAGTTATTGGGATGGAAAAAGGAGAAGAAAAAGAGATTACCTTACAGCCATCAGAAGCATATGGCGACCCAAACCCTCTATTAATTAAAAAACTACCAAAAGAGCAACTACCTAAAGATGCAGAAGTTGGAAGTATTCTAACACTAAGCTTATCAAATAGCCAACAAATACCAGCAAAAGTAACAGAAATAAAAGATGAAGAGGTTATTCTAGATTTAAATCACCCATTAGCTGGAAAAGTTTTAAAGTTTAAAATTAAAATAGTTGATATTTTCTGAGCTTTAATGCCCGCTCATCAACTCTTCTCTTAATTCAGGAGAAGGTTCCCATGGCGGATTAAAAGTTACATCAACGAAAACTGCTTTATTTGTTTTTCTGCTAACCATTGTTTCTACATCCCTGATAATTTGTGGTCCATAAGGACAAGCTTGACTAGTTAGGGTCATGGTTATGACAATTTTTTTATCTTCTACATTAATGCCTCTAATTAATTCTAAAGTGTAAATATCCACATTCAACTCAGGATCTTTAATACCTTTTAAAATTTCTATAATCTTCTGCTCGTCTGCCATGGTTTTTAGTTAGTATAGAATATATAAAAACCTTACTACAGCACGAAAATCTTTAAATATATCAAAGTATAGTTAAAAATATGGTAAAGTATGTATGCTATCCCTGTGGAACAGAAAAAGATGCTGATAGACCACAAAAATGCGGTGAATGCGGTGCAGCAATGGCCTTAGATAGTGAAAATACAGAAGATATTGATGACGATTACCCCGAGGATTAGTATTAACACAAGATTTTTATAGCAACTATTTCTAAGATTCTGGTATGGACTCGTAGCGCAGTCTGGCTAGCGCACTTGGCTTTTAACCAAGGGGTCGGGGGTTCAAATCCCTCCGAGTCCGCATTCTACTAAAAAAACGAAAGCTTTATAAATGCCCTCTAATGACGAATCTTAAAGTGCTCTAAAAATTCTAATTAAAATACCGAGATATCAAAAGTAGAGAGCCTTATTTCCAAATGGAGCAACAACCTAAACCTAAATATAATATCTCGAAACACATTCTAGTCACAAAACATACTAAACTTCAAGAACCAGAGTATGGTCTACTACTAAAAAAATACAACATCTCTAAAAAACAACTACCAAAAATTCTAAAATCAGATCCAGCAATACAACATCTAGATCCTAAAAGCGGTGATATTATGAAAATTGAAAGGAAATCTCCAACAGCAGAGAAGACTATTATGTATAGAGTGGTAATCTAATGGTTGAAGCGTCTAAACTATTAATAAAAAAGTATTACAAGGAACATTCTTTAGTAGAATCAAATATAAACTCTTTTAATAATTTCTTAGATGTAGAACTAGATAACATAGTAAAAGAATTCTCAGAAATAAATCCTGCAATAATCCCGCAGGAATTTGAAGAATTTAAAATAAAGTTAGATAAAGTATGGGTTGATAAGCCAAAATTTGTTGAGGCTGATGGTTCAACAAAAGATGTTTACCCTTCAGAAGCTAGATTAAGGGGGCTGACATATTCTGCTCCAATGTTCCTAAAAATCTCCACACATGCTGATGGAGTCCAAAGAGAAGAATTCACAACACAAATTGGAAAGATTCCGATTATGGTAAAGTCAAAATATTGCCATTTAAATAAATTAAACAGGCAGCAATTAATTGGGAAAGGGGAGGATCCGGATGACTTGGGTGGCTACTTTATCATCAATGGAAATGAAAAAGTCATGATTATGGTAGAAGACCTAGCCACAAATAAATTCTTTATTGAAAAAACTTCTAGCGGACCTTCTAAGTATGTAGGCAAGTTATTCTCAGAAAGAGCTTCTTTTAGAATTCCACATAAAATAGAACAAATGAAAGACGGAATTATTTATTTAAGTTTTGTCAGACTTAGTAGAATCCCTATAATATCTATAATCAAAGCTCTAGGCGTAACAAAAGACCAGGATATAATTAATATGATCTCAGAAGAAAGACAGTATGACGATTTAATAGTTAACTTATATGAAAGTATAAATATAAAAACTGTAAATGATGCTTACGAGTTCCTAGCAAAAGAATTGGGTATTAATCTCCCTAAAGAAATCAGAGATGAAAAAATTGAGGAAAGGCTAGATAAATTCTTATTACCTCATATAGGGGTAACTAAAAAAGACAGATTGTTAAAAGCTTATAATCTCTGCAAATTAATAAAAAGATTCCTGATGGTAACAAAGGACAACCTGCCAGTTGAGTCCAAAGACCATTACACAAACAAGAGATTAAAATTATCAGGAGATTTGTTAGCTGACTTATTAAGAACTAATATGAGGGTTTTAGTCAATGATATCCTATATAATTTCCAAAGATTAGTTAAAAGAGGAAAGTTGCAATCAATAAGAATAATCATTAGGGATAAATTACTTACATCAAGGATAAAGTCTGCAATGGCTACTGGATCATGGACAGCAAGTAGAAAAGGTATTAGCCAGAACATAGACAGAACAAATTTCCTAGCAACAACTTCACATCTACAAAGGGTAAATTCTTTGCTAAATACTACTCAAGAAAACTTTGAAGCAAGAGCCTTGCATACAACACACTGGGGCAGATTATGTGCAGTAGAAACTCCAGAAGGAACGTCTATAGGATTAAGAAAAAATCTTGCTTTGCTATGCAATATATCTGCAGAAGATGTACAAGAGGACAAGATAAAAAAATCTTTAGAGGGTTTAGGATTAAAACTAAAAAAATATGGCTGATGTAATAATTAACGATGTCTTTGTTGGAAACGTTGATAATCCTGGAGAGTTTGTCAACCATATAAAAGAAGAAAGAAGGGCTAATAAACTCCCCCAAGTTCTTAGTGTAAACTACAACAAAGATTATGATGAAGTCCATGTTATTACTTCCAAAGGAAGAGCAATAAGACCACTAATAATTGTTAAAGATGGGAAATCCTCTCTTACACAAGATCATATTAAGAAGTTAGAGAAAGGTGAGATAAGCTGGGATGCATTAGTTTCCCAAGGCGTTATTGAATATCTGGATGCGAGTGAAGAAGAAAGTGTTCTAACTGCACTAAAAGAAGAAGATTTAACAAAAGATCATACCCATTTAGAAATATCCCCTGTTTTATTGCTTGGGGTGGCATCTTCTTTAGTCCCATATGGTAATTTTACAAATCCAGTAAGACTAGAGATGGGAACTAAGGTTTCAAAACAATCTCTAGGATTATATACTGCAAATTATTTAATAAGAATGGATACAGACAGCAGCATTTTACATTATCCGCAAATCCCTTTATTAAACTCTTTTATCTATGATACAATAGGCTATAACAAACATCCTGCTGGTCAAAATTTAGTTATCGCTGTAATGAGCTATGAAGGGTTTAACATGGAGGATGCTATTATTCTAAACAAGGGTTCTATAGACAGGGGAGTTGGAAGATCAACTTACTTTATTCCATATGTTTCTGAAGAACTAAGGTATTCTGGGGGATTAGTTGATGAAATTGGTTTAGTAGATAAGGACGTTAAGGGTTATAGATCTGAAGATGATTATAAATATTTAGAAAAAGATGGCATAACTTCTGTTGAAGTCAGTCTAAAGCCAGACCAGGTTATCATAGGAAAAACATCACCACCAAGATTTTTAGGAGAAGTTGAGGAATTTAGTATTGCTGCATCGACTAGAAGAGAAGCCTCCTCTATTATAAAACAGGGAGAAGAAGGGATTGTAGATATGGTTGTTATAACAGAAAATGAAGATGGCAACAAATTTGTACAAGTAAGATTAAGATCGCAGAGAATTCCAGAAGTTGGAGATAAATTTGCATCACGTCATGGACAAAAAGGCGTAGTTGGCTTGATTGTTTCAGAGGTTGATATGCCATTCACATCAACTGGCATAAAGCCAGATCTCATATTCTCACCCCATTCAATACCGCCTAGAATGACTGTAAATCATTTATTAGAGGTAATTGCTGGGAAAACAGGCGCTTTGTCTGGAAACTTTATTGACGGAACTTCTTTTGACAGCAGATCAGAAGATGATATCAGAAAAGAATTGCTAACTCTAGGCTTTAAAGAAAATGGTACAGAAACAATGTATAATGGCATTACAGGAGAGAAATTCAAAGTCCAGATATACATAGGAAACATGTATTACTTTAAACTTCAGCATATGGTAGCAAACAAAATTCATGCAAGAGCATCAGGAAGAATCCAATTATTAACAAGGCAACCAATAGAAGGAAGAGCAAAAGGCGGTGGACTAAGGGTTGGAGAAATGGAAAAAGACTGTTTAGTAGCTCATGGAGCTTCCTTGCTATTAAAAGAAAGATTTGACTCTGATAAAGTTATTTTATATGTATGCGAGGCCTGTGGGATGTTAGCTGTTAATGATTCATTTAGAAAAAGACAATTCTGTACTAAGTGCGGATCAGGAACAGAAATAACTCCAATAGAAATATCTTATGCTTTTAAACTATTATTAGATGAAATAAAAAGTTTAGGGATATATCCTAGACTAACATTAAAAAGCAAATACTAAAATGGAATATGGCTATATATACAAGCAGATAAAGAGTATAACTTTTGGTTTATTTGGGCCTAAAGACATCAAGAAGATAGCGGTAGCTAAAATTGTTACAGCAGAACTTTATGATAAAGAAGGTTATCCAGTAGATGGTGGATTAATGGATGTAAGATTGGGGGTTATTGATCCAGGATTTAGATGTAAAACATGCGGTTCAAAACTAAAAGAATGTAATGGTCACTTTGGATATATTGACTTAGCTAGACCTATTATTCATATTAAATACATAAAGCAAATTTTAGATGCACTAAGATCAACATGCGGAGAATGTGGGAAGGCCCGAATATCTGAGGAGTCAATAAAATTACATAAAGATCATATAGAATCCTTGGGAAAAAGTAAAAGCGGGGGATTAAGAAAAAAACATCTAAGTGAGCTTTTAGCTTCTATGAAAAAAGTTAAAAAATGCCCACATTGCAAAGCAAAACAATACACAGTTAAGTTAGAAAAACCATCTACCTTCGTTGAAAATGACAAAAGACTAGATCCAATAGAAATAAGAACAAGGTTAGAAAGAATCCCAGATGGGGATGTTGCATTACTAGGACTAAATCACGAGTTTGCAAGACCAGAATGGATGATATTAACATTAATGTTAATACCTCCAGTAACAATGAGGCCTTCTATTACCTTAGAATCTGGAGAAAGATCAGAAGATGATCTAACGCATAAATTAGGAGACATTGTTAGAATCAACCAGAGATTATTTGAAAATATAAATGCTGGTGCTCCTGAAGTTATAGTGGAGGACTTATGGGACTTACTGCAGTACCATATAACAACTTATTTTGACAATGAAATAGCTCAAGTGCCTCCTGCTAGACACAGGTCAGGACAAACTTTAAAGACGTTATCAGAAAGAATAAAAAGTAAAGAAGGGAGATTCAGGCATAATTTAGCTGGTAAAAGGGTTAATTTCTCTGCAAGAACTGTTATTAGTCCAGATCCAAAAATAAAACCTGATGAAGTTGGAGTTCCAAAAATAATAGCTATGGAGCTTACAATACCAGAAAAAGTAACAGAGTGGAACATAGACAGGTTAAAAGAATTAATTGTAAAAGGTCCTGAAGTGCATCCAGGAGCTAATTATGTTGTAAGACCAGATGGAAAAAAGAAAAAAATAACAGATCAAACAAAAGAGCAGCTTCTAGAAGAGCTCCAACCAGGATTCATTGTTGAGAGACATCTAGTAGATGGGGATATTTCTATCTTTAACAGGCAGCCATCATTACACAGGATGAGTATAATGTGTCATAGAGTTAGAGTCCTGCCTGGAAAATCATTTAGATTAAATCCTTCAGTTTGTACTCCATACAATGCTGATTTTGATGGAGATGAGATGAATCTACATATACCGCAAAATGAAGAAGCAAGGGCAGAAGCTGAAATCCTAATGGAGGCAAGATCCCAGATTATAACTCCAAAATCAGGGTTCAACATAATCTCGGCTATCCAAGATTCTGTTTCTGGATTATACCTATTAACAAAGGGGATGGAATTTACTAAAGAAGGAGCAGCCCACATCTTATCATCAGTAGGCATTAATGACATCCATTCACTAAAAAATAATATGACGGGAAAAGAAGTTTTTTCAGTACTCCTACCAAAAGATTTCAATTTTATTGGGGTTTCAAAAGATGGAAAACCAGTGATAATCAGGGATGGAAAGCTTGTAGAAGGCGTTATTGACATAAACAGCATAGGAGAAGGTTCTGGAGACTTAATCAGAGATTTATACAGCCAATATGGTTCTGAAAGAGCTATTAATATTCTAGCTGATATTTCCAGATTAGGAATTGAAATATTATTAAGAAGAGGATTTACAACATCAATCTCTGATACAGACCTACCAAAACCAGCAACTGATGAGATTGACAGATTAATTAAACAAGCTGAGGGCAAAGTTTTTGATTTAATAAAAATCTTTAGAGAAAATAAACTAGAAGCATTCCCTGGAAAAACTATAGAAGAAACATTAGAGCTAAAGATCCTAGAAACATTAAATAAAGTAAGAAATTCAATTGGAGATGTTGTTGAGCAACACACAGACGAAAATAATCATACCTTGATCATGGCAAAATCTGGAGCAAGAGGTAAAATACTAAACTTAACTATGATGGCTGCATGTGCAGGCCAGCAAGCATTAAGAGGAAAAAGAATTGAGGTTGGTTATGTTGGGAGAACATTATCATTATTCAAAAAAGGAGACTTAAGCCCAGAAGCTAGAGGGTTTATCAAAAATGGATTTAAACATGGTTTAACACCTTCAGAATTTTTCTTTGCTGCTATGACAGGAAGGGACTCACTTATGGATACAGCATTAAGAACACCTAAATCAGGTTATCTTTATAGAAGATTATCAAATGCTTTGCAAGACTTAAAAGTAGAATACGATGACACAGTAAGAGATGCTAATGAAAACATTGTCCAGTTCATTTACGGTGAAGACGGAATAGATGTATCAAAATCCTATGGTGGAACAATTAATGTTAAGAAAATAATAAAAGAGGTTAAAGGCGGGATACATGGATAAAATATTTGAAGAATACGAAGACAAGCTACCAAAGAAACTATTGCACGATATTGAAAAAGAGGCAGAACTGCAGAATCTACCAAAGAAATCACTGGAATTAGTTCTTAAGAAAGTTCTTGAAAAATATGAGAATTCCAAGATCAGCCCGGGAGAAGCTATTGGCATTATAACTGCAGAATCTTTTGGCGAACCAAGTACGCAAATGTGTTGCTCATACGATGAGAAGATAATAATAAAATCCGATAACAAAATTAAAATAAAAAAAATTGGAGAGTTTGTTGATAAGAAATTAGAATTAACAAAGCGGAAAGCTGAGGCTAAAGGTTACGAATTTTGTGGCGATAAAGATACTTTAGTGTTAGCTTTAGATAAAGATGAAAAATTAAAATGGAAAAAAGTTTCTAAATTAAATAGAGTTAAAGCGCCGGAAAAATTAATTAAAATTAAAACAAAATCTGGGAGAACTATTACAGCTACAGATTTTCATTCTTTTGTAACAAGAAAAAATAACAAAATTGTTTCTATTGCAGGAAAATACCTAAAAATTGGTGACAGAATACCATCCATGAAATATTTACCTGAACATTGTATTACAAAATTAAAGACAAAAGACTATATTGATTTCCCAAGTAAAAATAGTTTTAGGGTTACTAGAGAATACAGACCAACTAAATTTATCCCAGAAGAATTTAATTTAGACTGGAGTTTTGGATGGTTTATCGGAGCTTACTTAGCAGAAGGTTGTGCTAATAATCATTATATCGCTATTTCTAACTTAAATGATAATTATATTAACAATGCTAAAAAATTCATTGAAAATTTAGGATTAGATTATATTGAAGATTTACACCATAGGGGCTTTGCTCCTAGCAGAGATTTAAAAGTAAATTCTTCTCTGTTGTCAAGATTTATAATTAATTTATGCGGTAAAGGCTCAAGCAATAAGAAAGTGCCTGAGTTTGCATATAGTGCAAAAGAAGAATTTGTTTCCGGACTATTAAGAGGATATTTTGATGGTGATGGCAACTTCACAGTTAATAGGAGAATGATTAGGGCTTCATCAAACTCTAAAGAGTTGTTAGATGGAATAAGCTTATTATTAACAAGATTTAATATATTTGCATTTAAATCAAAAGACCATAAGCAGGATTACTTAATAATACCATACAAATATGCACCCATATTCTTAAACAAAATAGGTTCTGATATTCAGTATAAAAAGAAAAGTTTGGAAGAATTAACAAGACTAGCAATTAGAAATACATTAATAGACTACAAAGACTTAACAGATATGATTTCTGGTTTTGATAACATTTTGATTGATATTTCAAGAAAATTAGGCTTGCCAACAAGATATGTAAATAGTGCAACAAAAAGGCGGAAAATAGGCAGAACAGCCTTACTAAGACATATGGCAAGATTTGCTGAAGTTGCTAAAGAGAAAAATATAGATATTTCCAAGGAGTTTAATATATTAAACACAATGTATAATTCTGATGTTATTTGGGATGAGATTGAATCTATTAATTATGTTAGTTATGGACATAAATATGTCTATGATCTTACAGTGCCTGATTTACATACGTTCACAACCTTTGATGGAATAATAACCCACAACACATTAAACACGTTCCACTTCGCTGGTGTTGCAGAGATGAATGTTACTCTAGGATTGCCAAGATTAGTCGAGATATTAGATGGCAGAAAAGCAATATCAACGCCAACAATGGAGATATATCTTAAAGAAGACTACAAAAAAGAGGTTGATAAAGTAAGAAAAATAGCTTCACAGATTAAAGAAACAATGTTAAGTGAGATAGCATCAGAATTCACAATTAATCTAATAAAATCGTCTGTTGAAGTTAAATTAAACAAAGATAGGATGAAAGATCTCTCGATTACTCCTTTATACTTAGAAAAAACAGTTTCAGAAGCTCTAAAAGGCATTAATGTAAAATTAAAAGAAGATATCGTAGTGATAAAGCCAAAAACAGAAAGTACTGATATAAAAGAGCTTTATAAATTAAAGGAAAAAGCAAAAAGCGTCCATATAAAAGGAATTTCTGGCATTACACAAGTTCTTCCAGTAAAAATTGGCGGGGAATTCATAATTCTATGCGCAGGATCAAACATAAAAGAGGCTTTGCAGATTAAAGAAGTTGATGAAACAAGAATCAAAAGCAATGATATATTTGAAGTTTTAGAAGTATTTGGTATAGAGGCTGCTCGTCAAACAATAATCAATGAGGCTCTAAAAGTCATTGAAAACCAAGGATTAGACATTGATATAAGGCATGTAATGTTCATGGCAGATGTGATGACAACTACTGGAAAAATAAAAGGTATTACAAGGTCAGGGATTACATCAGAGAAGGAGTCTGTTTTAGCAAGGGCATCTTTTGAGACCCCTTTAACACATCTAATAAATGCTTCCTTGGTAGGTGAGGTTGATGAACTAAATTCTGTAGTTGAAAACGTTATGCTAAACCAAGCTGTTCCTCTTGGTACAGGTTTGCCGGGTTTGTTAGCTAAGATGCTTGCTAGAGTAGAGAAAGAAGATAAGAAGAATAAATGATTATTTAAGGTAGAATAGAAAACCAGATATAAAATAGCTATCTCTTCTTCCTGAAAAACAATTCCCTATTGTTCTGAAATCATTCACAATTTCAATGGCAATTCCTTTAATTAAATTTATCTCGTGGAAATATAAGAAAAGTGATTTTGCCTTTTCTCGCTTTTTCCCAAGCTTTAATTAGATTTTTTATCGAATAAACTTGCTTATACAAATTATCTGATTTCATAGTAAGATGTCTTAGAGCTAGAGCCATTCCAAAAGCCTAGCCATCCCTGTTGTCATCATAGTTGTTGCCATTGACATACAGCCTGTTGCCGCTGTAGTTGCCATTCAACGCAGGGACCCGCACCATGTAGCCAGTTAATCATTCTCCCTTTCTGGAGCCACCTTTGCTTCATATTTCATGTTCAAAATGAACTTTATTACTTAATGTTGCAAATGTATTTTATGGCTTAAAATAAACCTAAATAATGCGCTAATTATCTGGCCTGTGGCCCTAGTTTCTTCCTTGTTTTAGTGAATTGGAAGAGTTACTAAGACAAAAATTATTGAAATTTAGAATTAATAAGCTTAATGCTTATTTTCCGGCGCACTCGCGCTTCCTTCGTCAGCGCTCGAACTCACCCCGAAAGCATGGCCACCCCCGCTGCCAACAAAGTTGCCAATGACACACAGCCTGTTGCCGTCGCCGTTGCCATCCAGCGCAGAGACCCTTGTAATCTTTTCATTAACCTCATCAAAACTATTAAGCTTTTCATTAACCTCACCATAAAAACTATAGACGTCTGGAATATGTTTATATCTTCCTGCCATTTCTGCAAGGTTTTCTGCTCCTTCTTCTCCAGCCAATCCAATAACATAAGCATTTTTTTCGAGTTCATCAACAGAATGTTCACCAATTTTAAATCCAAATGGAACAAATCTTACAGATTTATCATTTGCTTCGAGTTTTTTCACTAATTCAGATTCATCCATAAAAATTCTTCCATTTTTAATTTGAGGATTATCCTGAATTATAACTCCATTTTGATAATCTCCTTTTCCTTTTGGAATATATAAATTTCCAGTAAATGCCCAAAGCCCTTCCTTATTCAAAATATCAAGAACATTCTTGAATTCTGGCTCATTTGAATTTTTATAAGCAGTATAAACTAAAGAAGCTGTTTCTGCAAAATTAGGCGCTTTTAACCTATCTTTTGTTATTTGCTCTTGAACACCAGCATAACTTCCCGGCCCTTTCGCAGGAAAAATAAATGTCAGATTTCTATCTTCATGAAAAATCTGCATTTCTGTTCTTTCTCTTGTTATTTTATAATCTGGTTTTGCCATGATTTTTGCAATATTTGGGAGTTTATAAATCCTTCTATTTGTAATCATTATATGGTAGTTAATAATTGAATTTATTGGATAACTCTATTAATTCAAGCCATCTATTGGGAGTTTCAAATTTCAAATCTGGAATAGCAAGTTCAGAAGGGGTTTTGTTTTTTAGTGCTTCATACCTTCTTATAAAATTATAATAAATCTCAATTCCTTTCATAACTGCATAAGCACTTTCAATGCTTCCATGAAATCCCCTAAAAGTTTTTGTTCTTTGCCTTATTGTGTTATGCATTCTCTCAACCCCAATATTGAAGCCTTCTCCTTTAGAAGCATTAACTACTTTATGCGATAAACCTAATGGGCTTTTTAGCATACTTCTTATTAATTTAGAGGTTTGGTCTGAATCAAGTGTTAATAAAAACCTCTCTTGAAAAGAATCTGTTTTGTTCATAGCAAAAGAAAGCGGAAACACCTATAAAAAACTTACCAATCGCTATGCGACACCCAAGTCATCAACCGAAAGTGCGACACCATCCCATTTCGTTAACTTTATAAATCCTATTTCTAAAATATTAATATGGCAACAGAAGACATTAAAGAAGCTTTAACAAAGAATCCAATTATAGGGACAGATAGAATTTTAAAGAATCTGAAAAGTGGAAAATTAAAAAAGGTATTCTTAGCAAGTAACTGCAAAGAAGAAACAAAAAAAGACGTAGGATATTATGCAAAACTTTCCAATGTAGAAGTTGTTAATTTAGATATTCCGAATGATGAGTTAGGCTTGGCTTGTAAAAAACAATTTTCAATTTCTATCTTAGGTTATTAAAGTGGTAAAAAAGTTTGATATAAAATTAATAAATTACATAAACTTATTTAATTCTATAACAAAGGTAATGCCAAAAGACTGTTTCTTTGAAGATGAAAAATTAGTATTTATAGTAAAAGAAGGAGATTTGGGGAGGGTAATTGGCAAACATGGTTCAACAATAAAAAGATTAGGCGGCATAATAAAAAAAGATATAAAACTAATAGAATATAGCGAGGACTTAATTCAATTTGTTAAAAACCTTATATCCCCGATAGAGGTTCAAAAGCTTTATAAAGAGGGTTCAACGATTTTTATCGAGGAACTTGATAATAAAATCAAAGGCAGAATATACGGTAGGGACAGAAAAAATTTATCATACATTAATGATATCTTGAAAAAATATTTTAATTGCGAACTAAAAATAAAATAAAATGGGGAAAAAATCAAACGGGTTAGGAGCTGGGAAAAAACTAAGGCAGAGGAGAGAAAAATATAGATGGCTCTCTAAACCATATAAGAGAAGAACTCTAGGATTAAAGGACAAGTCAGACCCATTAAAAGGAGCTTCCCAAGCAAAGGCTATTGTTCTTGAAAAGACCCAAAGAGAGGCTAAGCAGCCTAACTCTGCTATGAGAAAATGCGTTACTGTCCAATTAATCAAAAATGGTAAAAAGATTGGAGCTTTTGTCCCAGGCAATTTAGCTTCCAGATTCATAAATGAGCATGATGAGGTTATGATAGAGTGCATTGGTGGAAAAAAGGGAAGGGCTAAGGGGGATATACCAGGAATCAGGTGGCATGTAATCAAAGTAAATGATCAAAGCTTAAATGCATTAGTAAGAGGTAAGATAGAAAGAGGTAGAAGATGATTAAACTATTCAATAGATATGATTATAGCGGTGTTAAAGTTAAAGATCCAGGATTAAAGGAATATATTAACCTTAATCCGATAATTGTTCCCAGAACCGCTGGAAGAAACTCTACTATCAGCATGCATAAAAGCAAGATAAACATTGTTGAACGCCTAATTAACAAATTGATGGTCCCAGGGCATAAAGGTAAAAAGCACAAATTAACTTCTGGGCATGCAACAGGAAAGGCTTCCAAATCGCAAAAAATTATTGGGGAAGTTTTTAAGATCCTAGAGGAAAAAACCAAGCAAAATCCTATCCAAGTTTTAGTTACAGCTATTGAAAATTCAGCACAAAGAGATGAAATCACAACAATAGAATATGGTGGTGCTAGATATCCACAAGCTGTTGAGACAGCTCCTTTAAGGAGAATTGATTCAAGTTTAAGAATGATGGTTCAAGGTTCTTATCAAAAAACTTTTGGTTCTAAAAAGAATATGATAGAGACTTTAGCTGAAGAGATACTTAATGCCTATAAAAATGACAGAAGCAGCGCTGCTGTAGCCAAGCGCATGGAATTAGAAAGACAGGCGGATGCTTCTAGATAATTTTAACCATAACTCTTGCTGACTTTAGTATCAAACCAGTTACATTCCTTAAACTTTACTAATCCTTCAAAATAATCACTGATAACATAAACATAACTCTTCTTATCATCATTAATTTCCTCAAAATGCAAATTAGCATCCTTATATAAACTCTTAAATTCAGGCCTTTCCATTTTATGCTGCAAGATGCTTCCTTCTTTCAGCAGTATAACATCTGCATGCCTTATTACAGCCCTGTCAATATTGCTGCTATTTTGGGAGACAAAAAATAAACTTAGGTCTTTATGCCTGCTTACCTGCAGCAGCTTGCCAATTTCCTTGTTTTTTCTTGCCATAGGATCTCTTGAACCAAACTCAATGCCAGCTTCGTCGACAAAAACAAAACTTCTGTTCTTAACCTTCTCAATATCACCAAGAGTATTAATCCAGTATGGCAGAAGCTTGGACTTTGGAAAGCCAATAAAAGACAAATTCTTCTCTTTAGTAAATAAATTTTCAGCCATTCTCATGCTCAAAGAAGTCTTTCCAGATCCTCTTCTTCCAACAATAATAACAACCAAGGACTGGTTCTCTAAAGCTTTTAAGAAAGCATCAAAATCACCCTTAACATTCTTTACCAGTTCAAATGGGATATAACTATACTCAGCTTTCTTTCCTTTGCTACTTTTAGTAAGATTGTGCAGTAATTTCTTCCAAAAACTTCCCATACCTAAAATAAGAAATACTTGCTAATTAAGTTTTCTCTTTGGTGGGCACTAATGCAAAATCCAAAAAGCATTTAAATCATTATTAAGAATAAAGTATAGAATGGTCACAGGAGTGTGTAAAGTTTAATGACAGAAAAGATGGTCGAGAAGGTTGTTAGGTTAATGAAACAACCAGAAAGCATCAGGAATATCGCTATTTGTGCTCACATTGATCATGGGAAAACTACATTTAGTGACAATCTAATAGCCGGAGCTGGCATGATGTCTGAAGAATTAGCTGGAAAACAACTGGTTCTAGACTTCCATGAAGATGAGCAAGAAAGAGGGATTACAATAGATGCAGCCAATGTATCTATGGTACATGATTATGAAGGCAAGGAATATCTAATTAACTTAATAGATACTCCAGGCCATGTTGATTTTGGTGGGGATGTAACAAGAGCAATGAGGGCAGTAGACGGCTGCATAGTTCTAGTAGATGCTGTTGAAGGAATAATGCCCCAAACAGAAACAGTTTTAAGACAAGCATTGAAAGAAAGAGTAAAACCAACATTATTCATAAACAAAGTTGACAGATTAATAAAAGAAGTTAAATTAACGCCTGAACAAATGCAGGAAAGATTCATAAAAATCATAAATGATATTAATAAATTAATAACATCAATTGCTCCTGAAGAATTTAAAAGCGCATGGCATGTTTCAGTTAAAGATTCCAGTGTTTCTTTTGGCTCAGCATTCCATAAATGGGCTTTAAATTTTGAATTCATGAAAAAAACAAATATTAGTTTTAAAAATATAATAGAGCATTATCAAGAAGGTGAAAAGTATAAAGGCTTGGGAAAAGAAGCTCCATTGCATCTAGTAGTTCTTTCAATGGTTATAAAACACCTGCCAAATCCAATTGTTGCACAAAAATACAGAATACCAACTATCTGGAGAGGAGATAAAGAAAGTGAGGAAGGCAAGGCTTTGATAAATTGTGATCCAAATGGTCCGGTCGCTTTTATATGCACAAAGATCGTTATTGACAAGCATGCTGGAGAAGTAGCAGCTGGAAGATTATTCTCAGGGACTATGAAGCAAGGACAAGATATCTATATGAATCAAGCTAAAAAAGATGTTAGATTACAGCAGGTTTCTGTTTACAATGGAGCAAAAAGAGAAACAATAGACTCTGTACCAGCTGGTAACATAATTGGATTAACAGGATTAAGAGGAATCTTTACAGGCGAGACGGTCTCATCAAAGCCAATAGAGCCATTTGAGGAAATAAAACATATCTTTGAGCCTGTAATTACAATGTCTATAGAAGCAAAAAAACCTTCAGACTTGCCAAGATTAGTAGAAATTTTAAAACAAGTAAACAAAGAAGACCCTACCATTACTATACAAATTAATGAAGAAACAGGGGAAAACCTATTATCAGGAATGGGGGAGTTACATTTAGAGGTCAAGATAAACAGGATAAAAACAGAAAAAGGACTAGATGTTATCTCATCACCGCCAATAGTAGTTTACAGAGAAACTATAAAGAAAAAATCTATAGAAGTTGAAGGAAAATCCCCAAACAAGCACAATAAATTCTACCTTACTGTAGAGCCCTTGCCAGATAATATTTATGAAGCAATAAAATCAGGAGAGTTAAAAACAGGCAGAGTAAGAAAAAAAGACAGGGAGATATGGGATAAATTTGTAGGACTAGGATTGGATGCAAAAGAAGCAAGAAAAGTCACAGACATATTCAAAGGAAACCTCTTTATTGACAATACAAGAGGAGTAATTCATATTGGAGAAGTAATGGAGATGTTATTAGATGCTTTTGAGGAAATAATGTCTAATGGCCCATTAGCAAAAGAGCCTTGCGTTAAAGTCTTAGTAAGATTAAATGACTGTAAATTACATGAGGACGCTATACATAGAGGCCCTGCTCAAGTTCTGCCAGCTGTAAGAGATGCTATTAGAGAGGCTATGATTAATTCTAATGCTATCATGTTCGAGCCTCTGCAGATAGTGCAGATTGAAGCTCCATTAGAATACATGGGAGAGCTTTCTAAACTTGCACAGAATAAAAGAGGGCAATTACTAGATATGACACAAGAAGGAGAGCATTTAACATTAAAGGCTAAGCTTCCAGTTGCTGAAATGTTTGGTTTAGCATCTGACTTAAGATCAGCTACAGGCGGGAGAGGCAATTATTATATTGTTGACCAAGTATTTGAAAAACTTCCAGAAGATTTACAAGCAAGGATTATAAAGCAAATAAGACAGAGAAAGGGATTAAAAATAGAAGAATAATCGCTTATCTTCTTATTTATATTGTCACCACCTACCCATAGTAAAAATAGAAAGCTTTATATACTGCTATAAGCTTAAATAGGTAAGATAGATTAAAATTAATCACCAAAAGTTTTATAAACATATTAAAGATTAGAATTTTTATCTATCTTTTATATTTTAAAGATAATTAAACAAAAATGGCTAAAGTAAAACCACATATAAATGTAATCTTCGTTGGACACGTAGATCATGGCAAGTCAACAACAGTTGGAAGACTATTATATGATTCTGGAATCATTTCAGACCAAGAGCTTAGAAAATTAAAAGAAACAGCCCAGGAAAAAGGCAAGGTCGGATTTGAATTTGCTTTTGTTATGGATAACCTAAAGGAAGAGCAAGAAAGAGGAATTACTATTGACTTGTCCCATAAAAAATTCACAACTGACAAATATGAATACACAATAATTGATGCTCCTGGCCATAAAGATTTTGTTAAAAACATGATCACAGGAGCTGCACAAGCTGATGTAGGATTCCTTGTTGTAGCTGCAAGCGACGGCATAATGGCACAAACCAGAGAGCACATCTTCTTATGTAAAACATTGGGGGTTAACCAAATAGCTGTTTTAATAAATAAAATGGATGCTGTTAAATGGGATCAAGCAAAATATGATGGCGTTAAAAAAGAAATAACAACTCTATTGCAGACAGTTGGTTACAAGATAGCAGAGGTTGAGTTTATTCCTATCAGCGCATATCAGGGAGATAATGTTGTCAAGAAATCAGGCAATATGGAATGGTACAAAGGTCCAACAATAAGAGAGCAATTAGACAAGTTCAAAGAGCCTGAAAAACCAACACAATTACCATTAAGATTGCCAATACAAGATGTTTATAATATCACAGGCATTGGCGTTGTTCCGGTAGGAAGAGTTGAAACCGGAGTGATGAAAGTCGGTGATAAAATAATTATAATGCCGTCAAGGACAGGTACAGGTGCGAGAGGAGAGATTAAATCCATAGAAATGCATCATGAACAGATACAAAAAGCTGAACCTGGTGATAATGTAGGATTTAACGTAAGAGGTTTAGGCAAGAAAGATATTGCAAGAGGAGATGTTTTGGGCGTTGAAAGCAATCCTCCAACAGTCGCTTCTGAATTTACAGCACAGATCGTTGTATTAAATCATCCAACTGTTATAACAAATGGGTACACACCAGTATTCCACATACACACAGCACAAGTATCTTGCCAGTTTGTTGAGCTTATAAAGAAACTAGATCCAAGAACAGGAGCTGTTTTACAGGAACATCCGGATACTTTAAAGAATGGGGATGCTGCTATTGTAAGAATAAAACCAATGCAGCCTTTGTGTATAGAAAAACAAAAAGATATTCCACATATGTCAAGATTTGCTATAAGAGATGCAGGTACGACTGTTGCTGCTGGAATGTGTATTGACTTAGTTAAAAAAGTTTAATTTCTAATAATAACCTATTTTTTACTTCTTAAGAGTAAACTTTATAAATATACTATTGAATAGCCAGTAGTATGAGCAAAGCCAGGATATCACTATCAAGCCCTGATATTGATAAATTAAATGAGATATGTAGTCTGATTAAAGACATTTCTGAAAAAACAGGAGTTCCTATGTCAGGCCCTATACCTATACCTAATAAAAAACTAAAAGTCCAAGTAAGAAAGTCTCCTGGAGGAGATGGCAAGGCATCTTACGACAGATATGAGATGAGAATACACAAAAGATTAATTGACCTTGGTATGGATGAAAGAGCATTAAGATTAATAATGAGAGTCCCTATTCCTGAAGAAGTCAATATCTCTGTTGAGATGCTGGATTGATTCTCTATATGGCCTATTAAGTAAGTAGTTGGTGAGTATATTATAAATTATAGAAAAGTAAAGTTTTTATAGCTTTAAATTAGTTTTAATGTAAATACTATTAATAGCATTAAGTGGATAAAAATGAGTGATGAGCAAACAAATCTTCATGAACTAAAGGAAAAAGTAAAAAAATTTTGTGAGGAAAGGGACTGGGACCAATATCATAATGCAAAAGCTCATACTGGAATACGCCGAGAAAAAGTAAGAGGAAACAGTGATCAAAATGTCAAATAACGGTGCTAATTTAGGTTTTGAACAAAAATTATGGTCTTCTGCTGATAAGTTAAGAAGCAATATGGACGCTGCTGAATATAAGCACGTTGTTTTGGGTTTAATATTCTTAAAATATATATCTGATGCGTTTACTGAAGTTTATGAAAAACTGAAAAAAGAGAAAGATTCAGATCCAGAAGATGTTGATGAGTATGTTTCTCGGAGAATTTTCTTTGTTCCAAAAGTAGCAAGATGGGAAAATCTTCAAGCCAATGCTAAAAAGCCAGAGATAGGAAAATTTCTTGATGAAGCTATGGATATTATTGAAAGAGATAATCCCTCACTTAAAGGCGTTCTTCCAAAAAATTATGCTCGTCCTGGATTGAACAAGCAAAGATTAGGGGAATTAATTGATTTAATTGGCACAATTGGATTAGGAGATAAAGAGAACAGAAGTAAAGATATTCTTGGAAGGGTGTATGAATACTTTTTAGGAGAATTTGCCTCTGCTGAAGGAAAGAAAGGCGGGCAGTTCTATACTCCTCGTTCTATTGTAAAACTCTTAACTGAAATGTTAGAGCCATATAAAGGAAGAATATTTGATCCCTGCTGTGGTTCAGGCGGAATGTTTGTTCAATCCGAAAAATTCGTTGAAGCACATGGGGGAAAAATAAAAGATATTTCAGTTTATGGACAAGAAAGCAACCAGACAACATGGAAGCTTTGTAAGATGAATATGGCTATAAGAGGGATTGACTCTAATATAAAATGGGGGGATGCTTTCCATGATGATCAGCATAAAGATTTGAAAGCAGATTTTATTCTTGCCAATCCTCCGTTTAATGATTCCGATTGGAATGGTCAGCTTTTGCAGGAAGATGTAAGATGGAAGTTTGGAGTTCCTCCCAAAAGTAATGCAAATTTTGCATGGGTTCAGCATTTCATTCATCATTTGAATCCCACTGGCGTAGCTGGATTTGTTCTGGCGAATGGCTCAATGAGTTCTAATACTTCCAATGAAGGAGAGATAAGGAAGAATATGATTACTGCTGATATTGTTGATTGCATGGTGGCGTTGCCATCACAATTATTTTACAATACAATGATTCCTGCTTGCTTATGGTTTGTTACACGAGACAAAAAAGACCATTCATTCAGGGACAGAAGAAAACAGATTTTGTTTATCGATGCACGAAATATGGGCGTGATGATTGATAGAAGGCATCGTGAGTTGACTGAAGATGATGTTAAGAAACTATCTTCCACTTATCACGCATGGAGAGGAGAAAATAAGCTCAAATATGAAGACGTTGTTGGCTTTTGCAAATCTGCCAAATTAGGGGAAGTTGAAAAGAACAATTTTATCCTAACTCCTGGAAGATATGTTGGAATCCAAGAAGAAGCAGAAGATGACGAAGGATTTGAAGAGAAAATGAAACGATTAACTGCTGAACTTTCCGAGCAGATGAAAGAGGGGCAGAAATTAGACCAAAAAATAAAGAAGAATTTGGAAGGGATTGGGTTTAAGGTAGGATAAGATGAAGATAAAATATAATATTTTGGTAAACATCCTGGATAATTTATGCAGTGAAGCTCCTGAGAGATTTAAGTCTTATCATAACTTAGATAGTGAAGAGAAGATAATTAATGCCCGTTCAAGAGCATTTGTACATCTTTTATTAAAAGTAAGATTTGGTCTACTAAAATTTTTAGAAAGAGAGAATCGAATAACAGATGGCACACAAGATGGCGGAATAGACGCATATCTTATTGATAAAGAGAAGAAGAAAATTTACTTTATTCAATCCAAGTTTAGAAATTCTGCTGAAAATTTTGATAATAAAACCATCTCTGCAAATGATTTAATTAAGATGGAGATTAAAAATATCATTAATGGAAAAACTTTTGATAGTCGAAGAGTAGAATTTAACTCCAAAGTTAAAGAATTTATTCAAGAATACTCAACATTAGATAACCATGCTGCGTATAATTTTCAAGTAATATTTTTAGGGAATCTTCATAATTATAGTGATGAACAAATTAAAAAACTTACAGATGGTTTTGAATATGAGGTTTATAATTTTGAAAGAACTTACAAAGAATTAATTTATTCTATATGTAGCGGTCTATATTATCGTCCCGAAGATATTTACATAACTATTAACCTAAGCAACAAACCTAACCCTCTTCTAGAGCAGACAATCTCAACTGACCAAGGAGATTTTGAGGTTAGAATCACTTTTGTACCTACAAAGGAGATTGGCAGGATTATGTCACAATATAAAAACGCATTGTTGCAATATAATCCCAGAAATTATCTCACTTTATCTGAAAATGAAGTAAATAAAAGAATTGCAGAAAGCATAACTGAAAAGAAAAGTAATGAATTTGCGATATTAAATAATGGTATAACCATTTTTGCAAAGAGATTTAATTTTTCAAGTGGAACAGGTAAGGAGAATCGAGGACAGATATTGATTACTAATCCCCAAATAATTAATGGAGGTCAAACTGCATATACGTTAGGTCATTTATATGAAGAAAGGAAGAATCAGATTGACGAATTATTTGGTGATAAAGAAGTTTTACTTAAAGTTATCATTTCAGAAAATTCAGGAGATTTAAGTCCAAAGTTCATAAATAGTATTTCAAATGCTACAAATCAGCAGACTAAAGTAGATGAATCTGATCGCCGTTCTAACGAGGATATTCAGATAAGAATACAAGGCTTAATCTTCGATAACTTTGGTTATTATTACGAGAGGAAGAAGGGAGAGTTCTATCCTGGTGTTTCCGCTGGTTACATAAATAAAGATTTAATCATTAAGAGGGATAATTTTATTAGGGCTTATTATGCAGCAAAAGGTTTTCCCGCAAATGCTAGGAGTTCTGGTTCAGACACATTATTCTCGATTAACAAATTTAATGATATATTAAATAATTCTGATAATTATAAGAATATGATTTTCGCATATTTAATTCATAATAATTTAAAATTTAAGCCTAAAGAAGATTGGGGTAATGGTGTAAGATATGGCAAATTCGCAATAGTTTATGCAATCTTCTTAAGATGTAACCCTGAAGAATTTAAGAATGAAGAATATGAAAACAAAGCAAAAGAAAAAATAGACGAGATACAAAAAAATTGGAAAACTTTCGAGGATACTGTAAAAAATAAAAGAGAGAATAAATCTTATCTTGGAGAAGATGGAAATTTTGATTTTGATGGATATTACAAAAGTAAAAACCTCTCACAAGATATACGAGATTTTTTTGACAATGCTGCAATCAAAACTCAAACAAACTGAAATAGGAATGATTCCTGAAGATTGGGAAGAGCTTAAATTATCCGAAGCCATAGAGATAAATCCTAAAAGAGAACTCAAAAAAGGAGTCTCTGCTAAAAAAGTACCTATGGATTGTTTGAGTCCATTTAAGAAAAAAATCCAAAGCTTTGAAATTTCAAAATTTTCTGGTGGTTCAAAGTTTATTAATGGGGATACCATCATGGCAAGAATTACACCATGTTTAGAAAATGGAAAAACTGCATTTGTTGATATTTTAAGAGCTGACGAGGTTGGTTTTGGCTCTACTGAGTTTATAGTCTTATCTGGCAAGAAAGAAAAAACCACTAATGACTTTGTTTATTATCTTTCAATTTCTCCACAATTACGAAAAGAAGCGATTAAATCTATGACTGGAACTTCTGGAAGACAGAGAGTTCAAAATGATTTATTTGAAGATATAGAGATTATAATTCCTCCAATTAACGAACAATCCGCCATAGCCAAAATCCTCTCCGATTTAGACTCAAAGATTGAACTCAACCAGCAGATGAACAAAACTTTGGAAGCAATCGGGCAGGCAATATTCAAACACTGGTTTGTTGACTTTGAATTTCCGAATGAAAAAGGCAAGCCATACAAAAGTTCAGGCGGAGAAATGATTGATAGTGAGTTGGGGGAAATACCGAAGGGGTGGAAGGTTGGGAAACTAGGTGAGATCATGGAAAACTTTGATTCAAAAAGAGTTCCACTTTCAAGTCGAGAAAGAGATCCAATTAAAGGCGAATTTCCGTATTATGGTGCCGCATCAATAATGGATTATATCAATAAGTATATTTTCGACGGAGTATATCTTTTAATGGGTGAAGATGGAACAGTAATTGATGATGATGAACATCCAGTTTTACAATATGCATGGGGGAAATTCTGGGTAAATAACCACGCACATGTATTACGTGGAAAAGGTGATTTCACAACAGAATATTTGTTTGTATTATTAAATAACATGAATATTAAACACATAGTCACTGGTGCAGTTCAGCCTAAGATAAATCAAGGTAATTTAAACAGCATTAAAATAATTATTCCCGATAGAATTACTTTAAAATTATTTTCTGAGTTGATTTCTCATTTGTTCAATAAATATAAAATCGATTGTGATGAAATTAATTCATTAATTAAAACTCGAGATTCCCTACTCCCAAGATTAATGTCAGGAAAGATAAGAGTTCCTGTTGAGGTTAGAGTATGACATTTCTAGAAATATTAATTTTGATAATTATCGGTGCTTTTGCAATTAGATTTAGCTTTAAATTTGATCTTAATAAATTTTTAGAAAACAGAAGAAAAATAAAACTTGATCAGCTGAAGAATATTTGCCCACATGGAAGAATTATTGATATAAAAGGCAACCAAATAAGTTTCGAGTCTCTTTTTTCATCTCCAATGGGTACTCCAAAATGGATTTGCTCTCAATGTGGTTGTATAGTGGATCACGAAGACGATGTAAATAGAATTAATGAGAAATATAGTAAAAATCCCTCTATGATTCTTGATAAACAGAAAAGATTTATTAAAGAAGCAAAGAAACTAAAAATAGTATAACGGAAGAATAAAGATGAAAAAACTCATAACTGAAGAGCACGTTGAAGAGAATGTTTTGGATATTCTCAAGAATCTTGATTATGATATAATCAGAGGAAGCAATGAGGAATATCTGCCTGGCGGAAGCTC
>Ga0209541_10003725_pt1 | contig 27695 bp, 30 predicted proteins | sample RifCSPlowO2_01_FD_184027 | JGI IMG/M metagenome (GOLD analysis project Ga0209541, IMG submission 184027) | Groundwater microbial communities from Rifle, Colorado - Rifle CSP2_plank lowO2_0.1 (SPAdes) (version 2) | ecosystem: Environmental > Aquatic > Deep subsurface > Groundwater | place... | reverse complement strand
AGGTTGCGGGAAGAGACGATTAAGCTTGTTGAAGAGTTGTACGCACTTGTTTCTTTTACCAGCGCCTTTCCTACAAACGCCTTTGATGAGCCCGCCAGCACACGCAGAACAGAGTTCCGCGGTGACTTCAACTTTCCTAAATCAAGCTGAAGTGATTTGAACAAATCCCGCATTATAGTGAAAGACATTGTTAATTGTCCAGATAGTATGTCTTTCACTGATAGCAACCTAAATCAAGCTGAAGTGATTTGAACAAATTCTGCGCTACATGAGCCCGCCAGGATTTGAACCAGGGACCCCCGCCTTTCTTACCTAATAACTTGGAGGTTATTGGGTCACTTTCCCTCGGGAGGGTGTGACGATGCGCCTCTCACGAAGCGCACTCTTATAAGAGCGGTGCTCTAAACCAGGCTGAGCTACGGGCTCATAGCCACTCGAGCGGAATAATGTATATAAAGATTGAGTTTGATGCTATGGGATGATTGTAGGAGTGACAGGGCTGCCTTGTTCTGGCGGGGGCTCGTTTGCCCAGTTGCTGTTAAGCAAGGGATTTGAGCAGATTTCATATTCAGATATTCTCCGAGCTGAGTTGCGCGCTGCGGGAAAGGAAGTGACGCGGGAAACTATGCAGGAGCAAGGGAATGCTATCCGTTCGGAATTTGGTCCTGGCGAACTTTCGAGACGCCTTCTTGCCAAGATTGACTTGAAGAAAAATTATGTGCTGACTACGATTAGAAATCCTGCGGAGATTGAGGTGCTGCGCCAGACTGGTGTTTTTGTGCTGGTGCACGTGGATGCGCCGCGCGATGTTCGCTATCAGCGTATGACAAGCAGAGCTAGGGAAAACGATCCAGTAACGCATGAGATGTTTATCGCGCTGGATAGCAAGGAGTTAGGATTAGGGCAGCCGACACATGGTTTGCGCATCGGGGATTGTATCACGCTTGCAGATTACACGCTGATGAATGACGGTTCACTCGAGGATTTTGAGAATAAAGTTGAGGCGTTTGTGCAGGAGCTTGGGGTTAATAATTTTTAATTTTCTCTTTTGGCATAAAGCCTTTATATAATCGTAATTCTGCACTCTGGGATGTTAGTCGGGATAGTTGGCAAGCCGAACTGCGGGAAAAGCACGTTTTTAAGGCAGCGGAAGATTTAAATACACTATCAACTAGCTGTTGACAACTATCAACAAAATGGTGATAATAAAAGAAAACACCCAGAGAGTTATGTCTGTCTTATTGAGAAGTGTTTTTCAGGATCAGACCGCAACAACTCTTGCTAAAGAATTAAAACTGAGCCGATGGGGTGTTTGGAAAATTCTTAAGGAATTAGAAAAGAGAGGTTTAATTACTCTTGTTTCGCTTGGCTCAGGAAAGACAAGCACACATTTAATAAGACTAAACTGGAAGAATGATTTGCTGGAAAAAACACTTGCTCTTATTTTTGCTCAAGAAGCAGCGGAATATGGCCGATGGAAATTTGTATTTTCAGAATTAGAATCGTATGTTGATTTTTTTATACTTTACGGGAGCGTATTGCATTCGCCTAAAGAAGCAAACGATATTGACATAATTTCTGTTATTTCAAATAAAAAGAGTTTTCTTAAAATAGACAATATGCTGAAGGAAAAGCAAGTAACACAATCTAAAATGATACACGATATTATTTTTTCATCAAAGGAATTTAAATATGAACTGCAAAAACCAAACAAGGCATTTATAGATGCAATTAAAAAAGGAATTATATTGTTTGGTCAGGAAAAGTTTATTAAGTTTATAAAAGAAATGCAAAAATGACAATTGAACAGGATTTGAAAGAATGTTTTGCAACCGCTTTAAAAGAAGAGAAGAGGGGAAAGAAGCACAAGGGGCTTCTTGTAACAAAGCCAAGCATTGAAATTGCGCAAGGTTATATAGAAAGAGCTATGGAATCATTAAAATTTTGTGATTTATACAATAAGATGGGTGCAGATTACAAGATTCCGGAAGAATGGTTTTATGCTCTTTATTATTGTGCTCTTGCTATTTTAGCTAAATTTGGAGTTGAAAGCAGAAGCCAAAGATGCACAGCTTTCTTTATTGAATACATTAAGGGCAAGGAACTTATAGAATATGATGATGAATTTATTAAAAGAATATTTGTCCACAAGGAAAAAGATAAGGAATCAGATGTTGACGAAAGAGAAAGAGCGAGATATGGTTCTTGGATAAAAAGCGAAAAAATAAGGGAAAAATATGCTTCTATGATGGAAATCTGCAGAGAAGCGATATCGCAATGCGAGGAAATTGTTTTCTCGGACAAGGAGCTTAAGGTTCCGGAAGAGCTGTTGAGTGGTTAGGGCTTGGCTTGTCTCCAAAGAAGCTCGAAGTATTTCCGATAACTATCGGCAACACGAGGGTCTTGTATGAGAAAGGAATAAGGGTTTTCTCCGAATACGGCGATCATCACGTTATCGCCTACGATGACGGTTTCTTGAAATTGCGCAAAGTCTTTGCTTAAGTAGCGAATATGCGTGTAAGGCTTTCTGCTTATTTCGTTGCCTCCCGTGCTTCTTACGGATTCATCAAAGATTTGTCGTGAAGGAAGTTTGTTTGCAATTCTTCTGGCGTGGAGATTGAGCCACCAGTCAAGTGTCATGACGTGCGCGGTTATGGGGCCGCCGCCGAACGTGTTGTATTCTTTTCCTGCGGTGGTAATCATGATACTATAGGCTTCCTTGATGCCGCGAATGCTTTTGTAGACCGTTGCCGTTTCTTTTTTCGATACTCGGTTTTGTCGTGCTCGAAGTTCGGGCAAGAGTTGCTCGAAACGCTGCTTTTTCTCGTCAATGAACGTGATGAACCGTGTGGGGTCGGTTGCTTGGTAGACTTTTCGTTTGCCTTCCAGAATAAAGCTTACGATACCTTTTTCTATTAGGGCGTTGAGGTCGCGGTGTACGGTTGAATTAGGAAGTCTTGATTTTTCGAGGATAGCGCCTGCAGATGATGAACCTTGCTCGAGAAGAACAAGATAGGTCTTGATTTCGGTTGGCGTTAAACCCAAATCTTCAAGGATATCGGTGTTCATTTATCCTCCAGTCTGGTAGGATATATACTTAAATATGTGCATTTTATGTAACTACTATGAAAGAACAATTAGAAAGACCAAACCTGAAAGGAGGTAGTGTGAACAATGACAAATGAACATGAACATATTGCATTAAAGAGGGCCACATCGTTCTCTCGAGATCTTGACAATCTTCCCCCACGTTATGAAATGCGCAGGGTTGCGGAGTCTGGATTTTACGGTTCTCTTGGGTATGTAGCTGTAATGAAAGGGGAAGGTAATTTTCCTTTCGAAATATGGGAGTATGCGCAAGGAAACGGAAAAGCGGCATTTGGTTTAGATAATCGAGATCTTGTAAAGAGGAACGCATTTTCCCGAGCAGATGCTGAAGTACTTGCAAGGAAAAGAGCCCATTCACTTGCAGATAAATTAGCTAACTATCTAGAAATACCGTTTGTTGACAAAACTGATGAACCGGTAGAACGCATTTCGGGATGACTTATTTATTTTTTCTTTCCTTTATATTTATATAATCTGGTTTCTGCCCATTTGCATGTTAATCGGATTAGTAGGAAAACCTAATGCGGGCAAGTCAACGTTCTTCAAGGCAGCAACGCTTATGGATGTGCTGATTGCGAATTATCCCTTTGCGACAATCAAACCGAATCATGCGATGGCGTATGTTAAGATAAAAGATTTGGCTGCGGAGTTTGGAAAAGTTAGCAATCCGCGCGAAGGTTATGTTAAAAAGGAATTTAGGTTTGTGCCCTTTGAACTTATGGATGTTGCTGGGCTTGTTGAAGGTGCGAGCGAAGGCAAGGGCTTAGGCAATGAATTTTTGAATGACTTGAGCGCGGCTGATGCTTTCATACATGTTGTTGATGTTTCCGGCGAGACAGATGGGGAGGGGAAGCCCACGACTAATTACGATTCTGCAAGTGATATTCGACTTATTGAAAATGAATTGGACAAGTGGTACTGCGGGATATTGAAGAAAATTTGGGTCATATTCGCTAGGAAGACTGAAATGGAGCATGTTGAATTAGCTAAGGCGCTTGCGAAGCAGTTTTCTGGATTGAAAGTAACTGTTGAAGATGTTGAGCATGTTTTGAGAGAGACGAAATTGCCTATTGAGAAGCCATCGCACTGGACAGAGGAGCAATTATTTTTGTTTGCACAGCATCTTAGGAAATATACCAAGCCAATGATTATCGCGGCTAATAAAATTGACAGACCAAATGGCGAGAAGAATTATAATAAGATTAAGGCGGAATTTGATTATCCGATTGTGCCCTGCTTTGCTGACGGTGAGCTAGCACTGCGGGAAGCGGACAAGCATGGCTTGATTGAATACGTGCCTGGGGAAAATGATTTTGAGATTAAGAAGAATTTAAATGATGGCCAGAAAAAGGCAATTGATAATATAAAAAAAGTTCTTGATAAGCATGGAAGCACTGGTGTGCAGGAAGTTTTGAATAAAACTGTATTTGAAGTTTTGAAATATGTGGCAATTTATCCTGCTGGCGCCAAACTTTCCGATAGCAAGGGAAATGTGCTGCCTGACTGCTTTTTGATGCCGCCTAATTCAACTGCGCTGGATTTTGCCTTCAGGTTGCACACAGATATAGGTCGGGATTTTGTTAAAGCTATAGATGTGAGGACGAAGAAGGCTGTGGGGAAAGATTATATTCTTAAGAGCGGAGATGGGCTTGAGATTATGACGAAATAATTGTTAAAATATTGGTTAAGCCTAATTCGTTTAAAGAAGAAGTTGTAAATAATGATGGCAAAAGTTATATCATTTGGGTTAAAGAGAAAGCAGAAGATACAGAGATTCCCATTGATTAGGTTACCTCTTATTAAAGAATCTCCGTCTATTCATTCCCGTGCTGACGCAACACAATCAACGGGAATGTCTATAACAAGGCGAATAAAAGAGTGATTAACTTAATCTCCAGAAAGTTTGGCGTGCATTTCAACAGGATAAAGATTAAAAACTTCTCTGGCAGAGTTAAGACTATTGAAATATAGAGATTTAGGATAATTGAGTTACTTTTTGTTCCTAAATCTCTAATAGACAATTAGGAGTTATCCATAACTGAATCAACTTAATTGTCTATAATGACTAAATAGAATTATACCTTTTTTCGCTTAAGTTCTTTAACTCTGTCAAAATCATTATCATCTGATACAATTTCAGTGCAGCCATTGATGATGGCTGTTGCGGCGTGAATCGCATCCCTGGGATCGAGTTGCGCACCGAGGGTTAGTTCTTGCGCCTTGTTTACTATTTCTTCAGTTGTGTCAAGAAAGACGAGATTTGGTGTGGAAAGCAGGTCTTGGCTAAGTTGTGTTGCTCTTTCTATCCCCCACCTTCTTCTGATGGTGTAATTAAATTCATCCCATGTAAGAGGAGATGTTCCTGCGGCGAGTTCACCATTTATAACTTTTTTAATAAGCATCAGACAAGCTTCGGATTTCGCATCATTTGCTAAAATCGGATGAAGAAATATATTGGTATCAAGGTAAATCATAAGATTGTTCGTAAATCTTGTCAATTTCTTCAGGAGTTAAACTTTTTCCTTTAACTCTATATTTAAGAAAACTCTTAAGCCACATTTCTGGACTCAACTCTTTCTTTATTTTAACCTCGTTATCCTGTATTTGGAACACGATTCTGCTTTTTTTCTTTAAATCAAGCATCCTTCGTATATCTATTGGGATAACTACCTGCCCCTTCTCATTTATTTCCCTTGTTATTTCCATGTCTCTTTTAGTAGGAATGGCTATTTAAACTTTTTCCTACCACGCGGTTGGAATTATAATCTAATTGGCTTATATTGTTTTTTATGCTGAGAAAATTTCTGGTGCGCAAATATATTTATAAGTTAAAATGCGTGCGTGCAATAAGAAAAAGATGAAAATCATAATAGTAAATAACAAAGACGAAGTTATCGGATTTAAGGAAAGAGAATATTTGGATAATTCTAAAGATATTTATAGAGTATCTGCTCTTTGGATAGCAAACACTCGCGGAGAAGTGCTTCTTGCTAAACGGGCACTTACAAAAAAACAAAACCCGGGCAAGTGGGGACCTGCTGTTGCTGGAACTGTTGAAGAAGGCGAGAGTTATGAATCAAATATTCTTAAAGAAGCAGAAGAGGAGATTGGTCTCAAAAATATCAAGCCAAAAAAAGCAATTAAAGAGTTTGTTAATGGCAAGCATAAGCACTTTACTCAATGGTTTTTTCTCAAGTCCGATATTAAACTAAATGATTTAAAGATTAATACAGAAGAAGTTGCCGAAGTTAAGTGGTTTGAAATGGAAGAAGTTTTAAGATTGATTAGAAATAATCTTACTGTGGCATTTACTAAAGAGCTTTTAGCTGATATGGAGAATAGGACGTAATATGAAATACGAATTTGCTTCTGATTTGCAGGCGAGGATGGAAAGAATTGTTCTTGCGCTTGGCATGCCACATATTGACGTGGCGCGGGTTAAATGCTTTCGGAGCAGAGGCTCAAGCACGAAGCGGACAATTGCAAGATGTCACACGATAGGCAAGCTAATGCAGAAAGCTATGAATGTGAAAGCACATTATACTATTGAGTTTTTGGAAAGATTTGATAAGATGCCTTTTGCCGAACAGGACAAAGTTATTATTCACGAACTTTTGCATATTCCTAAGACGTTTGGCGGCGGTTTCAGGCAGCATGATTTTGTATGCGAGGAGAATGTTAAGCTACTTCACGAGCAATATGTAAATAATTCTCTGCGTTTTTCTTAGGATTATAAATTTTAAGCGAGGCTATACGAGCCTTCGCCTGGCACAGCGAAGATAATTTCTTTTTCACCAGAAGAGAGAATCATACAGTTTTGGCAGGGCTGCCTATTTCTTAGGATTTTAAATTTCTGAGACTGATGAGGAAGCAAACCGGTGGAAAGTGCAATCTTTGCTCTTCTGTTCAGACCTGGATTTAGTTCGGCGTTTATCATGGCGCGATTATTATCAATCAAGATGTCACTGAACGAACCAGAGCCTGTTACTGGCTGCGTAAATATTATTTCTCCAAGTCCTGTTCTTCTTATCCCGAACTTATTTTCTGTTTCTATGAAATAAGTTGATAAATTGCTGTCCTCAAATACGATGTTTTCTCCGCCAGCTCTCCAGAAATAAACGTCAGAATTGCCGCTGTTTTCAATATTTGAATTTTTTATTAGGATATTTTCTGTAGCCCAAGCCGTTCCTCCCCAGAACCATATTCCATAAAGCTGGCTGTTGCGCAATTGGACGCGGTCTATTGTTGCGTTTGTACTTCCTTCTTCAATAGACATGGAGATTTGGTTATTTGTTAAAACTACGTTCTCGGCTCGGTTATTCCTATTGCTTCCTGAGAAAGTGATTCCTCGAGCAGTTTGTTCAATGAAGGAATCTGAAATAGTGTTGTTTTGCCCACCCAAGGTAACGCCAGATACACCGTTTCTTATTGCACTCGCGTTTTTAATCCTATTATTATCTGAATAAGAAAGCAGGTTTAAGCCCCCATGGGAATTGTTTTCTACTTTGATATTTTCAATAAGATTATTCTCTCCGTTATACACTTCGAGCGCGAAATTATTATTTTTGAGCATAATGTTATTCAATATGTTATTATTGCTTTGTGAAAGCCGTATTCCTCTTCCACTTGAACCGACTGTGTTTGGGGAGTTTGACACGTTAATGATGTTTATATTGGATAATTTGGAATTATTCATTTTATTTATTAACAGACCATAAACGTACGTATAACTCCCTCTGTTTTTTCCGTTGCTGATTGAAATCTCGTTTGCTTCCAATTTTTCAGCCTTATCAATATAAATTAAAGCTATTGTTGTGGAATTGCCAAAAAATCCATCGGTGCTTAGTCCAAGCTTGGAAATTTTTATTTTTTTGCCATCTGAAACAAACACCCCTCTCCCGAATCCAGAAATAAAGCCATTGATTACTTCTACATTTGTTCTCCCTGAAACTGAAATTCCATAGCTTAATGGGTTCTTTTGGCTTGCTTCGGTATGTTTTATTGAATGATTGTTCAAATCAAAAACCAAGTTGTTTGCATCAATGCTGAAGCAACTTCCGTTAACTACGATATCTGCCTGAAGGACATACCTGCTATTTGATACGTTTAGCCTGTCGCACCCGTAAATCCTGATGATTTCTTCTGCTTCTGCAAGTTCAGGCGCTATTAATAACGTCACTATGAATAGCGTAACTATGCAAAAAACAAAGAACATTATCTTTGAGGCTTTCATCAAACTATTTCAGGCAAGGTGGCGTAAATAAATATATCTATTTCTTGAGCTGTTAAGTAAACGTCATCTCTTTCTAAGAGGTTTCGACAAGCTTTTAAACTTCGGGTTCCTAATGAATTTATGAAAGTTATGAAAGTGGTTGATAAGAAAATAGGAAATACTACTTATTATAAATATAGAATAAATTTACCAAAAGAAGCAGTTGAACAATTAAATTTTCTGGATAAAGAGCTAAAAGTAAAAGTTGAAAAGAATAAGATAATAATAGAAAGGGTTTAACTATTCGGGCACCGAAAGATATATAAACTTCGGGTGCCTAATTATAGTATGATAAATGCTATAAAATGTAAACATTGCTCAAGTTTAAACTTCTCCAAAAAAGGTTTTAGAAGAACAGAATATCGGGGCGAAATTCAAAAATATTATTGTAAAGATTGTCATAAATTCTTTACAAATGACGACGGATTTTACCGAATGAGAAACAAACCCGAAATAATCACCATGTCAATTGATATGTATGTTTCTAATTTATCAAGCAGAAAAATGAGAAATCAATTAAAGAGGCACCTTAATCATAAAATAAGCCATGTTTCTGTTTTAGATTGGGTTAGAAGATATACTTTGAAAGTTCATAAGTTTATAGAGAAATTAGGTTACAATTTAGGAAATAGTTTTTACGCTGATGAAACAATGATAAACAGAGAGGGTAAGTTAGACAGGTTTTGGTGTTGTCTTGATTGGGATACAAGACTAATCACAGGAGTTCATTATAGTTTGTCTGCTAATCCTATTGAAGCCCAAGAATTTCTTGAAAAAGCAATAAGTAAAGGAAAACCTAAATACATCCAAACCGATGCAGGAGTTTTCTATCCGAGAGCATTTAGAAAACTTTTTTACTCAAATAAAATTGGTGGCTTAACAATTGAGCATAAAATACAAAATTATCAAACAACAAGAATCCATAATTATAGGATTGAAACGGTATTTATGAAGATAAAAGATAGAGTTCTTGATTTTAGGGGTCTGAAAGCTCTCTGGTCTGCTCCTATTTTAATGACTGCTATAGTTATCCAACATAACTTTATAGAAAACCATTCAACAACTGACGAAGTTCCTTCTGAGAGAGCAGGAGTTAATTTAGAATTGGGAGAGAATAGATGGTTAGATTTGATTAAGATTTCTTCACAAATGAACTAATATCATTTCAAGTTTTTCTTTAGCGATACAAATTCTTTAAGATCTTATTTATCCTGTGGTGTTAAAATTAAAGTCTTGCGCCCCTGTAACATTCTTAGAGCATTTTCTCGATTAATGCCTAACAACTTAATTGATGATAAACTTTCGATTGTATTCGAGTGTTGATACTCCTCTATTGCGAATCCAGATTCATTAAAAAATTGTTGCATGTCATATTCATCAGCAAAAGCATTGTTTTCCATATTTCTTTCCGTGATACCATAAATATGTGAAGCAACTTTTCTTAAGTTTCCATTTGCTTCAAGAATTCTCTCCATCGTTTGCTTGGTAGTGACATCAGGCGTAATCCATACACCACTATTTCTTTTTGTAAGTTCAAGAATGTTCCTTGCAACAATGCCTTTCTCTTCTCGATTAAGGTAATTCAATAAACCTTCCGTAACAATTGCAATGGGCTCACTAGGTCTGAAATAATTGGCGGCCGCTAATAAGCTTTCTCGATCTAAGGCATCCACAGTTTGAAAATGAATATTAGGACGATAAATATTTGCTCCCGCAGTAATTTTCTCTATAATTGCTCTTTCCTGTTCAAGAATTTGTGGCAAATCAGTTGCCACATAAATCACATTTGGACTTTCCGTCATTGCTAAACATCTAGGTGATAAACCAGAAGCAATTTCTAAAACTTGTTTTATATTGTGTTGCTTAAGAATTTCATCAGTGGCTTTGTAACGCGCTTCAAAAAAAGGAGTAAAGCTAATAATTAACCCACCCATATCATCAACTAATTCTTTAAAAGTTTCTTCTGATCGGCTTTCTTCTGCCAATTCTTTAGCGAATGGAATATTAGTAAAAGTACGCAACCAAGCTACAAGTTTAGCAGTTGGACTTATCTTTTCGTATGATGATTTTTGTTTTACCATGTATATTCACTTTCGAACACAAGCGGAGTTAAGGTTATAAATATACCTATATTTGGGTGACGCTAACTTAACAGCTCACTATTTCTCTCTCAGACTTGCGAAAGGTTTAAGAACCCATACACGCTGGGATTTTTATGGAATTCACCTATCGCGGAATATGCTTCGCATTTTTTTCGCTATTCTTCATGCTCGCGCTGGCATCTGCAGAGCCGTTTATTCGTGCGGCTCCTGCACAGTCTGTATGGTATGCTAATAATGTGACTGAATACAAAATAGTTGTTTCTGCAGACACGTCTGTTCCTGAAGGCATTGCTATTGCAGGAGCAAGCATGCGTTTCGAGATACCTTTAGCGCCACCTTATATTTTAACGCTTAAACGGGTTGAATTGCGTCCATCTGGGGACATTTTTAGCGGGATGAATAGCTTTGATTTTCTTAATAATTCTAATTTGTCTTTTCAGAGGCGTGCGCTTTCTGGGACGATTAACAATCGCACAGGCAACCTCGCTTTTCTCTGGTTTACTCTTGGTCTTGATTATCATGGGGGAATGATTTATAACCGCGATGTTGAATTAAATATAGAGAATTCAGATACCCACCTTATTCTTGATGACGGCGAAACACCATACTTTGTAAGGCTTGAATCTGCCCCATTTACGCTTACGATTCCATCTATTCCTGACCTTCCATGCACAGGAAACAGCTCTTCGGGATATTACTGTATGACTCACTCAAGAACTAATTCACATACTCCTCCTTTACATAACCCTCGTTTGTTCTGCCGCTCTCGATTTTCTTGTTAATAGCTTGTAAGAGAACTAATTTTCTCCGTCGGTTTGTTCTGCGAAATACTTATAAAGGGTTTGTGCCTTTGATAAAAGAGAATATGCGCTTTGGCGCGCAGTTCTCTTACAAAAGTGGTGCATAAAAAGTATACTTACAAGGATGGAAAACGATATGGACCTTATTATTACAAAACTGAACGTGTTAACGGCGAGATAATCACGACTTATCTCGGTTCGTCTGCTGGTGGAAAACATAAGAGAAATTTCCTTTTGCCTGCCGCAGTTGCTTGTGTTTTTGTTCTTGCGATTTTCGCGGTATTATTCCTTGCTTATTATTCTTCGCTTACAGGCAATGTTGCTTTAGATGTACAGGGAAAATATTCTCCTGGAGAAAAACTGCGCGGCTCTTTTACACTTGTTCTTGAAGAGGGCGAGCTTATACCTGCAACCAGCACGATTAGTGCTCGATTAGGCGGCATTGAAAAAACACTCTCGCTTCACGAACTTTTATCTGCGAGCAATATTGTTTCACTTGAAGGCGATTTTTATGCACAGGGCAGTTCTTTTGCAGGTTCAGGGACAGGCTATGGAATTGAAGGAACTCGCATAATTTATCCTGAATTGACTTTTGAGATTGAACTTGTGGAAGAGCTTCCCGCAGATATTTCTGACTCTGTTGTTTCAAGTGACTCTTCTGATGCTAAACCAACGAGCACCAATCTTTCTGAAGGTGAAACTGATGTTGATAATAATACTGACCTGCCTGTGGAAACTGCTGAACCAAGCATAGAAGGTGAAACTGGTGGTGATGCGGGCTTGGAAATTCCAGAGTCTCCCGAGTCTGCGATTCCTGAAGAAGAAATCTTGAATCAGGAAGAAACTGTTTCTGAAGAAGGTTCGGTCAATGCAGGTGACGCCGTCGGAAGCGGAGGAAGTTCAGACTCTGCAGAAACAAGCGGTTCTGAATCTGGCGAAGCAAACGTGGGCATTACCGGCGGAGTTATCAGCGAGATTGATTCTATTCTTATAGGACGCGTGAGCAAGGGCGCGTCTTTTGAGTATGAGTTGCCTGAAGGATATGATGTGCGCGTTGTTGCAGGGAGCGTGAGGGGCGCAGAAGGCGAGACACTTGACGATAATGCTGTGGATGTTTCTATTGAGAATGGGCGCGCGACTGTTTCTACAGAATATAAAAAAGAGATTTATGGATTTGGCGAGGAATTTCTTGGCGATTCGCGCTATAGCATTTCTATTCCCTTGAGTTTATTTGAGCTTGTCGTAGCTAATGAAACTACTCTTTCGCTTGAAGCGGCATTTGACGGAAGCACATTTATTTCAGAAAGCGCAGAGCTTATTCTTGTTTCCAACGTGAGCGAATTAAGCGATGAGAACCTAACTGCGCTTCTTGAATTGAAGAATGAAACTTTGGCTAATGAAACATTTGTTAATCAAACCAATCAAACTTTTGCTTTTTTCGGTGAAATTCCTTCTGTTTACTTAGATGAGAACTTGACTGCAACAATTAATCTAAGCGTATATTTTACAGGAGCGTTATCTTATTCACTTTCTGCGGTTGATATTGAGGCATCATCTGACAGCGATATTATGACTTTGCGTGCGAATTCTTCATTTGAAGGTGTTCGCATGGTGCGCATTATTGTGGAGGGTTATGATGGAGAACGCCTTGAGAGCAATGAGTTTGCTCTTATTGCTGGCAATGCAACTTTAAGTATTCAGACGACGCGCCAGCGCATTGTGCTTGGTCAGCCTGTTAAGTGGACAGCGAACGTCACGATAAGCGACGGTTCGCCAGTTACATTGCAGCTGCCTGCTGGTGCTGAAAATATTAGTGTAATAACTTTAGATGCAACTGGTTCTCCCTTGGTGGATGAAAATGTGAGTTTAACAATTCCTTTGACTGGGCAGGTTATTGCGCGTGAATCTGATGGAAATTCGTTTTTTGGCTGGATTGCTGAATCTATTGATTTTACCGGGAAAGTTGCAAGCGAGATTGATTCTGGCGCACCTTTAGATGCAGGAAATGCTTCTTCAGGAACATTATCCGCTTCCCAAATAACTGAACTCACGCTTGATGAGCAAGCTACGCATTATACTGTTGAATATTACACAGAGCCTCCTGCGTTTGTTGAAGTTCCGAGAGGCAACGGCAAAACATTCATGCTTGATGCGCCCGAATCTCTAGGTTATACTGATGTTATTGTTGTTGCTAATCTTGCGAATGAGCTTGGCATTAAAGATGCGTCTCGCATTCGTTTATTGTGGGCGACTCCTGACCCTAACATTGCTTTAAGTGAGCTGAAAGATATTGATGAAGTTCCTGAACATGAAGTAATTGAAGAGCGCTCAACAAAAACACGCGATTTTTCGGAGAATGTGCAAACAGGCTTTTCTTCTGAACCTGTTTCGCTGGAAAATGATTCATTATCTGAATCAGGCATAGGGACGCGCGAGATTTCCAATAGCTCTTCTGGGACTTTTGGCATTATGGGTAATGCTGTTGAAGGCGAAGCTGGACTTGATGAGAAACCTTTCTTGAGTGAGGTGAACGTGTCAGAGCAGTCAGAGCTTCTCGATATTTTGCCCAACGGCGCGCCTATCCCGTTTGAAGTAAATGACAGCGATGGCGATGGGAATATTGATTTAATTGCTTGGGTCGTGCCACACTTCTCAAACCAGACTTATAATTTAATTTACATTACAAAAGCACAGCACCTTAATGAAAACCGCACTTTTATTTCCGATATAACTGGCGAGGTTAAATATCTTGATGGAAATTGGAGCGAGCCGATTAGCGACGGGCATTACGCGCGGGTCACGTTTGAAATTAACCTGACTTCGCGCAACGATATCACGATTTATCCGCGTACTGTAAATGGAACGCCGCGCATTGATATTTATGAATATAATGGAAGCACGGTGATTGGCTCTTTCAACTCATTAAATGACAATACTTATAATAAGATTATTTTAGCGAACTTGCCACAACCGCAGGATAGATTTGATTTGCATGTCCTTGGCGGAGATGTTGAGTTTGACCAGATTGTTGACCCTGCTGATACAACGCCGCCTAATGTCTCGTTTGTCGGGCAGACACCTGCAAATAATTCATTTCAATCTGCCAATGCTATTTTCGTTAATGTTTCTTCGTCTGATGACTCGCAGCATTATGCTTTTACTGATTTCAACCGCGATTTGTTATTATGGATGCGCATGGACGATATAAACGCAAGCGGCGACCCGACTGATTTGAGTAGTTATAGCTTCAATGGAAGCAGGCAAAACGGCGCGGTGCAGAATACAACTTTTGGGTTCTACAATTTAAGCTTTACGTTTGACGGTACAAACGATCAGATTAGTATTGGCACGCCGAGTTCTATTAGCTCTCTAAATACCAGCTTTTCTGTTTCAGCTTGGATTTATGCAAATAATAACTCAAAACGCCAAGACTTTTTAGGCAATCAAGTTTTCCAGAAACAGGGGTTTCTTTTTAGAGTGGATTTAAGATTAATCTATTTTATTACAAATACAGGGACAGCAACATCAGCCGATATTTCAAGCACAGGTGTGTTTCCTAATAACACGTGGAGTCATATTGTCGGCACGTTTAATTCCACTGGTCGCGCGCTTTATATCAACGGAATCTTGAACGATTCTGGCGGCGCGGTAGCAATGAACCGCAGTTCTCAACCCTTCCTTATTGGATACTCTTCTGGGGGTAGCGGTCGTTTTAACGGCTCAATTGACGAAGTTATGATTTTCAACCGCTCGCTCACTTTGGCTGAAGTTAAAGCTCTCTATAATGCTTCTGCTAATCAATATTTTAGGAATTTCACCGGTCTTGCTAACGGGGTGCATACATTTACAGCGTATGCGGTTGATGCAGCTGCAAATAAGAATCAAACTGAGCAGCGCACAGTGACGATTGATTTAGCACCTGTTGTTAATCTTATTGCGCCTGTCAATGATTTCAGCTCCCCTTCATTAACGCATAGCTTTAATGCGACTTTCAGCGACAACGGTGCCTTAGTCAATGCGGCGCTCTACGTTTGGAATTCCACGAATAGTATTATTAATCAAACGAATACAACTCTGTCAGGCACGAGTGGAAGCGTTAATATCAGCGTTAGTTTGCCTTACTTTGATACTTTCAGATGGAACTATTTGGCGGTTGATGATTTGAACAATCAAGCATTTAACGCCTCTGATTTTACTCTTGTGGCTGACCTTGTTCCTAACATTACTTTTGTGAGCCCGACGCCCGCAAATAATTCATTTCAACCTACCAATGCTATTTACGTTAATGTCTCAAGCGAAGATAATACTAATCATTACACTTTTGTTAATTTTGACAATTCACTGATTCTATGGCATCGGTTGGACAGTTCATCTGTTGCGGGGGAAAACGATACACGTATTTATGATTGGAGCGGTAATGGGCATAATGGAACGGCTTATCTTGGAGCTGCTCCTAATATCACGGGCGCGTTTGCAGGCGCTTATTCATTAAATGGAACAACGAGTTATATTGGGGCTAGCACCGGCGTATTACCTCTTGGCAATTATACTATCTCTGCGTGGGTATTGACTTATGGTACTTCAGGTTATCAGAGCATAATTGGCAGCTGGTGGAGCGCACCAACTTTTGATATAACGTCCTGTGGTGCTTCAACATGCACCCTAAACTATTACAGCGCGAACGCTTCAGGTACCGTCACAAGCTTCCTCGCTGAAAATGCTATTCAAAAAGGGGTTTGGCAGCATATTGCCGCGACTTCAGTTATTAATGGCAGCGTTACAATATATGCGAACGGGGTACAGAATGCAACGGCAGTAGCTGTTAAGAATATTAACTTTGGCACAGACACAGGCAATTGGGCATTCGGCAAGTATGAGGCATCTAATATAAGGTATCTTAATGGCTCTATTGATGAAGTATTAATCTTTAACCGAACACTTACTGCGCAAGAAATTAAAGCGCTGTACAACGCTTCTGCAAACCAATATTATAATAACTTTACAAATCTTGCTGCCGGACAGCATAAATTTACTGGCTATGCTGTTGATACATTTAGCAGTAAAAACCAAACAGAACAGATTACAGTAACGATAGACACGACTGCTCCTGTTGTTAATTTGCAGGCGCCTGCAAATGGCTCTACTGTAACTACTGCTTCTTGGAGCTTTAATGCGACGTTTAGCGATAATAATGCTTTGTCTAACGCGACGTTTTATTTGTGGAACTCAACTCTCACGCTGATAAACACGACAACTAATTCTTTAAGCGGAACAGAGGGGAGCGTTAATCTTACTGTTGTTCTGCCTTCTTATGGTGGAGTTTTCACTTGGAATTATCTGGTTATGGATAATGCGACAAATTCAGCGTTTAATGCTACAAACTTTAGTTTGACTTATAATTCAGACAGCACGCCTCCAGGCGTTACAATCAATCTTCCGCAGGCTCGCGCACATAACTCGTCGTTAATTCTTTATAATGTCACGCTTGATGAAAACGGCAACGCGTGCAATTATACAGGCAATGGCGGATTGACAAACAGAACCATGCAGAACAACGGCAACCGCGATTTCAACGCGAGCGATGCAACTCTTGATGACGGAAGCTATACTGTGCGCTATTACTGCTGGGACACTCTAAATAACTTTAACGGCACAGAAACGCGAGCGTTTAGTATTGATACTACCCTGCCTGTAATTTCTTTTGTTTCTCCGACGCCTGCCAACGCTTCAACGCAAACGGCAAATGCTATTTACGTGAATGTTTCAACAACCGAAGTCAATCAGCATTATGTTTTTACTGACTTCAACCGCGATTTGCTATTATGGATGCGCATGGACGATACGAACGCGAGTGGCGACTTGGTTGATTTAAGTTCATGGAGCAATAACGGAAGCAAGCAGGGGAATGCTGTGCAGAATAGTTCGGGCTACTTTGGTCCTTCGTTTAGTTTTGATGGAATAAATGATAATATCCTCTTTGGAGACGTTCCTGCTTTAAGATTTACAAACGATTCTAGTTTTACGATTAGTGCATGGATTTACCGCTTTTTCAACGGAACCAATGTTCAATCAATATTTGATAAGCTTGACAATCAGGGCTATCGTTTTAATTTTGGAGCCAACGGCAATCTTATTTTTACCATAAGTACTGTTTCTACTTCGTTCCAGCACTTTGGGGACACTGAGGCCACCCGTGTTCCCAATAATGTTTGGGCACATGTGGCAGCAACATTTACTGGCAGCAATGTTACTATTTATATTAATGGTACTGCGGTCTCGAGCGGCGTCCCGACTGTTTTTCTTTCTAACGGGACCACTCCTGCTTACATTGCTTATGCGCCGCGTACGGGCGTTAATCTTTATTTCAACGGCTCAATAGACGAAGTCTTAATCTTCAACCGAACGCTCGCGCAGGCAGAAATATCTGCTTTGTATAATGCTTCTGCGAATAAGTATTACAATAACTTTACGAATCTTGCGCAGGGCAATTATAACTTTACAGCTTACGCTGTTGATACTGCGGGGAATAGGAAGGATACAAGCCAAAGAACAGTTACTATTGATTCTACTGCTCCTGTTGTTAATTTGCAGGCGCCTGCAAATGGCTCTACTGTAACTACTGCTTCTTGGAGCTTCAACGCGACTTTCAGCGACAATACTGCTTTGTCTAACGCTACTTTCTATTTGTGGAATTCTACCCTGACTTTGATTAATACGACTACTAACTCGCTTTCAGGAACCACAGGAAGTGTTAATCTTACAGTTGTTCTGCCATATGCTGGGGCATTTAGCTGGAATTATCTCGCTGTTGACAACGCGAGCACGAGTGCGTTTAATGCTACGAATTATACTCTCTCTTATTCTTTGCCGCCATTTTCGCCAACAGTCAGCATAAATTCAACGAGCGGCTCTAATCTTACTGACCAGAACTTAAATTGCTTTGGCACTTTGTCTGACCCTGAAGGAGACAAGATGAACGTTACGACATATTGGTACAATAATTCAGTGCTTCAATTGAGTGTGGATTATAACAGCAGTTATACAAACAGCACAATATTTAGTTCTGTTCTTGCATCTGGCAACACAACTAAGTCTCACCAATGGACTTGCGGTCTGCGTTTATTTGACGGAGTTTCTTATACGTTCGTAAATACAACATATAACATAACAATTCTTAACACAGCGCCGATTGTTTCTCTTAGTTTGCCTGCGGACGCGAGCACAACGACAGACCGCACTCCACTCTTTCAATTCTTTATTTCAGATGCTGATTATGAATTAGTGCGATGGGAGTTCAATACGACACTTATTGCAAGCAGTACATGCACCGATACAAGCAGGAATGCAACAGGCACAATTACGCCGTCAGAAGGAGGCTCAAATGTTGTATATCCTCTTCCGAGTGATTTGCGCTGTTTGTATGACAATCTGGATTATTACAACTGGACAGTGCGCGTGAATGATTCTGAAGTTTTCAGCGCGTGGGCAACGCCGTTTCGCATAAACATAACTTCACTTGTTAGCATGACTCTTCTGAACTCAACTATTGAATTTGGCGCGTTGAATTATCTTGATTGGAATGATACATCTGATAACTCGCCCATGCCTTTCCTGCTGGAAAATGACGGCAATGCGTTTGTGAACGTGACTATTCTTTCTACGCAATTATGGAACACGAAGAGTTCGTCAAGCGCTTATTATCAGTTCAAAGCAGCGAATTATACTTTGGAAAATGGTTCGTTTAAATGGGGCTCTTCAACAACTTCTTATATTAATATGCCTATAGACACTGGAGCGGATGAGATAGCTCTTCTCTTTCTCGCTTTTCTCAATTATACTGACGCGACTGACACAGCAGAAGTGGACATAAACCTGACAGTCCCGCCGAACGAAATAGGAGGTGTGAAGCGCGCGAACATTACGTTTGTGGCGAGCTTGACTGAATAATATGCATAGAAAAATGATATATCTAGTTGATGCGATTTTGATAGCTGGAACGCTTGCGCTTTTGATTTGGGCTTTCTTGTTTACGCGTCCTGTTTTGGGCGAGCCTGCAGACGGTTCTGTAATTACAGGAGCAGTGCTATTTTCTTTTGAGAAGGGTGATATTTTGTTGATTGACGAAGCGCCTGATTTTGGCTCTCCGCGGAGAATTCCTGTGCGCGATAATGCGCTTGTTGTCCTTGAGCCAGGCACGTATTACTGGAAAGTTGAGGGTGCGGTTTCGAGCGAGGTTAGAACGATTACTGTTGATTCTTTAGTTGAGCTTAAAGTGCGTAAATCAGCCGAGGGATATGATGTCATGAACGGAGGCACAACTCGCCTGCGCATTGAGACTTATTCTCAAGGGATACTTACAGGAAAAATTATTCTTGAGCCAAATGAAGCTGAAAATGCAGAAGGCGATAAATTCATAGGAGCGCAAGATGAATAAAATTAAACTTGTTTTGAGTTTTGTTTTGATTATTGTGCTTCTTGCTGTGCAGGCAAGCGCGATGGGAATAACGCCTGGGCGCACTACTTTGAAATACGAGCCGGGTGCAGAGCAAACTATTGAGTTCAAAATTATTAATTCTGAAAAAGAGAACTTTCAAGCGTTTATTGTGGTTCAGGGTGAGTTGAATGCGAGCATTGCGCTGTCTGAAGTTTCTTTTGACATGTCTGCTGGCGAGGTTGAACATACTGTTTCTTACACGTTTAAATCTCCGCCTTCGCTTACTCCTGGCACGCGTTCTGCTGAAATTGTGGTTGTCAAACTGCCGAAGAAGAGTGGAAGCGGGGCAACGTTTGTCGGAGCGGCTGTTGGTGTTGTTACGCAATTAAATGTGCTTGTGCCGTATCCTGGAAAGTATGCAGACATTGACGTGAATGTTATAGGCCCTGATGGGAACGGGCAAGTAACGTTTTTGATTCCTGTGGTGAGCAGAGGGAACCTTGATTTGGTGGATGTGCGCGCGTCAGTTGACATTTACACATCTCTTAATGAGAAAGTAGACAGCGTGAGCACAGGCAGGGTTTCTATTGCGAGCGGACAGCGTAATGAGCTTGTTGGCATGTGGGACAGCAAGAAATTCTCTTCAGGCGCGTATAAAGCGATTATTACAGTTTTGTATGACGAGCAGACGATAAAAATGGAAAAAGTTTTTGGAATAGGCGCGCGTACGCTTGAGCTTCAGCAAGTTGAGGTGAACGATTTTAGCCTTGGCGATATTGCGAAATTTGAACTTCTTGTTGAAAACAAGTGGAACCAGCCGATTACTGGCGCGTTTGCGCAAATGCAGGTGTTCGACAATGACAAGCAGGTTATGGCTGACTTCAATTCTGCGAACTATGATATTCCTGCGCTAAGCAAGGCGCTTATGGTGGCGTTTTGGGACACGAAGGGCGTTAAAGAAGGGACGTATGATTCTTCTGTTTATTTGAAATATGGGGAGAATTCAGGCCAGCAAGATTTGAAGCTCAAAGTTTCAACGAACGAAATTAATGTTATTGGACTTGGCTATGTTATATCGCAGGATAAGAAATCAGGCTCGTCAGGAAGCTCAAACTCTCTTGTTACTGTTCTTGTGATAGTTATTGTTTTGCTTGTTCTTGTTAATCTTGCGTGGTTTTTGGTTTTGCGAAAGAAGCTGAAACACTGACGGCGGGAAGCGATTAACGGAATTTAGATAATCATCTATCAAATACAGAGATTCCCATTGATTAGGTTACCTCTTATTAAAGAATCTCTGTCTATTCATTCCCGTGCTGACGCAACACAATCAACGGGAATGTCTATAACTTTGATAAATCCCAAATATGTGTGCTCTAAGCGAAGGAATTATTCATATTGGTATACAATATTTCGTGTTACACTAATCAATTCTTCACAATCTTTTATGAACAGGTCAATTTTTGACTTTTCGGCTTTAATCTGAGTTCCGTAGGTATAATCTTCCCGCATTTCAATAATGCTATTCTTTGTATCTGCCTTTTCGTATTTGAAATAATCAATAAACTTACTGTCAAGATTAATGTTGCCTTCTTCCTTCAAGTGTTCTATTAAGGCAATAGTGCAGGTCTGATTTCCCGAATCATATCCAAATTTGGCAGCAATGGCTAAGAAGCATTGATACATGGTATAAAAAATAGTTCCGAGGCTCGTATCCGTAAACCCTCCCTTAATCAAATATCTTGTTACTTTCAAGTCATGTTCAGCCTTTGCCACATGTTTTTTTGCTTCTTCATTATTAGGGCTTGTTTTTAAGAGACCTCTGTGCTTCGGCTTAATTCCCTCTCGTTTACATATTTCCAAATCTTCTTTACTTTTCTTAAGGCACCACTCAACATGTTTAGACGCTCGAGACATTTTTTATTAAATCCACGTATTTCTTCTGTCCGTATAATATGACTGCCTTCTTAATAATGTCCAGAATAGCTTCTTGTTTATTCTTTACATTGTTTAGGAATTCTTCTTCACTCAAGTCAATGACATGAATTTTTTTCGGAAGATAGGTCTGTCTTTCACGTAAGACCTTATGTATCTCCCCTGATTGTCCTTTTCTTCGTATGACCATCAGGTCTATATCTCGTGCCTTCGCGTAATCGTAAATGATAGAGCCATGCAGCATAACGACTCTATTATCCTTGAACAATCCTTTAAATTCGTCTTTCCATCGCTCAAAATGAGTGGCCTCATCAGATAATATAAAAGATATAAGGTCCTGCACATAGTCATATGCCCAGTTAATCTTATATATCAGGGACTTACTAATACGTTGCGTTGTAAGTATTTCTTTATGCTTTAGTTTTTTTAATAATTTCATAGTTCCAATACGCGAGATTCCGATTTTTTTGCTAAGAGAATTGGCATTGTAATAAACAGTAAAATCCTTATATAAGATGAGGAGTGCTTTTTTTTCGTTTTCTGTGAGTCCTACCATGTTAACTTAAGGTTACTATATGCTAACTTTTGGTTACTTATAAACCTTTCCCTTGGGGTGCTGTGTTGAAAAAGTCCTTAGGATAAACGTTAATCTGCTTTTGGGGCGTGTATCTTTTGAGGTGATGCGCCTGAAAAGCTTATGCAAGCTATAGCGCAGGACTTTAATTCAGGTCAATAATCAGCAAATAACCTTGATAATTTACTAAATATAATAAAATCATTTCCTGTTTATTCGCTCTATTTAGTAGTCTTCGCGTCGCGCCCCGCGTCCTACAGAACCATCGGAATATACATGATTCCTTGAACCGCTGTGGAAATTTTCTACATCAAAGCTTATGCTGTATCTTGTAGGGTCTTGTTCTCTTATAATTACGTTCCTTGCTCCATTAAGATACATATTAAGAAATTCCGTGACTGAATAAGACATTCCTCCGTGACCGCCGACGCCTCGTGATTCTCTGTTATCTGATGCACACCAGTAAGGTTTTTTCTTTTCATAGGCAGTTCCTCCAATCATAACTCTGGGAGGTGCGCTACCCAAGAAGTATCCAAGCATTTCTTGCGGACTTCCCCATCGTTGAGAAGGTTTTGAAATTGTGGCAAGTTCACCGCAGGCAATGTTATAAGCTATACCCCCATTCCATAAGTTGCCTTGGCATGATGCGTTTCTTGCGCTTTCTCTTGCGCCTTTTAAGGCAGGAATGGAAATTCCAACAAGAAGTGAGATAATTCCCATTGACATAAGCAATTCTGTTAATGTGAATCCTTTCGTATTTTTCATGGTGGAGTCTCCCTTAGCATATCTGATTTTGTTTGATTTATCATAATTTAAGCGTTATTTAGACATATTTAAATACATCGCTTAGTTATAAATTTTGTTAAAAATGGTGGTTGCAGAACAAAAGTTCCACGCTCTTCTTCTCATTCTTTTAATAATAACTCTGATATTTTCTATTGCTTCCCTTGTTGTAACACTAAACGTGCGGAGCGAATTCCGCTCTGGCTACCAGTTTGTCCAGCCTGCTCCAAGTTCTTCTGGCGGTACGCCTAACGGCAATGTAGGTTTGGTTGTTAATCCTCCTGCTTCAGGAGGAGCGCCATGAAATCAGAAAATATTATTCTTTTCATCGCGGCGTTCGCCGCGCTTTCTGCACTGCTTTCAGCAGGATTCACATATTATTCCGCGAGTTCTTTTAAGGAAGGAATGATTACTGGTCTCGCTTCACAGACGAACGGCACTGTCAACCTTACTGTTGATACATTATTAAGTGTTATCTTTACTGCTTCATCTATGAATTTTGGGAGTGGCTCTGTTGATGCAGGGTCTACTCATGCTAATGTGTCATCTGGTGTGCTCGCTGTCGGAGGTTCGTGGTTCTATCCAGGTGCTAGCGGGTTCGGTGTCCGCAACGATGGTACTGTAAACGCCACACTCAATTTGAAGACAGGAAAAAATGCCACGCAATTATTGGGGGGGACATCTCCCGCATATCAATTTAAAGTAGCGAACTCTGAGGCAAACAGCTGTCTTAATAATACTGGGGGCACGACAGCTGGTGGAACAGGGGGACTTATTACCTTGGGTACTTTTTTTGACGTTAATACTACAGACCTTGGAACGCCGATTTGCGGTATTTTCAATTTTATTGACTCTGCAGACTCGATTGAGATTGATGTTTTTTTTACAATTCCGTACGATTCATTGCAAGGAAACTTAACAGATACTTTTTCTTTAGCCTATTGCCTCGCGCCAGGACCGTGCACTTGATGTTAATTTTGTATTCAGAAAAACAGTAATTATAGACAAGTTTAATTCCGAATTACATTAATCCATGTTACAGCATCCCAAATTCATCAAACCTCATTTTCAATATAGCTATCGGTCTTGAGAAATGTTTAAATACCGCGAGATAATATAATCTTTGTTAAAAATGGTGGTTGCAAAACAGAATTCCAGCAATATTCTTCTTATTCTTTTAATAATAACTCTGATATTTTCTGTTGCTTCCCTTGTTGTAACACTAAACGTGCGGAGCGAATTCCGCTCTGGTTACCAGTTTGTTCAGCCTGCTCCAAGTTCTTCTGGCGGCACGCCTAACGGCAATGTAGGCTTGGTTGGAGGCGCACCATGAAATCAGAAAATATTATTCTTTTCATCGCGGCGTTCGCCGCGCTTTCTGCACTGCTTTCAGCAGGATTCACATATTATTCCGCGAGTTCTTTTAAGGAAGGAATGATTACTGGTCTCGCTTCACAGACGAATGGCACTGTTAATATTACAGTTAATACGCTGTTGAGCATAAACTTTACCAACAATACGATTAATTGGGGCGGTGGAACATTCAACGCAGGCTCAACACGCGCTAATCTTACTACTGCTCAAGGCGGCACAGTTAGTGCTGTTGGAGGAACTTGGTCTATTGCTATTGAATCAAACGGTTCTGGAGGGTTTATAATTGAGAACGTAGGAAACGTGAATGCAACCTTGCATGTTGCGACTGGCAAATCCGCGGCAACATTCCTTGGAGGTACAACTCCTGCATATATGTTTAACGTAACGAACTCTGATGCGGGCAGCTGCCTTAATAATACTGGAGGCATTGGTAATATTACAAATAGTGCCAGCGGAGGGCTTATTCCATTAGGCTACTTTTACGACGTGAATACAACTATTCCGGGCACGCCGATTTGCGGACGCTTCCAATTTACTGACTCGTCCGATTCTATTAGAATAGGTGTTCATCTATCTATTCCGTATGATGGCATCAACGGTACGCTGACTGACGCATTCACTGTGCTTTACTGCCAGGCGCCCGGACCGTGCACGTAATTCATAATTAGAAACTTATAAAAACTGTTTTTTGTTAATGTCTTCATGAAAAAGCGATGGGGGTTTGCATCTTTATTTTTCATTGCATTATTTTTTCCAATAGTATCTGCTTCAGGCGTCAGCCCGCCTCAATATTCTGTTGATTTTAGCCCCGGTGCGAAGCTTGCGTTTTCATTTACTTTTTACAGCGTGCCTGGTTCGCAGGTTGAATTGGCTATCCGGGGAGATCTTGCCGAATATGTTAGCTTGAGCGAGACATCGCTTGCTGGGACAGGAGTTGTTATCGCATATCTCTCGCTTCCTGAGCTGATTGAGCGGCCTGGAGCGCATTATCTGGCTGTTGTGGCTCGTGAAGTAAGTTCTACACAGGGTTTGGGCATTACAGGGGAAGCACAAGGGACTATTGTGGTTTATGTCCCGTATCCTGGCGTATATATTGAGCGTTCTTTGGAAGTTACAGATGCTAATCAGGGAGAACCTGTTTCAGCCACGGTTACTTATACTAATCGGGGAAAAGAAACCGTTAGTATTCTTACTTCTCTTGATATTTCTCAGGATAACAAAACAGTTGATACGTTTGCACTTGATACTATTACCATTGCTCCAACTGAGTCAAAACAAGTTTCTACGACTTTGGATACAACATCTTATCGTCCTGGGCGTTATATTGCCGCGGCTTTGATTCGTTATGGCGGCAAAACCGCACGAGCTGAAACAATGTTTCGCATTGGCACGCTATTTGTTGATATTGTCAATCATTCTGACGGGTTTGACCGGGATAAAATTAACAGGTTTGAAATTGATGTTGAAAGCGCGTGGAACAGCCGCATTTCAAATGTTTTTGCCAACGTAACTATTTTAGGGACAGATATTTATCTGCTTACTCCTTCTATCAGCTTAAAGCCTTTTGAGCGCTCGCGCTTGACTGGATTTTTTGATACAACGGGCATTGCTGATGATAGCTTTCAGGCGAAAATCATCCTTTCCTACGAAGGGGCAATGACTGAAAAGACTGTTGAACTTCATTTCAAGCGCGTTGTTAATTATACAGTTGCAATTATAATCGCGGTCTTTGCGCTTGTCGTGCTTGTCTTAGGATTCATCATATTGCGGATGCGGCGCGCGCTTAGTACTAAACGAGGGGCGGTGCGACGATGAAGCAGTTTAAGCGCTCTCGTATTATTTTATTTTCGCTTTTTTTTGCGTGCCTCATTTTACTCACGCTTTCTTTTTATTTAATTCAGCACCGCCCATTTGACTCCCGCGTTTTGCCTGTGCGTTTTATGATAGGCGACAGGGTAGGAATAGAAATAAACGACAGCGCCCTGACTTTCGGGCGCGCTCTGCCAGGCACGACTCTTTACCGAGGGATTTTTGTGGACAATCCACATGCGTTTTCCATCAATGTGCGTGTTTTCATTAACAAAACAATTGCTTCTTATGTTTTCGCTCCGAATGCGACTTTTACTCTTTCATCTGGCGCACGTTACGAAGTTCCGTTTGTTTTAGCTGTTCCTTCTGGCTCAGAAGCAGGGAATTATTCAGGCACTGTTCTCTTTGAATTTTGGAAGTGAGATTCTTTAGGAATGATAAAATTTGGTGATTAGTACAAATAATTAGGATGATTAAGATGTATTTTGTCCCAAATTCTCTATCTGGATAATTCGAACGAACTGCAGCACAATTAATTGAATTCCCCATAACTGTGTTATTGCCCGAAAAATTATTAAAGTTGCATGAATTGTCGTTTGTGAGGTGATGAATGGCTTATATTCTTAAATTTGGGAAGAAGTTTGATCGAGAGTTTGAGAAGATTGATAAATCCATTTCCGAGCAGATTATTAGGAAGCTTAGAAGATTGAGGGAAAATCCAGAGAATATTGGAAAACCTTTATCGCATACTAAACCTTCCTTATGGGAATTTAAGGCTGAAGTATTTATAGTGAAAGACACATATAATTCCTCAAATTGTATGTCTTTCCCTAATAAGCAAAGGCGCACAGAGTGAGGAAATATTAGCGTCCTTTGCTATAGAGTGTTTTATACAATTCAAGAAAATGTTAAAGAAATCTGGCTTTTATCTGTAAAACATAAAGATGAATGTGATGACTATATAAGAACGGGATATGCTAAAGACGTCAGGAACTTTGACCCTGGTGGTTTGTTTAGTTCTTGATATATTAGCAAATTTTAACTTTATGTTTTTTCTCAAATTCCTCTTCTGTTAAGTACTCTCCAGATTCTATATTTTCAGCTTCTTCATGCAGCTCTTTTATTAATTTTTTATTCATTAAAATTGCCAAGCGTTCGACTACTTCTTTCAATTTATCTAAATCGCTTCTCAATTGTGTTATTTCTTTTATTTGTTCCATTAGGCATCTGTCTTTTAATTGCCTTATATATTTTTTGGTGATGTCAAGAATGCGGTTCAAACCACGTCATTTAGGCGCATTTAAACTCAAGGATTTTTGATTTACACTAATCGCCATCTTTTTATATTGCTGATTCATTGATTGCTTATGCGCTACTATGGGCTTGTCCTCACGTTGGTTATACTTGCTTTCTTAGGCAATATTTCCACACTATTTCTCTTTTTAACTTCTGACTTTTGGGAGCGCCCTCTTTCTGCGCAGGCAACGTCCGAAGCTTCACTTTCTCT
>Ga0209541_10003724_pt1 | contig 27696 bp, 25 predicted proteins | sample RifCSPlowO2_01_FD_184027 | JGI IMG/M metagenome (GOLD analysis project Ga0209541, IMG submission 184027) | Groundwater microbial communities from Rifle, Colorado - Rifle CSP2_plank lowO2_0.1 (SPAdes) (version 2) | ecosystem: Environmental > Aquatic > Deep subsurface > Groundwater | place... | reverse complement strand
ATCTCGGAATTCCGGAAGAAAAAATTGACGCCCGGGGAATGGTGCAAATCGGCGGCGGCTCCGGTTTTACTGTTGACCCAAACGGGATTATTCTCACCAACAAACACGTTATTTCAGAATCAAAAGCGGAATATACCGTTGTTACCACCAATGGCAAAAAATATCCGGCGGAAATTGCGGCTCGCGATCCGATTGACGATATCGCCATTATTAAAATTAAAGCCGCCGGCCTGCCGGTGGCCAAACTCGGAGACTCCAACAATTTAGAATTAGGTGAAGAAGTGCTCGCCATTGGAAACGCGCTCGGCTTATTTAAAAATACCGTTTCTAAAGGCATTATCTCCGGCCTTTCCCGGGCCATTGCCGCCAAGCCCGACCCGAAAGAGCCGATTCAGGAATTGCGCGGCTTGATTCAAACCGATGCCGCGATTAATCCCGGCAACTCCGGAGGGCCGCTCGTCAATCTTAAAGGCGAAGTAATCGGGATTAACGCGGCGATTGTCTTCGGCGCCCAAAACTTGGGTTTTGCCATCCCGATTAACGCGGCTAAACGGGACTTTTCGGACTTAAAAAAATACGGCCGGGTCCGCCGGCCCCTGCTCGGGCTCCGCTACGTCACCATTGACGATATCCTCCAAGAAAAAATGAATTTGCCGGTAAATTACGGCGCGATTGTCGCCGGCAAAGGCCCGCATCGCGAAGCGGTGATTCCCAGAACCCCGGCTGCTAAAGCCGGATTCAAATTAAAAGATATTATTTTGGAATGCAACGGTGAAAAACTGACCCAAGAACGGACTATTCAAGACTTCCTGGAAGAATTAGCCGTCGGCGATGTCTTAAAAATGAAAGTGCTCCGCGGCTCCAAACCGATGGAAATAAAAGTGGTGCTGGCCGAACGAAAATAATCGCTCGCCCTGCCTAATTGCCTACCGGCACCGGCGTCGTTCCGCTCCTGCGGCGGAACGCGCCTACGCCTCGCCCTGAAATTTTTTGCTTCGCAAAAATCCGAGCATTTCAGGGCTCCGTAGTTGCCGCACGGCAAATAGGCAGGCCTCGCTTATAGTTGTAATAATATAAGAAAATCCGCCGGGGGGCGGATTAATTTTTAAAATAATTCTCTTGCCTGTTTAGCGGCTTCAACCATTACTTGCAATTTTTTGATAGTAATTTCTTTGCTGCGTTCTTTCAAGCCGCAATCCGGCGTGACCCAAATCCGATTTGCCGGAACAATCGGAAAAACTTTTTTGATTCCAGAAATAATTTCTTCTACGGTTTCCAATCGGTCTTGATGGACATCAATTACTCCAAGACCGATATCCTTATCGCCAAAACCATGCTTTTCCAGCAATTTCACCAATCGGTAATCCCGGTTCGCCATCTCTATATGAATCTGGTCAAATGGGAATTTGAGCATTAGCGGGAAAGCCTTGTCCAGCGCTTCCTCACTGCTGTAACAAATGTGAAGAATCAAATAAAAATCATTTTCAAATCCGCCAACCAAATCCTGGATTGATTGCGCTTCCTTTTCCAGCTCCTGAATTTTAGTGGTAAAGGCCGGCTCATCTATCTGAAGAATTTTTACTCCGCCTTTTCGTAAAGAATCCATTTCTTCCCGAAGCGCCCTTACCAGGTCCCCGCGAAGCAAATCCGGCATCCGGCAATAAGTAAGCCCGCCGCGCAATCCCCAATCAAAAAGAGTTACCGGGCCGGTAATCGTTTCTTTAATCAATCTCCGGGTATTAACCCTCATCAAATTATACATCGGCAAAGCAATCGGTTTTCGCCAACGGACATTTCTCTCATAAATTACCGGCCGGTAACGGCGATTCTCATAAGAAGGCACAAAGTCGCCTAACTTAGTTCCGGCAAACTGTTCTCCGAAAAAAACAGCCATATCCTGCCTTTCAAATTCGCCGCTTACCGCCACTTCAAGGCCCAATTCTTCCTGGAGCTTAAGCCATTCCAACGTATGTTTTTTTACCAAGGCCTGATAATCCTCTTTGCCAATCTCCAGCCTGGCAAGCCGCATCCGCCCCTTCCGCAATTCTTCCGGCTGGGGAAAACTTCCCACTGTGCTGGTTAAAAAATCTTGCGCGGGAATTAAGCTTTTCATCGCCCCAACTCCTTTTTCAAATCCACTAATTGCTTCAACTTTAAAACTGCAATATCCCAGGGCAAAAAATCTAAATCCGCGCTGGGAGTAAGCCAAAGATTTTCTCTCGGCACTCTTTTTAAAATCTGCCTAAGCCAATACAGCAAATCTTCAATCGGAGCCAGCGCCGGGTGGCGGCTATCCACCATTCCGGCCCCCAAAATCTTATTGGCTGGAAAATCTTTCAAAACATTAAGATTGCCCAAAAGATTATCCGAACCGCCGGTAAAATCCAAGAAAAATCCTCCAAACGGCAAATCAAAATAATTTAAGAACTTGTTCACTGGATGAAACCAAGTGGAAAGAAAAACTCTATTTTGGTCTGACGCTAAAGTAAGCCAGCGCAGCACGCCATTAATCAAATCCCAGTCGTTCGGATACAAAAGCAGATACGGCTCATCAACTTTTACGGCACAAGCGCCATCGTTGAGCAGCTCGCGGATTTCTTTGCCAAGAGCATCAGCGTAAGCATAAGCAAGATTTTCCAAATCAATACCGGAGCCAGCCGCAACAATGCTCTGGCGCGCCAAAGTATAAGGACCGGCTAAACTCACTAAAATCTCTTTGGAGGTATTGGCTTTGGCAAACTGCAAATCTGATTTCAAAATCGGCTCTCTCCAAACCGGAGCCAGTCCGACTTCCGGCGCTCTATGAAAATGATTGGTTTCGGCAATCCGATGAAGGATTTTAAATCCTTCGCAATGCACCAGTTTTCTTGAGATATCAAAAGCCGAATCCCAGCGAAAACCGCCATCCGATACCGCATCAATGCCGATATTTTCCTCTAAACCAAGGAAGACGCGGGTTAATTGATTCTGCGCGTTTTCCAATTCCGAAAGAGCGGCTCGTCCTTGATCAAACGCCTCCCTCACTCTCCAAAGATTCCTTGCTTCTTCAACTTGAGAAGAATGCCGATTCCAGCGACCGGGACCTGCCGTCTTCATAGTATCCCCCATTTCTTATGCACTTATTAAAGAACTTAATTAGAAATTAAAGGAAAAAAAGAAAATTGTCAATAAATATATTCATCTATTACTTTGCCGGCGCCGTTGAAAAGCTGAATCTTATCATGCAACGGGTCAAAAATGTTTATCTGGCCGCCAAGCCAAGCCCGCCATTCATTTTGCAGGAAATCCGAATCATTCTTATGCTTTTCTACACAACCGACATAATTAAGGTTGTTTAAAAAATTATGGCAAGCCGAATCATCCAGCGGTACCGGCGGATTGGCAACCGGCTGTTCGCAGGTTCGCAAAGAACGGACATAATCCTGGCAAGCGCCGCTAAAACCGGCAATTTCGCTTCGGGAGATAACCGGGCAATTTTTGGGAAGCGACGGAGTGAATGGCGATGATTCTTCAACATACCCCAGGCATTTGTTAAGACGGAAGTTCCCTTTCGGGCCAAAACCGGAATAAAAATATAACCGGTCGCCGTAACGCAAATTAATATCGCCAATCGCTCCGCCGAAAGAATACACTTCCTGCGCCTGCGGAATTCTAAATGAACCTTTATTGCTTTTTACGGTCCAACCGGTGATATCAATCGTCTCGCCACGATTTAAACTGGAACTAAGCACTACTTCTAAAAACGGATTAAAACTGTTTGGTTGGCGAACAGAGGTAATCCGAACCGCTTTTCCGGATGTCAAACTTGGCAAAGTTTCATTTAAAACCGGAATTGGGGCAGGCTGGCTGCCAAGGCCGGTAGTTGGAATAGCAACCGGCCGAACCGTAACCGGAACTTCAATCCGAAGATTAAGCAAATCAGCATAGTTATTGACAAGATAAACGCCGGCCGCCACCGCGGCGATTAAAAGTATTAATCCTAAAAATTGACTGCCCATACCCGGTGCTACAACTGCGATTGCTTATTTTATTTAATGCGCAGTAATATCTCTTTAATAATACAACTTATCTCCAAATATTGTTAAACCAAATAATCATTGACCTTATTGAGTTAAATACCATCGCAGTTGTAGCACCGGGCATAAAACCTACTCCACCGTTACTGATTTCGCAAGATTCCTCGGCTTGTCCACGTCCTCGCCCCTGAAAACTCCGAAATGGTAAGCAAAAAGCTGAAGCGGAATCACCGACAGAATCGGGGTAAGCATTTCCAAAGTTTTCGGAATATAAATAACGTCATCGGCTAAATCCTGAATTTCCCGGTTTCCTTCGGTGGCAACGGCAATCACCGGCCCTTGGCGCGCTTTAATTTCCTCAATATTGGAAATCATTTTATCGTAAACCGAATCGGACGCGGCAATGGCGATGGACGGAAAATCTTTGCTAATCATCGCAATCGGCCCATGCTTCATCTCGCCGGCGCTGTATCCTTCCGCATGAGCATAAGAAATTTCTTTTAATTTCAAAGCGCCTTCGCTGGCCACTGGATAATTGTATTTTCTGCCCAGAAACAAAAAATTGTTGAATTTTTGGTATTTTTCAGCAATGGCTTTAATCTTTTCATTCTCTTCAAATACTTTCTTGATTAAATCCGGCAATTGCATTATTTCTTTAACAATCCGCTGGCCGGTCACCAAAGACATTCCGCGCTGGCGGCCTAAAAATAAAGTCAGCAAATTCAAAATTGCCGCCTGCGAAGTAAAAGCTTTAGTGGAAGCAACGCCAATCTCCGGACCAATGTGCTGATAAACTCCGGCATCGGTTTCCCGAGCCAAAGTTGACCCAACTACATTTATAATGCCAAGTGACAGCATCCCCTTTTCTTTTGCTTCCCGCAACGCCGCAATCGTATCCGCGGTTTCTCCAGATTGGGAAATCACAAGTAGGGCGTCGTTTTTCCCAAAAAGCGGTTTGCGATAACGAAATTCCGACGCCAAATCCACTTCCACCGGAATGCCGGCATATTCTTCAAGGGCATATTCGCCGACTCGACCCGCGTAATACGCTGTCCCGCAAGCAACAATATGCAACCGCTCAATATCCCGCAATTTTTCTTTTACCTCTTCCAAACCGCCAAGTTTTACCATTCCTTCTGATAGCACTAAACGGCCGCGAATGGAATTTTTAATTGCGTCTGGTTGTTCAAAAATTTCTTTCAGCATAAAATGCGGATAGCCGCCTTTTTGCGCGCTTTCCAAAGTCCATTCCAAATCTTCCGGCTCCCGCGCTATCGGCTGATTTTCCAAATTAATAATCCGGTGCCGATTCGGCGCAAGAATCACCAATTCGCCGTCCTTAAGGTAAATAATTTTCCTCGTGTATCGAAGTACCGCCGAGGCATCCGAAGCCACGATATATTCTTCCTCCCCCACCCCCAAAAGAAGCGGACTGAAATTCCGGACCGCAATTAACTTATCCGGTTCTCGCCCATCCAAGATCACCAAGCCATAAGTGCCTTTTACTCTTTTAAGCGCGGCTCTTACTGCATCCTCTAAATTACTTGTCTCTTGTCTCTTTCTTATCTCTTCTATTAAATGCGCCAGCACTTCGGTATCCGTTTCCGATTTAAATTCATGGCCCAATTGCAGCAATTCATTTTTCAGTTCTTTATAATTTTCAATGATGCCATTATGCACCAGCCAAAGATTTCTACCGCAATCGGAATGGGGATGGGCATTGGCTTCGGTTACTCCTCCATGCGTTGCCCAACGGGTATGGACAATCCCGAGATTGCCGCTAAGATTTTCTTGCTGCAATTTTTTTTCTAAATTCGCAACTCTCCCGACGCTCTTAATACTTTTTACTTTCCCTTGCCTGCCGCCTGCCTGCCGGTAGGCATGGGCAGGCAGAAATTCCAAAATAGCCAGGCCCGCGGAATCATAGCCGCGGTATTCCAAACTCTTAATCCCATCCAATAAAATTGGCGCCGCTTTTTGTTTTCCTATGTAACCGACAATTCCACACATCTTATTAGTTAAACTACGACATTAATCAATCTTCCCGGTATAAAAATAACTTTTTGGGGTTTTTTCTTGCCGAGATATTCTTTGACTTTTTCTCTTTCCAAAATCAATTCCTCGGCTTTGGCTTGAGTAATATTTTTCGGCGCCAAAACTTTATCCCGAAGCTTTCCGTTTATTTGAATTAAAAGCTCAAATTTTTCTTCTTCAATTAATTTTTCATCGTATTCCGGCCAATTTTCCTCATCTAATAAAGTTTCCTTGCCTGATTGCTGCCAAAGTTCCTGCGCCAAATGCGGCGCAAAAGGAAACAATAATTTTAGAAACACCTGACTTTCCTTTTTCATTGCATTAAGCAAAATCATTAAAGCGGAAATAGCGGTGTTAAACTTGAAATTTTCAATATCTTCTCCAACTTTTTTAATCGTCTTATGGAATAGTTTTTCTAAATTCTCGTCTTCTGGCTGTTGGTTGCGCCTAATTTTCCAAACCTTATTTAAAAACCGATGCAATCCCACAATGCCGTCCGGCTGCCACGGTTTGGCGTATTCCAACGGCCCCATAAACATCTCGTAGAGACGAAGCGAATCCGCGCCAAATTTTTCCACGAGTTCATCCGGATTAATGACATTCCCTCGGGATTTGGACATTTTTTGGCCATCCGGCCCCAAAATCAGCCCTTGATTCACCAATTTTTGAAACGGCTCCTTAGTGGATACTACGCCGATATCAAATAAAAATTTGTGCCAGAATCGGGCGTACAAAAGATGAAGCACCGCGTGTTCCACGCCGCCGATATAAATGTCCACCGGCATCCAATATTTTTCTTTTGCCTTACCTACCAAAGACTCCCGATTTCCCGGGTCAAGATACCGCAAATAATACCAGCAAGAACCGGCCCACTGCGGCATAGTATTCGTTTCCCGTTTAGCCGCTCCGCCGCAATTTGGGCAAGGAACATTAACCCACTTTTTAATCGCCGCCAGCGGCGATTCTGCTTCGCCGGTCGGCTGATAATTTTTCACCCTGGGCAAAAGCACCGGTAAATCTTTTTCCGGCACCGGTACCACTCCGCATTTTTCGCATTTAATCACCGGAATCGGCTCTCCCCAATAGCGCTGGCGGGAAAAAATCCAATCCCGCAATTTATAATTTATTTTTTTTATTCCGCCAACAAGCTCAATAATCCGGTCTTTGGCGATATTATTGGGTAAGCCGTCCAAATCGCCGGCATTAGTCATCACCCCCTCAAAAAGATAGGCCTCTTTCAATTCTTCCGGCTCTTTTTTATCCGTCACCACCTGGACAATCGGCAGATTAAAATTTTTAGCAAAAGCGAAATCGCGTTCGTCGTGGGCGGGAACCGCCATAATCGCGCCGGTGCCGTAACTGGAAAGCACGTAATCCGAAACCCAAATCGGAATTTCTTTCTTATTAAACGGGTTAATGCCTAAAAGCCCTTTCAATTCCACGCCAGTTTTTAATTTGGTGTCCGCCACTCGTTCCAACTCAGATTTACGCTGAGCTTGCTCAAGATATTCCCGAACGCCGCTTTGATTAATAATCCTCGCCCCCAAGGTTTGAATTAAAGGATGCTCCGGCGCCAGAACCAAATAAGTCGCTCCCGGCAAAGTGTCCGCCTGGGTAGTAAAAACTTTAATCTTTAAGCCGGAATCAACGATTGGAAATTCAATTTCCGCGCCTTCCGACCGGCCAATCCAATTCTTTTGCATCTCTTTTACTTTCTCCGGCCAATCAAGAAGCGCCAAATCTTCCAGCAGCCGTTCGGCGTAAGCGGTAATTTTCAAAAGCCATTGCTTCAATTTTTTTCTTTCTATCCCGGTCCCGCAACGCTCGCATTGATTATCCGCCACCTCTTCATTGGCCAGCACGGTTTTGCAGGACGGACACCAATTCACCGGCACTTCGGCTTCATAAGCCAAGCCCTTATTTAAAAACTGGAGAAAAATCCACTGGGTCCAGCGATAATACTCCGGGTCAGTAGTATTAATTTCCCTCTGCCAATCGTAGCTAAAACCCAAACTGCGTAATTGTTTAGTAAAATTTTTAACATTTTTTTCCACCACTACCCGGGGATGAGTTTTGGTTTTAATAGCGTAATTTTCCGCCGGCAAGCCAAAAGCGTCCCAGCCCATAGGATGCAAAACATTAAAGCCTCGCATCCGGTAATAGCGGCTAAGAATATCCGAAGCGGTATAACCCTCCACGTGGCCCACGTGCAATCCTTCCCCCGAAGGATAAGGAAACATATCTAAGACATACAGCTTCTTTTCCCGAGATTTTTCTTGCGTCTGCCAAACGGCAAAATTTTCTTTCGACCATATTTTCTGCCATTTAGATTCAATTTTCTTAGGATTATAAACTGACATAATGTAACCGTTTTCTTTAAAATAACAGTGTTTTAAACAAAAAAGAAGAGAGTCTGTGGAAAGAAAAAAGCCGATTATGCATCGGCCCACTTAACGCTTTTTTACTTTTCCCGCCAAAGATTGCGGTACAAGGGCGTCTAACTTCAATAATCTTTTCCGATTTTCCTTCGCGGCATTCACTATTAATAGATCCTGCGCCTTCTCAACTTTAAAAGCCTCTTTCTTTCGTTCTACCTGCCCCCTTATCGCATAAAATAATTCTAGAACTCTGTCTGAGCCTGCATATTTTAAACCATCTATTAGAAGCGCCCATTCATCATTCACCCTTTCAACTATAAAATGATGCTCAAGAAAAGCCGAGGATGATTGATAATAATCAAACTCAGTATTATCCCAAGCCAAATTATCTGTATGCGTTTCTCTAATAAGAGCCTCAATGAGCCGTCCAGTCTTTCTAGAATCCATATCTTCCTCTATTAGTGGAACTAAAAAGATTATAACAAAACTCCGAAAACAGTCAATAGATTTTTAGTTGTTTGCCTTGCTATTACTTCATATTCAACACTTTTTAATTCTGCCATCCTTTTAGCGGTTTCTATTATATAAGCCGGCTCGTTTCTTTTGCCGCGATAAGGCAGGGGCGCTACATAAGGACAATCGGTTTCAAGCAGAATCCGGTCCAGAGGGATATATTTAATCGCTTCATCGTAATCTCGAGCAAAGGTAATCACTCCGCCAAAGGTAAAATAAAATCCGGCGGCAACTAATTTTTTAGTAATCTCCAAACCGCCGACGTAAAAATGCAAAATAGGGTTTAGGGTATAGGGTATAGGGTTTAGAATTTTTAATAGATCTTCGTACGCATCGTCGGTTCCTTTGCTAGGGCGGCAATGAATCATAAGCGGTTTTTGTAAATCTTTTGCCAATTCAACTTGCTCTAAAAAAACCTCCTTTTGTAATTTCTTTGCGGTTATCTGTTGTTCATTGTTAGTTATTAATCTAAAGTAATCCAACCCACATTCGCCGATTGCCGCCACTTTAGAATCTTTTGCTAATTGCCGCAAAAGATTAATATCAAATTTTTCCGGCGCGGCCGCTTTCTGTTCTTTCTTATCGTGAAACCAAGCTTCGCTTAAATGGTTCGGGTGAAAACCGGCTGTCGCCCAAATATCTTCAGGATACTGATGCGCAAGTTTTATCGCCGCTTCCGAGGTGGCGGCCTGCGTTCCTACGGCAATCATTTTAACGCCTGCAGCCCTGGCACGCCTAATTACTGCGTCCCGGTCCGAATCATAAATCGGAAACTGGACATGGGAATGCGCATCAATAATTATTTTTTCCGCTTTTAAGATTTGCATAAAAGTAAGTTTTAGTGTAATATATTTAAAGACAATTGATAAGCGGGGCGATAAATGTCCGTCCGAGACTACCTTGAAAATCTATCCGAACGAATAAAATCTGCCGATGGCGAAGAAATTCTTGGCCTTTTGCCAAATGGCGTCGGGGAAGAACGCGCCGAAAACCTGCTGAAATTCCTGCAAAACTCCGGCCTTTTGTTCGCAAACACAATCTGCTTCCGGCCCCCTCTTGCTTATTTGCTCATTAAACCCTACGTGAACGGCGATTACTTTCATCTTTACCGATTCCTTAAAAACTCTGATATGGCGCTCTGGATTACTTTTCTTAGACTTGAGCCCATGGGAAAAATTACTTATACCATAACCATTAATGAATTCAATTATAGAAAAACAATCGGCGGCATCAAAAATTATGCCCAATTGAAAAACGACAAACTGCGGCTAATCAATTGCGAAGAAATATTTAACGGCAACTATTCCAGAAATCTCAACTGGAGAATATTTTGGAAAGTTTTAAACCTTCTTAAACTGCAAAGCCGCGGCCGGAAAACAAAAGAAAAAAATCTGGCTGAACTGGAAAAATTGGAGCAAAACCTGATTTGGTTCTCGGAAAATAAAATCACAACTATTGCAGGCGAGTAATCGCCTGCATTTTTAATTTTAATCCGTTTTTAGATAATTAATGGCGGCCTGAAAATCATTCGGCAAGTCAGATTCTAAGGCGATTTTTTTGCCGCTGGGAGCGGTAAAACTTAAATAAGCGGCATGCAGAAGCTGGCGTTTCGCTAAACCGCTCTTGGCTCCGTACAATTTATCTCCTACCACCGGATGGCCGATGGCCGCAAGATGCACGCGAATCTGATGAGTGCGGCCGGTTTTGGGCATTGCCTCCACCAACGAAAATGTCTCGCCGACCTGTTTTATTACTTTATAAGACGTTTCTGCGGCGCGAACCGATTTTTTGCCGCTGATATCTTCTTTTAATACCGCTACCTTTCTCAGCCGGTTTTTCTTAGACGGACGAATTTGATATTTAATAATTCCCCCTTTTTCTTTAGGGATGCCTTCCACTAACGCCAAATATTTTTTTATCACGCCTCTTTTCATAAACTGCTCTTTCAAAAACATAAAAGCGTTTTGATTTTTTGCGACAACCAAAAGTCCGGAAGTGTCTTTATCAAGGCGATGGACAATGCCGGGACGAAGTGGATTCTCCCCGACTCCGACTATATTCGGATAGCGATGCACTAGAGCATTAACTAAAGTATGGCGGCGCTGGCTCAAGGTGGGATGCGTCAAAAGCCCGGCCGGCTTATCTATTACCGCGATATCTTTGTCTTCATAAGCGATTTTCAAAGGAGTATCCGGTTCTGGTTCAATCTTAAATTCTTTTTCTCCGGCTGAAAGTTTTTCCTCTATTATCGTTATCCGATCGCCTTTTTTTAAAGCCGTTCCGGGCTTAACTGCCAAATGGTCGTTAACTTTAATCGCGCCGTCCTTAATAAACCTCTGCCATTGCGTCCGGGAAAATTTCTTATGGTGTTCCGCCAAAAATTTATCTAATCTCTCATTTTTTTCAACTACGAATTCCATAGCTAAATCCGTGGGAAAAGATTTGAAAGTTTTTTAATAGTCAAAGTATTATCCTTTAGCCGAATCGCAGATAAAATTTTCTCTGCAGTTTCAGGTAGAAATGGTTTAAGAGTATTTGCAATATGCAAAATTTGCAAACTGCAATATTTAGTTCGCCTGGTCCGCATTACCTTATTTTTTTCTAACCATGGCTTATCACGATCAAGTTCTCGATCTAATGTATGTATCTCTTCCCAAATATTAAGTAACATTTTATCTAAACTATGTTCCTCAAACCAATTTTTACTATTTGGAAAATATTCTTTTTGTAATTTAATAATATCGCCATCCGAACATTTTACATCTCCCAATCTCTCTCCTAACGTTGTTACTCTTGCCACCAAATTCCCCAAGCCATTCGCCAAATCGCCATTATAAAGTTTCTCAAATTTTTCATAGCTGAAATCGCCGTCTTCTCCGGACGGAATGGCTTTTAAAAAATAATAGCGAACAGCATCAGTTCCATATTTTTTAACCAACTCAAACGGATCCACTACATTACCTAATGATTTAGACATTTTCTGGCCATCAGACAAAATATGGCCGTGAACGTAAATCGCTTTGGGCAGTTTCAGGCCGGCAGATAGAAGCATCGCCGGCCAAATCACCGCGTGAAACCGCAAGATATCTTTGCCAATCAGATGAACATCGGCCGGATGTTCTTCCCATTTTTTAAGCCCCCCTAAACCGCCTTCGGCGGTCGGGCGACGCAAAGCGTTTAGCCCGTAACCGCTAATATAATTAGTTAGGGCGTCTGCCCAAACGTACATTGTTTGAGTATCGTCGCCAGGCACCGGCACGCCCCACGACAAATCCTTGGACGGCCGGGAAAAACTAATATCTTCCAACCCTTCTTTTAAAAAGGACAAAACTTCATTTTCTCTTGTCTCTGGAACAATCCTTAATTCATTATTCCTGATTCGTAATTCAATCTCTTTGGTATATTTTGAAAGCCGGAAAAACCAGTTTTCTTCTTCAATGACTTCCGGAGCTTTTTTGTGGTCGCGGCACTCTCCGCCTTCTAAATCCTTTTGGGTGACAAAAGCTTCGTGCCCGACGCAATACAATCCCCGATAGGCCTTTTTGTATAAATCGCCGGCTTTTCCCAAACGTTGCCAAAGTTCCTGCGCCACCGGCCAATGCGTTTTTTTATCCGAAGTGCGGATAAATCCATCCCAAGACAAATTAAGCGTATCCTTAAGCGCCCGAAATTTTTCCGCATTTTCATCCACCAGCTCTTTCGGCGTTTTACCGGCCGCATCAGCGGCGCGGGCAATTTTGGCGCCGTGTTCATCCGTGCCGGTCAAAAAAAAGACTTTCTCGCCTTTTTGACGATGCCACCTGGCCAACGCATCCGCTTGCGCCGATTCCAAAGCAAACCCGATATGCGGCGGCGCATTCGCATACGCTATAGAAGTTGTGATATAAAATTTATTCATGAACCTATCTCAATAATAGCTCCCTAACGCGATACTAGCCAATTTTGGATAGGACAAGGCGGGAGGAGGAAATCGTAGTGATAACTACCTTTCCGACGAGCAACGCAGTCATAGACAAAATTGGCTGTATCCCTTTGGGTTGTGGCTAAAATGAATTAGCTCTGCGTTATTCCTCCTCGCTGTGGTATTCAACCACAAGCTCGTCGGAAATGCCTTGATCTAATTCATTTTAGCTGACAACGCATTTAGGGATTATTATTGAGATGGGTTCTAAATGATAGTATAATTTTGATAAACAAAAAAGCACCCCGACAGCTGTCGGGGTGCTTTTTTATAATTTCATACCAAAACCTGCGATTTTTTTCTGGTTTTCTCATTCGCCCAGCTATCCACCAATTCCTGAAACATAACGGCTAGAGGAACCGCCAAAATAATTCCGACAAAACCAAAAAGCCGGGCGCCAACCAAAAGGGAAATTAAGACGGCCGCCGGATGAACGCTGGTCGTAAGCCGCATTAATACCGGCACCAAAAGCGTGCCTTCCGCCTGCTGGATAAGAACAAAAAGGATGAAAACATATAAGCCGGAAGACAATGACTCTGAAGCCGCAATCGTAAAAGCAACTAAACCGCTTAGAATCGGACCGACAAAAGGAACGATTTCCAGCAAGCCGGCTAAAATGCCAAGCACCAAACTATATTTAACGCCAATCAGCCAAAGGCCGAAAAAGACCGCGGTGCCCACCGTCAAACTAAGAAAAATCTGCCCATAAAGCCATTGGCCAATTTTGGCTCTTGTCCGATAATAAACATTTAAAACCCGATCTTCATAGCCGGCGGGCATTACTTCCAGCAAAAACTTCTCCACGCCGTCTCTATCCACCGTCAAATAAAAAGAAAGCACGAATACCGCGACCGCCAGCGATACGCCGCCGATAAACTGAGAAAGAATATCCAAAAACGAAATATTGCCGCTCAAGAAAAGATCGGCTAAATGACTAAGGCTTTCATTGATAACATTAACTATCTTGGTTGCTTCTTCCAATCCCAGGGCCGTGCCGTCAAATTTGCCTAAGTTTTTTAAAAGAACGCTTAATTCCGAAAGCGCGAGCGGTACCAAAGTATACAAAACCAGTGCCAAAGCCGCTACCAAAATAATATAGATAGCGAGGGTTCCGACCGCTCGGGGAATCTTTCTGTTTTCCAGCCAAGTAACGGAGGCGTCCAAGGCAGAAGAGATAACGATTGCAAGCAAAACCGCAATCCAAATATCCAGGGCATAATAAAAAATGCTGACTAATGCTACTATCCCTACGACCCGCCAAATTCCGGTCCAAGTAAATTCAAAATTTTTTTCCATAATTTCTCCTTAATTACAACGGAAAACCCCTCTTATTTGTTTCCGAAACCTATCTCAATTTAAGTATCCTCTCAAACTCTTTTTTATCTTTAAACGGGCCGATGAGGGCCAGATTAAGATGCTCATTTTTTATAATATCCTTGGCAAGTTTTAAAACCTCGTTGGCGGTAACCGCTTCAATTTTCTGAACCACCTCTTTGGGAGTAATCATTTTTTTGTAGAAAATTTCCTGCTGGCCATAAAAACTTGCCAACTCATCCGAAGTTTCCAACCCCATTAAAAATTGCCCGATAACATGATTCTTGGATTTTTTTAATTCTGCCTGGCCAACCGCCATTTTACGGATTCTATCCAGCTCCTCCAGAATCGCCGAAATAACTTCCAGCACCCGCTTATTATCCAATCCGGCGCCAATGGCAAAAAAGCCATGGTCGGTAGCCAAACTTGACCCCGCTTTCACGTAATAAGCCGCCCCCAGCTGGTCGCGCACTCTTTGAAAAAGGCGGGAGCTCATTCCGCCGCCCAAAATATCTTCCAATACCTCAAGGGCATATCTTCTTTTATCAAACAGGCTGAATGCCCGAAACCCCAAACGGATGTGGGCTTGGTCGGATTTTTTATATCGCACCAGAATTGCCGGTTTTTCTTGTTCATCCAAAGTTTTCGGTTTAGAAAACTTTTTCGCGACCGGGATGCTCTTAAATAATTCTTTAATCTTAAGAAGGGTTTTCTTTTCGTCAAAAGCGCCGGCCACAATCACCGTCGTGGCTTTCGCTACATAATGCTGGCTGCGGTACTTGATGATCTCCTCCCTTTCCAAGGCGCGAATCACCTCTTTCCGGCCGGCAATATCCCACCCGGCCGGCTGGTCGCCGTAAAGAAGCTCGGTGAAAAAATCTCCCACCTTTTTCATGGGATTATCTTCATACATATTTATTTCCTCAATAATCACTCCTTTTTCTTTTTCCAGCTCCACTTCATTAAAAACCGGATTTAAATAAAGGTCGGACACGATATCCAACACGGCATCCAAATGTTCCCCGGCCACCTTGGCATAATAACCGGTCACCTCCTGGCCGGTAAAAGCATTAGTTTCCGCGCCCAAAGATTCCAATTCCGAAGCAATCGCCAAAGCGCTGGGGCGTTTTTTCGTGCCCTTAAAACACAAATGTTCCAAAAAATGGGAAAGGCCGTTGATTTCTTTTTTCTCATATTTGGAACCCGCTTCCACCAATACCAAAACCGTGGTTGCCAAACTCTGCGGCTGGGGCACCAAAACCACCCGCAAGCCGTTAGTTAAAATGTATTTTTTAAAAGAGTGCATAAGTATTCTTTAAGCTCTCCGATTTTCACTCGCTCCTGTTTCATCGTATCCCGATCCCGGACGGTAACTGCTTTATCGTCCAAACTTTCAAAATCCACCGTAACGCAATAAGGGGTGCCGATTTCATCCTGGCGGCGATAACGTTTGCCGATGCTTTGGGTTTCGTCATATTCGCAGACAAAATCTTTAATTAAATCTTGATAAATTTCTTGCGCCTTTTTAGATAAATTTTCTTTTTTGGAAAGCGGAAGCACGGCTACCTTTACCGGCGCCAGCCATTTGGGAAACTTCATAACCACTCTAATTTCTGTCTCGCCTTCCTCTGCCGTTGGGGCCCCCTCTTCGCTATAGGCTTCCAGCATTGCCACCAGCACCGAACGCTCCACGCCCCAGGTCGGTTCAATGACGTGCGGTAAAAATTTTTCTCCGGTTTCCGAATCAGTATAACGCAAGTCTACGCCGCTCTTTCCCATATGATTTTTTAAATCAAAATCCCCCCGATAAGCTAAGCCGTATAATTCCTTCTCGCCGAAAGGATAACGATATTCAATATCAATGGTTTTTTTGGAATAGTGGGCGCGCTCGCCTTCTGGAATATCATGGTAATGGATTTTTTCTTCCGCTACTCCTAAATCTTTCAGCCATTTTTTCATTTCCGAAAGCCAATGTTCAAAATATTCTTCCCAATCTTTTTCTTCCACGAAATACTCAATCTCCATCTGCTCAAACTCACGGGTCCGAAAAATAAAATTGCCGGGGGTGATTTCGTTCCGGAAGGCCTTGCCGATTTGGGCAATGCCAAAAGGAAGGCGCTTTCGGCTGGTATCTAAAATATTTTTAAAATTCACAAACATTCCTTGGGCAGTTTCCGGCCGAAGATAAACTTCATTCACCGGCTTGCCCGCCGAAGCTTCAGCGGAGGCGGGGCCAAGAAAAGTTTTAAACATCAAATTAAATTGTTTGGCGGGGCTTAATTTATCCGAGCCGCAGCCGGGGCAAGCTTTAATCTCTTCATCTTTCCGAAAACGATGGTGGCAACTCTTGCACTCTACCAACGGGTCGGAAAATTCCTTGAGATGGCCGCTGGCTTCCCAAACTTTCGGATTCATAATTAAAGAAGTTTTAATGCCAACCATATCAGTGCGAACGCCGACAAAACGCCTCCACCATTCTTCTTTAATATTATTCATCAATTCCACTCCGAGCGGCCCAAAATCCCAAGAATTGGCCAAACCGCCATAAATTTCCGAACCGGGGAAAATAAAACCCCGCCTTTTCGCCAAACTGACTATTTTATCCATCAAATTATCCATAACACTATGGTTGGACAACGCCTCCTTGCTGGCCAACTGTGAAATCATCCGGCAAAGCAGTAGTTAACGGCAGGTCACTGCTGCTAACGGTTTTGCCGGTAAAATCATCAACCGCCGTAACATTGGTGGCGCCAATTAAAGACAAATAATTTCCTGCCGACTCCGCAATCGGCATCGCCTCCACCTGGAATACCGCTTCTGGGGGAGCGCCAATCACTCCCTGATTAGCTAAAAGCCGGTCAACTCGCCACACCACTTCTCTGGAGTTTTCGTCATAAACCACCGTCCCAACGGGGGTTTTAGCGGAACCAACTATTTTCACATTATTGCCTAAAATTCCCCGAACTTCAACTTGGGAAAAATCAACTGCCGAACTCTTTAAAAACCAGTGGATGGTAAAATTGGTTGGCTGGCCAGCTTTCGGCGGCATCGGGCCACGATTCAAAAAGCCGGAATCGGCGTCCCGAAAATAAGCTTTGGCATCAATAGTAACCGCTCCAGTCACTTTAGTTTCCAGCAAAGATTTGCTGAGAATTTTGGAATCGGCGGCGGCTTCTCCGGCTATCTTTAAAACAAAATTTTTGTCGCTAAACCGCTTAAGAGGATACGCTTCCTTGACCCGAATTTGAAAATTAACCACCCCGGCACTGCCAGGAGCCAGCAATGACAATTGGGAAGTATTTCTGGAATCCCAAATCAAAGTGTTATCAACGCTCCGCCAAAATCCATCCGACTGCACGGAGTTCAAGTCAAACATTTCGCCGGCTAATTGAGCCCGAATTGCCAGATCGCTTAAAGCTGCTTCCTGATTATTAAGATAACTGATGGTATAATTAAGAATTTCTCCAGGCCTGGCAGCGTATTCCGCGCCATCGCTGTTAACGCTGTTTAAATGAATTGAAAAAATCAGCGGCGAAGAAGCAATAACCGTTTTTGCCGAGGCCAGATTAACCGGATAAGAATTGCTAGCAACCCGCCGATTTAATTCAGATTTAAATTCAAATTCATCGCCCTCGCTGCCAATCAAAACGCCGTTAACTGTAAATTTGCCTTCGGAATTTTTACGGAGATCTCCGAGCCGCCAAATATTATTGCCGCTATCCGGACGCAAAGAAGCGCTCGCGAAAGAAAAACTCGGCGGATATTCCAATTTCAATTCCAAATCATTAAAATCCTCATCGGCAATGTTCCGATAGGCCACTTCCATAGGAAATTCTTCTCCGCTGGCCGCTTGTTCCGGAACCGACAGCGAAACTTCAATACCGCTAGAGCGAACCAAAATATCTTTTGTATTATTTTTCTCAAAACGCGCACCCAAAGAAGCCGGCGCGTAATTAACGGCGACTTTAATTTTTTTACTTTCTCCCGCCGAAGCAAAAGCGATAATTTTGTAGCTTTCCTGAATTAGGCTGCCCGCGCCGGCATTGCCAAGAATTTTATTATCAATATTCTTTTCTCCACCTTGGCCCCAAAAAGCAAATCCTTCCGGTAAAATCACGGTCAACCGGACATCCGACAAAACCGCGCCGGAATTATTGCTGAAATTAACTTTTAAATCAAAGGGAGCGCCGCTTAAAACTTCCTCCGGTCCTTCCAAATCAATCGCTAAACCGCTGCTTCTTTGAAAAATATAAATATAAAGGCCGCTCAGCGCCGAAACCGCAATCAAAATCAGAATAATCCCGTTAGTTAATTTGGAGCTTAATCTCATTTTATTTTAATAAAATTTATCTTATCTTCTTTGGAATTTAAAACGCAGGGCCGACAAACAAAAAAATTGCTTTTGGCATAAAAGTATTCCGGCTGAACTCTTTTGCAAATCTCACAGCTCGCAAAAAGCGGGTCAAAACCGAGCAATTTCAAAATTGCTTCCAAGTCCGCTGGCCGGCCTTGAACCATTTGGATTAAAAAATCCCAAACTCCGCTGTCCGGAATGCCATTCGGCAAAACTGATTTAAAAAAAAGCAGCGCCGACAAAGATTTAATTAACGACGAACCGGCATCAATTCGCAAAGCATCAGCTAACTGATAAAACTGCCCTTCGGCTCCCTCCAACCGAGAAACCAATCGGGCGGTTATATAATTGAATGGCTCTAAGTGCGGAGAAAGCTTGGAAGTAATCTTTCTAGCGCTGGTCACCCGAGCAGTTACTTTGCCTAAATCTTTGGCGTATAAAAAAACCCGGCTGTCAGATTCACCAAGATTTTCTTTGTCCAAAACAACCGCTTCGGTAACAATCTCAAACATAAAATCTTAATTTAAATTATAAACTAAAAAATAAAAAATGGCGACATCGCCATTTTTTAATTTGTGCGCGGGAGAGGAGTCGAACCTCCACGCCTTGCGGCATACGCACCTCAAGCGTACGTGTATACCATTTCACCACCCGCGCATTATTTTATCTTTTGATTTATCACCGCCAAAGCTTTTTCTATTTTTATACGCTTTCTAGATAAACAAATAACGTCTTCATCATAATACAATTTAGGTAATAATTTCAATGATTCGGCTTTGGCATATTTTAATTGGTATACCGAATTATTGACGCTTTTAGTAATATGACCATTTATTGATAAATTTCTTTGAATATTTTTTCTAAGCCATTGAATATGATTTTTACTTGCAGAAATAAAAACCGTATAAAACATATAACTTGATTTCCAACGAGGGTCAAAATAAGAATAAAAAGTGCCATCTCCGTCAAAATGTCCCCGCAAAAAATCAAAGAAGTATTTAAGGGGCACTTTAACGTCCTTAATTATTTTTGTCTTATTTGGCATAAGTCCTATCCCGCCCAAAAATTTATAAAAATTTACATCTCCAAGTTGAACTCTCAAAGCACTCCCGTGAACTTTATGTTTAAATCCAATTTTATTTTTGCTTTTCAAACATGATAAAAAATTCTCCAGCTGTTCGCGATCGTTTGAGGTAAGATCTATATGCCTTCCGTCTTTAGATAAAGATCCATCCGTCACTAAAAGTCCAATTACGTACGCAAACTCCGGCGACCATTTAATTTTTACCTTGCACTGTGGCTTCCCCATAATTTTTATTATTCAATTTATTATACCATATCTCAAGGTAATAGCGTATGCCAATATATATTAATAAAAAAATCGAGAACAAATACTACCTTTAGTAATACACTTTACTGACTAGTACCAACCTTCTGACGCACTTGTTTTCTGGAAAGGTCACGAAGGTAATAAAGCTTTGCCCGTGAAACTTTTCTAGGCGAATTCAAAACTTCCACTTTTTCTATAAGAGGCGAATGAATTGGGAATACTTTTTCCACTCCCACGCCGGCTAAAGTAGTGCGAACCGTAAAAGTCGCACCAACCTCTGAGCCGTGCTTTCTTGCCAGCACCAAACCGGAAAACTGCGCAATGCGCTCTTTGTCTCCCTCTTTCACTTTTTCAAAAACCCGCACCGTGGCGCCGGGCTTTATTTTTGATAAAACTGCTTCGGAAATCATAGTAATTCATCTTACGGTAAAAAACTTCAGTTGTCAATTTTTTCAGAAATCTATTATTGAGGTGGGTTCTGTGATAATTTAAAGTTAATGCTCCCGAAAAATCCCCCAAAACCTATTATTGATGTCCGGCCGCCGCTTACCAAAAAACCGAACCATTTCCCGCCCCCAGAACAAAAAAATTCCGAGCCAAAAACCGGCTTCCGTTTCAAATTCTATCTTAAAATCGGCGGGCTAACAGCGGCGGTTCTTCTAATCATCAATATTGCGCTCGCCGGCCATCAAGCGCGGCTTTCTCTCCAAATTATTAAAACCGAAATCTTAACCCTAAAAACTGCCGTGCCTAATTTCCAGACAAACGAAATCAGCTCGTCTCTGGCCGCAATTAATAAAGCAATCAAAGAAGCAATAAAAGGCGGCAACCGCTCCGGATTGCTTTACTTTTCTTCCTTTTTTGGCCCCGTGCCCCAAGCCGTTGAAAATACCAATTTTCTTAGCGAGGTGGCAGTCAATCTTAGCAAAGACCTGGACTACCTTCAAAAACACGGCGTGGAACTTTTTACCAACGGAAAAGGCAACGAGCTTCTTGCGATTTTAGAACGCATTAAAAATAATTTAACTCTCGCGGGAAAAACCAATCAAGAGCTGAAAATCCAATCTTTCCAGCTTGGTTCCATCGCCAATGAATTCGCTTCTTTCTACGCGCCGATTCAGTTTAATCTTTACCGCGCCAAAGAATTTACCGAAGCCATCCTGGAATTACTGAAAAAACCGGAAGAACAGCATCTTCTGCTGATTTTCCAAAATCCTTCGGAAATGCGGCCCGCTGGCGGTTTTATCGGGAGTTTTGGCGACCTGACTTTCCGCCAAGGAAATTTCCAAGAATTGAAGATTGACGATATTTATAATGCCGACCGGCAATTAAACCTCAATTTAATTCCGCCGCGGGAACTGCAAAATATCACTAAAAAATGGGGCGCGCGGGACGCCAACTGGTTTTTTGACTTCCCGTCTTCGGCTAAAAAAGTAATCGCTTTTCTAGAAAATTCCGAGCTTTATTCTAAAACGGGGGTTCAATTTAACGGAGCGATTGCAATTAACACCGACGTCCTGCAAAGCATTTTAGAAATCGTCGGCCCGATTGAATTGCCCGCTTATCAGCAAACGATTGGTCCCAAAAATTTCCTTGCCATTCTGCAATATGAAGTGGAGGCCGGCCGAGATAAAAAACCGGGAGAAAATCCAAAACGCATTCTTTCCGCCCTTGCTCCGCTTCTTTTAGAAAAAATATCCTCGCTCTCCGAAACGCAAAAAAATGCACTGGCGGCTAAAATCAAAGAACACGCCGCCCAAAAGGACCTGATGATTTACTTTAAAGATTGGAAATTGCAAAACGTCCTGGAACAAATTAATCTGGCCGGCGACATTTTTGCTCTGCCCAAAACCTTCAACGGCGATTATCTTGCGGTTGTAAACAGCAATATCGGCGGCGGGAAAAGCGACGCTTTTGTAAACGAACATCTCGCTCTAAAAAGCCAAATTACTCCGGCAGGAAAAATCCTCAATGAACTTCTGATTACCCGCGTCCATAACGGCGAAAAAGAAAAAGATTGGTGGTACCGGGCAACCAACAAAAATTATTTAAAAATCCTCGTTCCGGAAAAAACCAAATTAACTTTTCTAAACAATAATGACCCCTTCCCTGAACCTAAAAAATGGGATTATTCCGGCGAATATGAATATGACGCGGACCTCGCCTTTATTGAAAAAACCGCGTTATTCAATAAGCAATTTCAGTCCTGGATTGGACAGGAATCCGGAAAAACCTTTTTTGGCAGCTGGTTCAATGTTCCGGCCGGAAAAACCAAAACCCTCAAAATAATCTACGAAAATGAAAAACCGCTGGCTATTCAAGATGGGTTTCGCTACGAATTTGTTTTTGAAAAACAATCAGGCGTGGATAATTCCCTGGAATACAGCATTCGGGCGCCAGCCGGATATCTCTGGAAAGAATCCGGCAAAGAAGTTTTTGAATACGGCACCCAACAACCGCTCTCCCGCGAGATTATTAAATTAACGCTTGTAAAAAAAACAATAACTAAAACTAAAAAACCAAAAAGCCCCGGTCGAAAGGGCTTTTTGGGGGAATAAAAGGATTATGAATAACAGTAATGGGATTGAATTATTAGGGTACTGTGAGGTAACGCCCTAAAAACTCAATCTCTATTACATTATTTAAAACTATGGCCCCCGAGGTTTGGTCACGGGCGGCTACCGCCTCAGCCACATTGACTTATAAGTAGTCAGGGCCCGAATAAAGTCGCGGAGCAGGAGCGCCACCACTCCTAAAATAAGCAAGGTGATTACTTGAGTAAGGGGACGGGTGTTTAAAAAAGCGGCGAAGGCGTATTTTAAGACGTTTAAATATCCGGCGCCGGCAACAACGGAAACATTTTGAAAAACTTTGCTCACGAAAACATTTTTGGCGAAAAGCTGAAGCGCCAAAACAAATACTGCCACTTGCAAAATTATCAAGGGAACAATGCGGCGCAAAAACCACAAAAGATAAATCCGCCATAAAATCCGATTTTTCAATAATTGCCGTACGGTAATATTTTGATTGTTCATAAATCAATTCCGGAACTTAATTTCTCAAAAAGGCGCTTTGCCCGGAAAAGCCGCATCTTAAGGGTAGGAGTAGAAATTTTCTCAATCTTGCAGATATCGGCATAAGAACGGTCCTCCAAATAATATAACCTTAGTACCTTGGCTAAATGTTCCGGCATTTTTATAATCACTTCTTGAACGGCGGCCTTAGCGTCATGAATTGAAGCAAAATCCTGTTTTTCTTCAAAAGCCTCCTCGTATAAAACCGGGTCCAAATATTCGGTATTGGCGCCGCTTTTTTTCAATTTCTGATAATGGGTAAAAGAGGTGTTCATCAAAATTTTATAAGCCCAGCTTTTAAATTCTATCCCTTTTTGCTTTTTAAAATTATCGGCATAGCGATAAATCTTGGTAAAAGCTTCTTGCACGATATCTTCCGCTTCTTCCTGATTTCGCACGATTCCCAGCGCTTTTCTTAAAAAAGCGGCCTGATATTTATCCACCAAAATCGTAAAATAAGACGGGTCATCACCCGCCAAACGCAAAATTTCTTCGTCTCTTAAAGTATCTTCCATATAAATAAAATAGCAGGGCTTCCGGTTTTTTTCAAATCAATTTGTGCGCGTTGGAGGGATTGAACCTCCGACCTTTTCAATGTCAATGAAACGCTCTACCACTGAGCTAAACGCGCATTTGGCCGCTATTTTTAATGTGGGTGGCGTAAGAATCGAACTTACGACCTCTGTCTTATCAGGACAGCGTTCTGCCACTGAACTAGCCACCCATCTATCACTTCTTCACCAAAAAGCTGGCATGCTTCTATGAGAACCGATGTCGGCTTTTCATCTTATTCTCAAAGTTTCTGCTTTTTCTAATTGAAAACGCAAACCATTGGATTGAGAATCAGTTTTTTTATTAAAAGCCGAATTAAATTTTCCAACCAAAAATCCAATCGCTAAAGCCGAATATAAAATTACTATGAGTAGCATTAAAACACCGGCCGCCAAAAAAGTCAATTCTCTTTTTTTCATTGCGAAAATACTTTTCCTTTCATAATAATCTCAAAATCTTTGTCTTTTCTATTCAAATCAAAAAGATCAAAGCCCACGAAATATTTGCCTTTCTCAATGGATTTTAAAAAATTAAGAAAATTGCCGTAGAGACCATGAGTAACCAAAGTGAAATTATTAATTGCCGGTTCGGAAACTGAACCGGCAATTTCTGAATTAAAAGTAAAGCCAAAGCTCAATTGATTATTTTTAGCCGAACTCTCTAAACTTTTGGGGAAAACGATTAACTGGTCGCCGGTTGGCAAAAAATCCTGAATCGCTTCCTTAATCTTATTCGCTCTTTCTGCTTCCGAGCGAAGCAAGGCCAGAGAACTAAGCGCTTGGGAACGTGAAGCTAAATCCTGCCGCTGCCGAACAATGGTATCGGTGCGCCGAGAAATATCAAAACCAAGAAACAAAAGCAGGGTTGCCAACGCCAAAATAATAACCGCGAATCCGCCAACGTTTTTTAAAAGCCATTGCCGAAACTCCATTTCTTTATTATAGCAAGTTATTGATTTTTTAATATAAAGCCGCTACCATAATCCGATATGTCTGAAGCAAAATTTTATAACGCTTTAAACGTTTATTATAAAGGCGATTACGGGGAGCTAAAGAAATGCTGGGATCAATTTCAAAATTGGGAGAAAGGCTGGTCGGTAAAAAAAGCAAATTTTGATGTAGAGAAAGAATGGCAAAAATTAAAAGATCAAAAAATCTCTTTGATTTTAAAAGAAGACGAAAGCTATCCGAAATTACTGCGGGAGATTTCCTTTCCATCATTCGGATTATATCTATTGGGCAATTTTCAATACTCTCAGCCGGCAGTTGCGATTGTCGGCACCAGAAGCGCTACCCCTCAAGGGAAAGAACTGGCAAGACAATTTGCCAGCGCCTTAAGCCAAGCCGGTTTAACCGTAATTAGCGGCTTAGCTCTTGGCATTGACGCGGCGGCCCACCAAGGCGCCCTGGATGGCGGCGGTAAAACCATCGCGGTTCTTGGCACCCCGCTCAACCATATCTATCCGAGACAAAACGAAAGGTTAGCCAAAGAAATTTTAAAAAACGGCGGGGCGATTATTTCGGAATTCCCGTTTAATCAAGAATATCACCCGCAGAATTTCCTCATTCGCAACCGAATTATCAGCGGCCTCAGCAATGCGATCTTAATCATTGAAGCCCCGGAAAGGTCCGGAGCGTTGGCCACCGCCAAATTCGCCTTAGAACAAAATCGGGAGGTGCTGGCAGTCCCCGGAAATATTACGGCTCAAAATTATAAAGGGTCTAACGCTCTAATTAAGGCGGGCGCTACGCCCGTAACCTCGCCGGAAGATATTCTGGATTACTTTCAAATAGAAAAGCCGGCGAGCCCAAAAACAGAATTAGAAACTGACAGCAGCGATAATCCAATTTTAAAAGTTCTAAAAAAGAAAGGAGAATTAACTTTGGAACAAATACTTAATGAATCTTTGCTGGAAATCAGCGAATTAAATAAAAATTTAGGGGCGCTGGTGATTAAAGGTATAATAAAAGAATCTAACGGTAAATATTATTTATTATGAAACTTATTATAGTAGAATCCCCAACTAAGGCCAAAACTATTTCGCAATTCATCAAAGATGATTTTAAGATTGAATCTTCTTATGGCCATGTCCGAGATTTGCCAAAAAGCAAGTTGGGAATTGATTTAGAAAATAATTTTGAGCCGCAATATATAATCCCCACTAAGGCTAAAAAAAATGTAACGGCCCTAAAAAAACTCGCTGGTCAAAGCGAAAAAGTGATTCTCGCGACTGACGAAGACCGAGAAGGAGAAGCAATCGCCTGGCATCTTACCAAAGCCCTAAATTTGGAAAGCCCGAAGCCGGTGGAACGGATCGTTTTTCACGAAATTACCAAAACTGCAATTGAAGGAGCTCTTAAAAACCCGCGAAAAATAAACGATAACCTGGTTAATGCCCAACAAGGAAGAAGGGTTTTAGACCGCCTGGTGGGCTACAAACTGTCGCCCTTTTTATGGAAAAAAATCGCCAGCGGCCTTTCCGCCGGCCGCGTCCAATCAGTGGCCGTCCGGCTGATTGCGGAACGCGAGGAAGAAATAAAAAGATTCCAACCGGAAGAATATTGGACTATTACCGCTGTTTTTCAAAAAGAAAACGAAGAAGCTTTTGAAGCTTTACTGGCAAAAATTGACGGCAAATCAGTTGAAAAATTGGAAATTAAAAACCGGGAATCAGCGGATAAAATCCTGGCGGACCTTGAAACTGCTCGGTTTGAAATTGAAAAAATAGAAAAAAAGGAGATTAAAAAAAATCCGCTTCCGCCATTTACCACCAGCACTCTCCAGCAAACCGCCGTGAAACAACTCGGTTTTTCCGCCAAAAAGACCATGCTGATGGCGCAACGGCTTTATGAAAAAGGACTGATAACCTATATGAGAACGGATTCGGTAAATCTTTCCAACGAATCCCTTGCGGCCGCTAAAAATTGGCTGGAAAAAGAGTTGGGACCTAAATATTCCGGCCAGGCGCCGCGAGTTTTTACCACTAAATCCAGATTAGCCCAAGAGGCGCACGAAGCGATTCGGCCAACCGACGTGAACAAAAATCCGGCGCAAAAAAATATTGAAGACCAAAGCGAAAGAAAACTTTATGATTTAATCTGGTCCCGCTTTTTGGCTTCCCAAATGCCGCAAGCGGAATTTTACGCAACGCAAATTGACCTAAAAAGCGGGCGGTATGTTTTTCGCGCCAACGGAAACATGCTTAAGTTTGACGGGTTTTTAAAAATTTGGAAACAAAAATTCGTAGAAAAAGAACTTCCAGAATTATCCGAAGGCGAAAAAGTGAAAACGAAAGAGCTAATTCCCGCCCAGCATTTCACCGAACCGCCTCCTCGCTATAATGAAGCAAGTTTAATTAAAACCCTGGAAGAGTTTGGCATTGGCAGGCCATCCACTTATGCGCCGATTATATCGGTTATTCAAAACCGCAATTACGTTGAAAAACAAAACGGGAAATTCGTCCCGACCGAAATGGGAATTTTAGTGGATAAAGTTTTAATTGAAAATTTCCCGGAAATCGTAGATGTGGATTTTACCGCTAAAATGGAATCCAGCTTAGATGAAATCGCCGAAGGAAATGAAGGTTGGCAAGATTTAATCGGTGCCTTTTACATCCCTTTCGCAAAAAAATTGGAAGAAAAATATAAAGAAGTAAGCAAAACCGATCTGATAGGCAACGAAGCGACCGGAGTAATTTGCGACAAATGCGGAAAACCGATGGTCGCCAAATTCAGCCGATTTGGAAAATTTTTGGCTTGTTCAGGATTTCCGGAATGCAAAAACACCAAAACTCTAAAAGAAGAGCCGAAAAAAATCGGTATGATGTGCCCGAAGTGCAAAGAAGGGGAAATAATTGAAAGGCGGGTATCCCGAGGAAAAGCGCGCGGAAAAATTTTCTGGGGATGCAATCGCTACCCGAAATGCGACTATGCAAGCTGGGCCAATCCTCTTAATCCTCCCCAAGAAAAATTAGGGGCTAAACCAGCAGAAAAACAGAATGACGAAAGCGCCTAAAATTCAAGAACTTATAAAAACCAATGATTTTGTCAGGCGGGCTTATGATTTAGCTGAAAAACAGCACGAAAGCCAAAAAAGAAAAAGCGGCGAACCCTATTTTAATCATGTTTTGGCTACCGCCGAATATATCGCTGATTGGGGTCTGGACCAAAC
>Ga0209541_10003723_pt1 | contig 27699 bp, 30 predicted proteins | sample RifCSPlowO2_01_FD_184027 | JGI IMG/M metagenome (GOLD analysis project Ga0209541, IMG submission 184027) | Groundwater microbial communities from Rifle, Colorado - Rifle CSP2_plank lowO2_0.1 (SPAdes) (version 2) | ecosystem: Environmental > Aquatic > Deep subsurface > Groundwater | place... | reverse complement strand
ACCGGAGATCTTTTTAAGTTGGAAATCAGACTTTTTGAGGGAGGCCTTTTGCCCCTCAAGAGATATTGAAGATGTCACCGCAGCTGTAATTTTGCGGTTGCCTATAAGCACTTCAACTATGGCCCCTTTGGCTAAAGGTTTGCTAAAAAAATAGCTCAAAAGTTGAGGTACTTGAGGAGGCAAGGCTGCGAGAGGAATTACTTCAACAATAAACATACCTATACTTTATCTCAATTGTTACCTTGGCACAAACTAATAAATTCTGATAAAATAGCAATATGATTAGGGTTAGAGTAGCACCATCGCCGACTGGACATCTTCATGTCGGTTCCGCTCAGTCCGCATTATATAATTGGCTTTTTGCCCGCAAGAATAAGGGCCATTTTTTGCTTAGGATAGAAGATACCGACAAGGAACGATCAACAAAAGAATATGCTAACGGAATTTTAGAAGCTCTTGAATGGCTTGGTTTGAGATGGGACGAGAAACCAGTCATACAAAGTAAAAATTTGCTTCGGCACAAAGAGATGCTTGAGAGATTATTATCTCAAGGTAAGGCATTCTACTGCTATCATACTAAGGAAGAGCTTGAGAATGAGCGGAAAGAGCAAGAGAATAAGAAAGAAGCTCCGCGTCATATTTGCAGCCATAAATCAGAACAGGATAAATCTAGGCAAGGCATTATACGTCTTGAGGTAAAAGAAAACTCCGATCGTATAATTTCTTTTGACGACCAAATTCGAGGCGAAGTTTCTTTTAAGGAATCCCTCCTGGGAGATTTCGCCATCGCCCGAGCTGTTAATGATCCCCTCTATCATTTCGCTGTCGCCGTAGATGATGCGGATATGGAAATTACTCACGTATTACGCGGCGAGGATCATATTTCAAATACCCCAAAGCATATCCTTATATACGAAGCCCTTGAATTCCCAGTACCTTTGTTCGCTCATTTGCCTCTGCTTCTGGCGGCCGACCGATCAAAGCTCTCAAAGAGACACGGGGATACGGCGGTATTGGATTACAGAAAAGATTACTTGCCAGAAGCCATGATAAATTTTCTTGGTTCACTAAGCTGTACATTTTCTAAAGAAATTATCTCCAAGGAAGAAATGATCGAAGAATTCGAACTGGGAAAAGTCCATAAATCCGGAGCAATTTTTGATATTAAGAAATTGAATTGGATCAACGCGCAATATATTAGGCGATTAAGCAACAAAACTTTTAAGCAATTAACTACCGATAAAATACCTGATCAGGCGGTTCCTTTAATAACCGAACGGCTTGAAAAATTAAGCGATGTTAAAGAGTTCGATTATTTATGGGAAGAGACGAAATATGACAAGGAGCTTCTGAAGTGGAAAAAATCGACACTGGAACAATCCCTGGCGGTATTGGCTGAAGTCAAAAAAATAATCGAGGATTTTGATTTTAAAAAGGGGGAAGACGAGCTAAGAAAGATCTTGGACGATTTTTCGTCTAAGATAGGGGATAGGGGATTAGTCTATTGGCCATTACGAGTCGCACTGACAGGAAAAGAAAAATCGCCCGATCCGGTGGATATTATGTTCATTCTGGAAAAAGAGAAAGTATTAAATAGGGTAATTTTGGCTTTAAACTAAATGGCCAGATTATTTTTTTATTTTAGGTTATCATTTTTCATTTTTATTTTTGCACTTTACATTTTAAGCGCCACTGGTGCTTCCGCCCAAACCGATACCGACCGGATAGCTGAACTTCAGAGACAGATCGAAGCATTAGAACAAGAAGCGGAACAATACCGAGGCAATATTGCCAGTGAACAAGCTAAGGCTAATTCTCTTAAGGGTGAAATTAATATTTTGAATAACCAGATTTCAAAAATACAAACTCAGATAAACATAACCTCCAAGAACATAAGCAAAACGGGGATAGAGATCGAGGGCCTTGAGGGCAATATCTTCGATACGAATCGGGCCATAGATTATAAGCGAGACGCGATTGGCCGGTTGATTTTAGAAGTCTACAAGCAGGATAAGGAGAACTTGCTTTTGGTGTTATTAAAAAATACTAATATCTCTAATTTCTTCATGCAGGTTCAACAAACAGCGAGCCTAAACATATCCTTGTTAGAGTTGATCTCGGATTTGAATAATGAAAAGAAAGCTCTCGAAGTGCAGAGAAACGAGCTAGAAGGCAAGAAGACGGAACTTGAGACATTTAACCAAAAACAGAAACAGCAGAATAACTCGCTCGGCCAGACTAAAACCGGTAAAAATCAACTGCTAGCCCAGACTAAAGGCCAGGAAGTGGCTTATCAAAAAATGCTGGCCGAAGTGGAAAGAAAAAAATCATTATTCTTTACGGAATTAAAAGAACTAGAAACTAAGATTATCCAAGGCGGTCTTTATATTTTACATATTACAGCCCAGAATCTTCCCCCGAAGAAGACGAAGCTTTTCCAGTGGCCGGAAGATGATTATAGTTTTACCCAGTATTACGGCTGTACCAACTATGCACAAAACTGGGGTTCTGGTCTCACATTTTCATCTAGATCATGTACATCACCCGGTCCCTATGGCGGTTCTATCCACAACGGCATTGATATGGCTTCCGGTTATGCCAGTCCGATCAAATCAATAGGGGACGGAGAAATAATCGCCAATGGTAAGAATGACGGTTGGGGCAATTGGGTGGCAATCAAGCACCCTCCTTATGACTTGGTGAGCGTTTATGGCCATATGAGCGCATTTGAGTTTCTCCAGGTTGGGACACAGGTTAAAGCCGGACAGATCATAGGCTATGAAGGAACCACCGGTAATGTCACCGGCTCTCATCTCCACTTGAGTTTATATAAAGACTTCTTTACCTATGTAAAAGAAAAGAATGGCCAGCTCTATTTCAACTATTTCGACGGATCGATCAACCCTCTTGATTATCTCCGATAAGATTGTCGAGTTTATGAATCCTCATTACCGTATTTTGTGATATAATGTAATAAATATGATAAAGATCCTCATTCTCGGCGGAGGCTTCGGAGGAGTCGCAACCGCTCTCAGCCTTGAAAAAAGATTTCGAAAAAATCCAAAGCATAAAGTCGAAATAACTCTTATCGATAAGAACGGCTACCACCTCTTTACTCCCGACATTTACGAAGTAGCCTCGGTTTACGGCCTTAAGAAGGATCTCTTCGCTGTTCAGCTGAAGAGGACTATCTGCCTACCTTATGCCGACATTTTTGGAGGCAAGGAGATAAATTTTATTCAAGCCGAAATAACAGAAGTTAACCTGAAGAATCAGAACGTAAGAACTGGCGGAGGCCATACGCTCAATTATGACTACCTGGTGTTCTCTCTGGGGGGCGAGGCAACTGATTTTAATGTTCCAGGAGTTAAAGATTATGCCCATCAGTTTAAGACCCTCGATGACGCTATCTTTATAAATCAAAAACTTGAAGAATTATCCGAAGAATTTAAAACCGGCCAGAGAACCCAACCTTTCTCATTTTTGATTTGTGGTGCAGGGTTCACCGGGATAGAATTAGCTGCCGAATTGAGCTGCTGTTCAAAAGTTATAAAAGATCGCTGTAAACTCAGAGGGCGGTGCTCAACAATAACTTTATTTGAAGCCGGTCCCAAAATACTTCCTACAGTTTCAGAAAAAGAAAGAAGATTATTTAAAGAACGGCTCACAAAACTGGGAATAATCATAATGGAAAATTCGGCCATTGAAGAAGTCAGAGATGATTCAGTCAAACTTACGAGCGGCCAAAGGATACAAGGAAATTTGGTAATCTGGACTACTGGCATAAAGCCAAGCAGATTGATTGCCCCAACGGAGGGTCTACCGCTCTCTGCTTCGGGAAAAATCGTTGTTGAGAAAAACTTGCAAGTTAAAGGCCACGAGAACATATTTGGAGTAGGGGATAATGCTGATTTTACCGACCCGATCACTCAAAGGAGCGTTCCCGGTCTTGGTTATGTTGCCGCAGCCCAAGGAAAAGTGGCCGGGAAAAATATATTTAATGCCATCAATTCTAAGAGTTTGGACCAATACAAACCGAGGTATGATATGTGGATCACACCGGCCGGAGGAAAATACGCAATAGCTCATTATCGCGGGAGGTTAATAGCCAATGGCTTTTTAGGCTGGATCGTCAGACAATTCGCCGACATAAGATATCTTCTATCTATTTTCTCGTTGAATAAGGCTCTCGAGGTTTATTGGAATGAGGTTACTATATTTTCCAAAAACGACTAATCTAACTTGCTAACCGCCCTGCTATCGAGTCTGACTCGATTACGGCAGGACGCTCTTAGCCAACTCCTTCGTTAAAATCTCCGCTTGCTCCTCGCCATAGAACTCGTTGGGAATCGCCCTTAATTTTGCCTCGGATTTAGCTAAGCCAGTTGCGCTCTGAAACTGATACAATACGAAAACATGCTTTGTAATATCTTGTCAAGTTTAGGTCTAGAAAGTGGGGGATAGGGAATGGTTCGACGAGCTCACCACAAGGTGCTATACTTAAAGTAACGTAAACAGATTAACCACAACGATTATGATCTCCATATTGGGGATAATCATTATCCCTCTGGTCTCCTTTGCTGCTCAGTTCGCTCAATTACCGACGCCAAATATCAAAAAAGCGTTATCTGAGGTAAACCCGATGGAATCGGTTGGAAATGTCCTTGCGCCCCTCAATGATATCCTGGGCAAGCTAAATGTTAACAGTCTCAACCTCAACAGTATTAAAGACTTCGTTAATAAAGGTGGTACTGAGGGTAAAGCTCTCCTGCAGCCTTTAAAACCGGCCTTAGGCGGCACTTCGGATATCCAGGATAGGTTAAGCAATACATCAATGTCGGAGACCATAGGAACAGTTAAAGCTATATTTATATTTGCCGCTCGGATATTCGTAGCCATATTAGAGACTCTGCTATGGATATTCAAGGGGATACTCAATTTAGTTACTTAAGAGGGTGACAGGTCATTTCTCTAGTACGTAGGTCGCATAACTGACAATGTGCGACGTCCTATATAAAATAAAAAGGCCTATCCCCCTAGGCCTTTCATTGCTGTAATGAATTGATAAATTAACTACCTGAGAAGGTCTACTTTAATTCTCAAAAGATAGATTGCATCTTCGAGGCTTTTGGCCAGAATCTCGTCTTGCCACCTACCAGTTGTCCGTAATTCTTGACATAAGTCACTTATCTTTGTGTCACAGCCAATTTTTGGACTCAAAGAGTATAGAGAAATTGTTGCCTCTCTTATTCTTTCTACAGCAAACGTCGCTTCCTCAAACCTAATTTGTCTTCGCACGTCTATTGCATTACTCACGGCTGCTTCCTCGCAAAGTAATACCAGATTGTTAAGTATGCCAAGGATACATAAATTATAATAACATGTCAAGGTTGTAGCGAAGGTGATAAAATCTTAAAATAAGCAGTATATTTTACATCTTGATTTTTAAATTTTAAACTTACTAACATGCCTCGCTTAATCTTCGACATCGAAACAATCGGAACTGATTTTGAAAAATTGGACGAAAAGTCCAAAGAGTTTGTAACCAAGTTCGCCGAAACGCCTGAAGAGGAACAGGAAGCCAAAGACGGCCTCTCCTTTTCCCCTCTTACCGGCGAAGTGGTGGCAATTGGCATATTAAATCCCGATACCGATAAAGGTGCAGTTTATTTTCACGATCCTTCAGGAAAACTGGAGAAAGATTCGAAAGATAACATTCAATATAATCCCCTGGAATCAGAAAAAGAAGTTTTGAAAGAATTCTGGGAAACGGCTCAACTCTACGACCAATTTATAACCTTCAACGGCCGAGGCTTTGACTGTCCGTTCCTAATAGTTCGATCGGCTATTCACAAAATTAAACCTACCAAAAATCTGATGCCGAATCGCTACGAATCGGGTGATTATGGCAAAATCATAACTCACGTCGATCTGCTGGATCGTCTGACATTCTTCGGTTCAGTCCGCCGAAAAGGCAACCTCCACATGTGGTGCCGTGCCTTCGGTATTAAAAGCCCCAAAGCTCAAGGAATCACCGGAGATGATGTCGGAGAATTATTTAAAAATAAAAAATACAAAGATATCGCCCAATACTGTGCCGGCGACCTGTGGGCGACAAAAGACCTCTTTAATTATTGGGATAAATACATCAAATAAATTTAAAGTGCAAAAATCAAAATGCAAAATGACAATTTAAAATCTTAAAATTTTAGGATTTTAGATTGTAATTTTGATGTTTACATTTTAAATTTTACATTCGAGTTAAGAGCTATGCAGTGGTATCGCGACGCACAAAGCTTTAAAGACGCCAACGGCTATGATATAGACGGTCTTTGGTACCCCCGAGTTACGGCAATCGTCGGGATCAAAGCTAAGCCGGCTCTTTATATGTATTACGCCGGACTGCCCGATTTTAAGACCGGCGAAGCTATTAAAGCCAAGTCGGCCGAAGAAGGAACTTTGATCCATCAAACCATTGAAGCGATCCTAAGAAAAGATCCGGTGGTCGTGCCTGAAAGCATCAAGCCTGCCATAACGGCTTTCATGGATTTTTATACAAAAAATGAAATTATCCCGCATAAAATTGAAGAGCGGATTATTTCTAAAAAACACCACTACGCAGGGACATTAGATGTCTTGGCTGAAGTTAATGGAAAGCTCGGCGTTCTTGATGTTAAAACCTCGATCGCCGTATATCGCGACTACAGCATCCAGACATCGGCCTACATTGAAGCTCTCCGAGAAGATCCGAATATGCCGCCCCTAACCCGTTGGATTTTTAGAGTCGATCAATCAAGACATTGCTTGAATTGTCCGGCGACGCTTCGTGATAAAGGCGGGCGGGAAAAGATCCGCGGAGAGAAGGGAAAATGCGAGCACAAATGGGGGCCGATGCAAGGAGAATACGAACTTAAAGAGCTCACTACATTTAACGATGATATAAAAGCTTTTCTGGCTTGTAAGGACTTGTGGCTATGGGAAAATAAGTACTGGCTAGATAAAATTGGACATGGCGCTAGTCCCGTCACCGAGAAAGCATTTTAGGTTTGCCGAAGGCATATGCTTTCTCTGGTGCGGGAGAAAACGAGTTTTGGTTAAAGAAAATAATATAAAACGGCCTATGTGGCCGTTTTTAGTTTTAATCGGTAAATCTTCTTACTCCTGATCTCCGTAAATCCCATTCTCCGGGCAGTTACATCATATCTCATGAACATAGATTGGTGCATAAATTTCTGATACCAATGAGACCGGACACATGATATTACTTCGACCCTCTTCAGCCCATTCAGCCTAGCCCATTCGCAGATGATTCTGACCAGAAGTCTCTCCCATTTGATCTTGCCTAGCGCCGCCACTCGATCTGATGCCCTATCTTCTTTGCAATTACTCGGACCTTGGATCTGCTCTATGCGAATAGTTCTGAGCCCTTTCCGCTTAAAAGATATAATGGCAATAGGGATGGCCTCGCCACCGTCTTTAGAACACGAGAGGACTATTCCATAAGGAGCGTCGAGATAAAACCTATTAGTTCCATATTCCTCTTGGCCCCATCCTTTGCGGTCATTATAAAACATAGCGGCCTTATATCCATATTCTAAAGGATCGGTAACTTTCTTTTTTAAAAATGTTGGCAGAAGTTTTGATATGTCGACCTCGACACCGCTCGACTTTCTAAACCTCCGGAAAGCCCACAGAAATCCGAAATGACGAGAGATCCAATTGTCGCCGGCTAAATTGCTCGCGATCATGCCCACCTCCTTATCAAATAGCTTAAAAGATTATAATATTTTGGTGAAATTTGTCAAACGCTAGAGGATCGCTGAGGTTTAGGCTCAATTAAAAAACGGCCTTGCGCCGCTATGAAGATGACTTAATCCCCCGCTCTAACTAGTGGAGTTTTTCTTCTATAATCCGGATGAGATCCTCCCGGTTTATAAGGCTGTTGGCCAGAACATCGACTGGCCTGTTCCTTATTGAGTTGGTTGGTCTATGATAATCAGTGAAAAGCAATATCGGTTTTCCTTCAACTATTGAGCCCCCATATGTGTACAATGTATGCATTATATCCTCTCCAAAAAAAGATTTATTGTGATCTACCAGAATCACATCCTGATTAGTTTCATTCAGAGCTATCAGAGCCATGTCGATATCGGGAGTATTCGTTATTTCATAACCTGAACCAGCCAAAGCCCGGTGGACTCCTTCCTTAAAGTCATGATTGGCCGAAACGAGAAGTACCTTTTTACGCTTGGTCATAATACTTTAATTATATCATATTTCGAGACTTTTGTCCAGTTTTTTGCTATTTGATGCAGTTTCCCGCCAGAGTATAACCGTTAATTTCAGCTTCTTTGTCTGAACTGAACCAAATTTTATTTTCCTCTTTTATCTGCTTGGCACCGGGGCACCAGGTATAATGATACTTTTTAGTCGTAGAGGCTTTGGAAACTACAACTCGGGTGTCTAGTATTCTCTTAGGGCCAGGACTTGCAGTTATCCCCTCCCCCGCCTCGCCTTCTTCACTTACGGCATTGAAGATAGAGGCATTTTCCCGGATCTTTAAAGGCTCCTGCCCGACTGAAGAAATCCGGCCAAGATTATAAGAAATAAAAGAAATGAGTCCGATACAAAGGGCCAGAAAGATAGGGTATTGCTGAGCCTTGATTTTGTCTAAAAGATTTGGTAGCATATTAACTTAAGTGGCGTCCCGCCCTAATTGTGCGGGATAGCTCATGGCAGCTCGCTTCGCCCATATAAGGGTGTCCCTATTCGGGACTCGCAAGCTGCGAGTATATTATCAGATATCTATAACTTTTCCAGCTTAAAGTGGAGCTTATGGCAAAATTAGAGCAAGATGCTCATTTTTGCAACTGTTCGCTTAAAGCTCACAGGCAAAAATGGCACATACCAAAGCTATCGGCTCAACACAGCTAGGACGAGATTCTCAACCAAAATACTTAGGAGTTAAGCTTTATGACGGAGAGAAAGCCCAACCTGGCAGTATCATCATCCGTCAAAGAGGAACCAAATTCCTCCCGGGCAAGGGTGTCCGCAAAGGCTCCGATGATACCCTCTACGCAGTAGTTAAGGGCATAGTCAAGTTCACTACTACCAAAAAGGTCCGCTATGACGGCACTCGTCGATTAGTCAAGGTTGTAAATGTCATTGCCAACTAAAAGTAACTGATCTATAATTAAATTTATGGCTGACAAAAATAAGAAAATAAAGGTTCCTTCCGGACTATCAGTAGAGGTTGGATCTATGATTGAAGACTTCGATTCTAAACTCGATTTAGTTTTAGAACAAACTGGAAAAATCCCTAAACTTGAGAAAGCACTGGACAACTTGTCGGAAGATATGGAAATAGTGAAATCAGACTTGGAGCTAATAAAATATTCGCTCAAGAGAAAAGTAGATATCGATGATTTCCAGGCTCTTGAACGCCGGGTCGCACTTCTCGAAAGCCGAAAATAATTTTATATTCATCTAAACCTAAAACCCGCCGAAGGGGCGGGTTTTAGGTTTAGATGGCCTGCTAAGCCTCGTTAGTCTTCCGAGGTTCTTCTTTAGGAAATATCTTCTCAATCTCTTCGTCGCTTATCTCGATAAGCCCTTTAGTAACTTCTTTTAATAATTTTATTTTTAAATCTCTGGACAAGAACTGCTCTGGTCCTCCGGATGGCTGTCCCGCCTTAAGCCATCTTTCATAAGACTTCCTGAACTCGTCCGTTGGCACTCTAACTAATATAATCTCATCTACGAGAGGCTTTCTTAGGCCCAGCTTCTTAGTATCCTCTCGCAAGCGCGCAGCTCCTTCTTTTAATTTAATCTCCTTTCTCCCTCCCTTAGGCCTCAAAGTAAACTGGATGCCCACCTTTTTAAAACTACTCTTCACGGTGTCTGAGCCCCCTTCTATATCTACGCCACGATTTTTAGTAAAGACCCTAATTTTAAAGTCGTATTTATAGATATTATCCTCAACACCGCTCGTCCTCATAACGGAGACTGCCATATCGTTATTTAGAGACGCCCTATTTAAAAGTTCCCGAGCCTCAACTTCTGCTACAAATCCTGCTTTTTGTATCCCCAATCCGTACTTTGCTGAAGCTAGCATACGGGAAGCTAAAGTTTGAGAATTAGCACTGAGAAACTCTATATCTCTCCTGGTCTCGTTAACTAAAATTCTCTTTGCTATTTGCCTATAAGCCGGCTCTATCATATCTCCATCCGGAACGTACTTGATACCCCAGGCATAGTCAGACATAATATCACCTATTCCTGGATACTTCCTTTTGGCGTTAACTTCCGCAAAATATCTTTCCGATTCTTCATCGTAATAGACAACTCTCCTGGTCTCGTCTCTGAATTCATCAACAGGTTCACCATCGTCAAGATTCTTAAGAGCTTTATGCAACTGCTCCAATCTTACTTTTTTGGAGCTCCCTTCTTTTTTATCTTCTATAATCGTCGCCTTATCTACAGTCGCTTTTTCTCTATCTGGGTTTTGAACCAAGTTATCCCATAGAAAAAATCCGAATTTATCTTTCCACCACTTATTGATCGCTGCGGCAAATATATCAGCCTTATCAGATAGTTTATTGTCCCTTACTCTTTTTTCTATCAAAAGCTGGATATTCTCCGGAAACTCTGACTTGGCCCCTGCCACGATTTTGAGCCAATCTCTCATCAAGATCCGGTCTTCAGGAGCCGGCACTCGTTCTTCTTGCACCTCTCTAGTTGCACCGCCCTCTCCTTCCCAGGATTCAATATCATCCTGACCTTTGAGCTCTCCCATCTTTGACATTGGTTCACCTTCTATACTTGCCTTTTTGTCGCTCTGTTTAGCTAACGCCGACTGCCACTCCCTCTCCCATTGACCAAATTTCATTCCGAATAGTGTTCTCCATAATTGCCCCCTAACCCTGAAAAATCGTTCTATTTCTTCCTTTCGGAATCCATAAGTAGGTCGACGATTCTTACGTTTAACATTGGCCGAGGCTCGATTTAAAACTTCCTTATCTCCTCCAGAAAATTCATCAATATGGTCTTGAATAATCTCTATCCAATGTCTGTTAAGAGATTCCTTCAAATAAGCATCGCGATTCGGACTTGTGCCGGATTCCTTCGCCTGAATGTCTTCCGCTATTTCTAGTTTCGATTTTTTTGTCTCAAACTCCGGAATCGCGATATCCCCTTCCAGACTCTTTCCTATTTTTGGCTCCTTTTCCATCCCAGTACAAGTACTTCGAAATATGCCTCGGCGGTATTCGGTATAACCGAGAATATTCGAAAATTTGATTATCTATTATTTACCCAGTATTTTTGACGGGTATTGGCAATCAGTTCGAAGTATCTATACTGGGTACAGCAAAATTATATCAAATAAACCACCTTAAATAAAATAGCCCCCGAACAATTTTGCGTTCGGGGGAAATGTGTAGTGGCCTGAACCTACTTACGATCAAACGACGAGATATTCAGGCAGTCCTTGAACCCCCGCTCGGGAAGTCGTCCCGCCGGCATGAGGTCTTCCCTGAATTCGTCTGCTAAATCGTAGAACTTATAGAAACCGGCTTGCATGATTTTGAAACCAGCTTGGATTTGCCTGTAGTTATCCTCGACTACCTGGTTGGTACCGCTGGCGAAACCAGATGAGTCGATTCGGGCCTGTTGAGCCTCACCAACGATCTTAGAAGCTTCGTTGGCATCCCTGGCCCGTCTCTGAAGACCGGCTAAAATTCCGTCTTGTAAAAATGGGTATGGGATCTCGCGGACTAATCTGAGAAGCCGTTTGTATCTCAGATAGATATCCAAACAACCTCCTGAGACTCCTCCTAACAAGAAGGCCGCAAATGTTATTCCTAAGATCCACTCAATCGGCATGCGGTTGAAGTGACCCCTAGCCGCAAGAAACAAAACCATCCCGACCCCGCCGACTAACATCCCGCGAAGTGTCCACATACACCCTCTCCTTGCCCCTTTTTGATAAACCGCCAGTTTGTCTGACAGCCCAGAACGTTTGTCGTTCTGTAAGGAGCGCCATCATTATAGCACCTCACCAGTGAAAAGTCAAGTTTTTGTTTAGCTGTGAGAGTCTTTAGGCATTATTCGGAGAAATAAAAAAGTGCGGGATTACCGCACCTTAACGATTGCTTCGCAATTTACCTGGCCAAAATAAAGTACGCCTAACCAAAACAATCACAGCCCCTGCCAGTAGTAACGCTATCAGAGCTAACCCTAGAAAGAAGGCTGCAATATGCTGACTCCAAAAAGAAATTCTACCACCACACATTGCCCAGAAAACTTCTTCGTAGAGGTTCCCATCTCGAATCTCTTGATGAGTGTAGGAACGTCTTGAGCCACAAAATGAACCTTCTCCGCCACATCTGCTCTTGATAAACTCTACCCTGTGCTTCTGTCCGCCAAACCAGTAACACTTAATATCCTCAGCAAAGCATTGGAAAGGAAAGAAAAACGGATGACGCCCTAATTGTCCGCTGTTTAATCCGTAATTTAGCCCGGCAAGCAGATGCCAGCTTACAAGACAAGAAACGAGATAAAGCAATACTTGCAGTGCGCTCATTTGTCCTCTTAACGCGAATTTTCAAAGAGTAACAAGATAATACACTATCTCTGATGTGTTGTCAATAGCGGCGTGGTAATGTGTACGGGATCAGCCACACTTTTCCAATTTCTCGACCTACTTTATTTCTCTCGCCTCGCCGAAGCCTTCGGCGGAGCGCGGGTCGGACAAATAGTTAAATTAACCTCAATTGATTATTGATAAACAAATCCTTATTTAGTTCGAGGATATTGACGCAAACGAGGACTGGAGAGAAATTTAAATAAGATCTGCGCCTACTCCTCTTTTATTACCACCTTAAACTCCGCCCTCACTTCCGGAGTAAGTTCTACTCCAATGAGATGTTCTCCTGCCTGTTTGATATGTTCGCCATGTACCTCTTGCCCTGAGCCTGCCTGCCCTGAGCCTGTCGAAGGTGTCGAAGGGTTAAGATCAATCGCTCCGGCCTCAACTTTGATCTTGATTGCCTTTGATAATTCTTCGGCAATTTCTTCCTTGGTAAGCGAAGCAAAAAGCTTGCCGGTCTTGCTGGCTTTCTTGGTAAACTCAAGCACAACATCCTGCACCTTACCAACCGCCTCTTTAACTTTCTCGAGAGAAACATTGACTTCCAACTCGGCTTTTCTCTTTAGAGCATCGACTTCTTTAACCGTTCCCGAAGTAGCCAGCTTGGCTAATTTGTTAGCTAAAAGATAGTTCCGGCCATAACCATCAGAGACATTCTTTATATCTCCCATTCGCCCGACGCCTTTTATGTTTTGTAATAAAATAATCTTCATAATTTTCGCGGAATTACGCTGACACTGCCAAACATTGCTTGGCAGACGCTGATTTACGCAGAAATAGTCTAATTTATGTTTTAATTTATGTCAATCAGCGTTTATCTGCGTTTTATCCGCATTAATCCGCGAGCTACTTAAATATTATTTAAGTAGCTGAATCGCCTTATCCAATTGGGGATCCTTGCCGGCTTTACCGAATTCAATACTCCCCTCCTCTGCATCTTCAGGAATTTTAACCTCGAAGTTCGGCTCAATGCCGAGATCGCTTATAGACCTGCCTTTGGGAGTGAGCCACTTGGCGATTGTTACTTTTAGCGAGGAACCATTTTTAAAGTTTTCCAATTCCTGAACCGATCCCTTGCCGAAACTTTTTTCTCCTACAAGCTGGATGTTCCGATTATCATGAAGCGCCCCGGCCAGAATTTCTGAAGCCGACGCCGAGCCATTATTTATCAAAACAATCGTCGGGTATATTTTTAACGCCCCTCGACCTTCGCTCTTAAACTCTTGGCGAGAACCGTCCCGGGATTCTTCCATCGTCACAATTTGATTTGTATCAAGAAACCAGCCAGCCAAGTTGATAGCCGAATCCAGTAGTCCTCCGGGATTATTTCTAAGATCAATGATAAGCTTGGTTGCCGAAGATTTTAATATCTCTTCAGCAGCTTTTTGGAAATCAGAATCAACGTTCTTGTTAAAGGTGTAGATCTGGAGATAAGCAACCTTCCCGTCGATAAGCTCCCATTTAATGCTGGGAACTCTGATCGTCTCTCTAGTTAGTTCATAATCCTTCACTGTACCGTCTCGAGATAGGGTTAGTGCAACTTTAGTCCCCTTTTTTCCTCTTATTATGCTAACGACGCTATCAATCGTCAGGTCGGCGACAACTTTCCCATCAACTTTCAATATTTTGTCTCCGGCTTTTATTCCGGCTCTATCCGCTGGGGTATCTTTCAAAGGAGCAATGACTGTTATAGCTCCGCTTCTTTTGCCAATTTCTATACCAACTCCTCCGAACGAACCGGAGATCTCTTCCTGAAACTTCTCGCTTACTACCGGTTCAAAGAATACCGTGTATGGATCTCCAATACTGTTAACCATGCCTTCAATTGCTCCATAAAGCATCTTCTGCGTATCGAGCTTATCTGGATCAACATATTTTTTATTCAATGTGTCCCAGGCATCCCAGAAAACAGAAAAATCAACATTATCCGGCTGTCCTAGCCTTTTATTTACTAACTCCCTTATAACCGGCAAAGAATTAACGGCGCCGTTCCTGGTAACCCAAACTCCCCCTCCAAAACCGGCGGCCAGAGACAAAATTACCGCAGCTATTAAGATTTTACGACCGATAGGATTCATCCCGTACGAAGTAGCCCTTGCGGGACATAAATAGCAAACATTTGCCATCTACATCCGTACAAGAACTCGTCATTATCCCTTACAAAGTATCTACTACTTCGTTCGGGATTCATCAATGCATGTAGCTTCTAACCCTCAATCCGTATTTTTTAAAATATCGAATTGCATCCAGAATATGCCAACGAGTTTCTTTGTTAATTACATCAAGAACGTCAAACTTCCCCTTGGATCCTCGACGGTGGTAGTGATACATCTGTGCCTCGGGGAGATACATTACTTTGTAACCATTTTCCCAAAACCTATGCGCCCAGTCAACCTCGCTCATATACAAGAACAAATTCTCGTCCATAAGACCTACTTTTTCAACAGCATTCTTAGTAACCATCAGAGCAGAGCCCATTATCCAGTCAACCTCACACTGCTTTGTTCGGGCTTTGTCTGTTGCCAAAAAAAGTTTGAGATTTTTTTTCGCCCACGGAAATCGGCCCAAGAATGTTCTCCGATAAATAATCGTCAACGGGTTATAAAACCTAAAAAATGAGTTCTGGATACTTCCGTCGAAATTCAGTAATTGCGGACCCAGCAGGCCTATATCGGGATTGGCCAGAATATATTCGGTCATTTTCTCAACACTATTCTTCAGAGGAATAACATCAGCGTTAATTATTAAAAAAACGTCTCCGGAACTGGCCTTTATTCCCTCGTTAACGCCCCGAGTGTAGCCTATGTTGTTCTTGAAAGTTACCGACTTAACGTTTTTAAATTCACAAATGACATTTCTTGTTTCAACCGTACTGCCTATATCTACAACAATAGTCTCATATTTAAAGTCACGAGATACGGCATCCCGAAGAGACTTTAGGCAAAGCCGTAATAACGGCGGATTCTTGAAATTGACGACGATGATTGAGAGCAAACTAGTGACTAGTGACCAGTGACTAGTGACCAGTAGTTTTACTAACCACTAATCACTGACCATTGAACACTCTATTTTAAAATATCTTGAAATAGCTGTTTGATTCCCTGCAAGTTATCCTCTGCGGGTAACAAAATGTAGAGATTGCCCGCCTCTGTCTGAATCCGGCTCTCATAGACAAGATTCTCTGTGGTAATAGTATAGCGGTTTATTTTGCCCGTGGCTCCATCAAATTGCTTAGCTATGTCAATCAACCCGCCTGTATCCCAGATATTCAGATCAGTTTCAATGTTAGTTCTTAGGGTGTTGATGATGGTCAAAGTTTTTATTGGATCAGATATAAGATTCAGGCCTAAGATTTTATCCTTAATAGCAACTATGACTTTTTGCTGTCTCTGGGCTCTATCGAAATCGCTTGACGAAAAGCGCGAACGGACATAATAAAGAGCAGTCTGACCGTCCAAATGATTAGGTCCGGCCGGCAGACTGAATTCATAACCCCATTGCTGTTTTTCGCTGAAAGGCTGTTCAAGAGTAACATCCACTCCACCCAAGTCATCAACTATCTTTTTAAAAGATGAGAAATTAATAACCAAGGCGTTATCAATGTAAATTCCGGTTACCCGAGATATGAGCTTTCTTGTAAAACCCAGCCCATTCTTCCTCAACAACCCCACTTCATAGGCAGAATTTATTTTATCTTTCTTGGTGCCATAGATTCTTACATACAGATCTCTGGGAATTGAGACGAGCGAAATCTTCTTAGTTATTTGGTCATAACTCAGAACCATCATCGTATCAGTCAAAAGAGCGCCCCCATCCTCGGCATTTTCATCGTCTTCGCCTCTGATTCCAAGCAAGAGAATATCCCAGCGGTTTTTATCATCTTTTGGCATTATATATTCGGGATCATCGTCAATAGTCGGCTCCTTATCTTTGCTTAAATTAAAAAGGCCCGTAACTTTCTCCCATAAATTCTGACTATCGCCGTTAGATATATCAATCTCATTGGATCCTCCACCAAATCTGCCGGCCATGAACAGAATTACGGTCGCAAGAACAACGTAAAGAATAACGCTCACATAGCGTTTCTTATTACTCGGCAATTGGTTGAAGTTCGGTTGCTGATACAAAGCGTAATTATAGAACAGAGAATGTCGAATGGGGGTTCAGAAACTACTTTCCACGACCTACATTCTATCCTCTAATCTCTACTCAAACCATCTCCTGATATCTTCCGATTTAACAACTGCCCTTTTCATTATTTCCTTCCTTTTCTTAAGCATCCTCGGTAATAATCTTAGAAAAACCGGTATTTTTAAGAGGACCGCGGGTTCAAAAATAGCAAGATAGACCGTCATCGTTATCTCTCTTTTAAGAATACGGGGAAGGTCTTTTAAAATGTTGATTATATAGTCATTTTTGATGATTGTAAAGCGAATATTGAGCCATTCCAGCTGCCTTTTCCGAAGAGGGATCTGCCGGCGGATTTTGATGAAATCAGTCCAATTTTTGCGTAAGGCTTTAGTTGTCTGGCGATCGTGCCAGGCAACAACAGACGGGTCAAAAACCTGCTTCCAGCCGAACAAATTCATCCTCCAGGCTAGGTCAAAATCGTCTCCGTACCAGAAAAAATCGTGATCGAAAATCTCGGAATTGGGAATCGAAATCCGGCAAGATTCCAGAGCTTCTCTCCTAAAAAACGGGCAAGCACCTTCGACTCCGAATACCTCTCTCGTATTATTGAACTCCGGCCGATCTTTCTCGCCATGGCCGATATTTATCAATCTGCGAGATTTAAAGATCTGAAAACCGCAGGTATCTACCGTTCCTCCAATTTTCAATTTCCAAATTTCAATTTCCAAATCCCGGACATCATATTTATAGATCTTGGCCTGAAGAGCGCCGATCTTATCGTCTTTCTCCATCGTTTCCACGGCATTTTTTATAAAATCCTTATCCAAGATTACGTCCACAGCCATAGCTAAGACGTATTTACCGTCCGAATGTTTCAATAATTCTTCCTGGCCAGGCCACATACCAAAATTTAATTTGGATTCTATCAAATTAAATTTTGTAAATCCTAAACTCGAAATCCTAAATTCTAAATCCCGAATAATCTCTTTGGTCTTGTCCGTCGAGCCGTTATCTAAGATATTAAATTCAATAAATTCCTTCGTATAAGTTTGTGCTAAAATCGCGTCTAAATAGTGGCGAATGTATTTTTCTCCATTAAGAACCACGAGGTTAATTGTAACTCGAGGTAAAATTGACATAATATAAGAAATAATATAACCTATTTTTACGCTTCTTACCAATACGAAAAGGGTTCAGGGAACCAAATGCCAAAAGCCAAATCGCCTAGAATTTATGTCCGTAGGTTGAGCGGAAAAAAGCTCAAAGCCGAACTGGATCTACTCGAGAGTATTTATGGGCCAATCGGCCGAATGATGGGAAGTGCTTTAGCCGTACAGCCGATGACACCGGATGAACTAATCGGCTGCCTGATGAGCAAACCATATAATCTGACTCCGACAGAACAAAATCTGGCCCGAATCACAGAAATACTGAATGAGGGTGGCTGGGGAGTTGAATTTCGAAGAGAGCGCGGCTGTTTCTCGGTAAGAACCCTGATTATTTTATAATCAAAAAGCTACAAATTCGTAGCTTTTTTGTTGGCCAACACCAACGAGATAGTTGTGATAAACCGCCGCTTTTCAAGAATGGGCCCGTTGACATCCTGTAATTATTTATTATACTATACTCAGACAGCCCGTTAACGACCAACCGGGGATATTTTGGCAAAGAACGGACGTTGGGTGACGTGGGCAATTTTTATACCAACTATACTAATTCTTCTGTTCTTACTCCCCGAAATGGCAGGCTACACTGATGCATCGATTAACGAACTAGATAGCACCAAGACTCAGTCGATTATTAATCGGCAAAGGATAGCTCTAGGGATACCCCGGAACAAAAAATCCGATTCGAGCTGGTTGATATTATAGAGAATAATTCGAGTATTTTGGGAGCAACTTATGAGATAGCGACCGAGGGAGAAGGAACCGAAATGTTGATAAAGATTAAGCTTAAATCCGCAGTAACCATCCGACACGAGATGTATCATATTTATCGGATTGTAACTAAAAATAGATCCTCTAGGGAAGAATTCTGGGCAAGAGTCTACAGCGTTACCGGAATTGGCCCATAGATTCCAGGTTACGAACCCGATTCAATCGGGTTTTTGTTTGCTAGGATAATAGTAACCACCGTTACGAAAAGAAGGAATGACCTCTCATCAAAAAGAGCTACGTCGGTAAGAGAATAGATTAGGACCCAAGGAACAAAAATAAGGGTCGCCCCGAAATACAAGGTCAAAAACGGATCGTCTCCGGAAATAAAATTTTCATAACATTTTCTAAAAACCAGCCACAGAAACCATAAAGTCAGAACAAGCGCTAAAATCCCCATCTCGGCAGTGATATTGAGATAGATATTATGAGCCGACGATCCTGCTCGCGCAAGAAATATTCTCTGATCAAGAACAACCGGGAAATTGCCTATACCAACGCCCAGTAGCGGGCGTTGTTTTATTGACTCCAGGCTTGCCTTCCATATTTCTATTCTCTGACTGTTCGATGTCTCTCCGAAATCAACTATTGATTTAATCCTTTCACTAAACAGGCTCCAATCCCCCTTTGACAATAAAAATTGGGGCGAAACAAATATGGGGTATGCAACGGCAAATAGCAGAAAAAATACGGTCATATACAACGAAACATATTTGAATATATTTTTGTAATAACTTCCGACTCTCGTTCTATGCATCCAATAAATGACGCCTGCCATGATAATTAAAACTCCGACGCTAGCCGCCCAGATTCCCCGCGTCCCGCTCAAAATCGTTATTAACATAGTAGCTACAACCCAAAGAACTCTCATCTTCGCTCTCCGCCTAATCAAAATCCTCCATTCAACATTTTGCACGTTCACTAAAAGTGTTGAAAAAGAAAGAGCAAATAGCGCCGGTAGGCCCAACAATACAAACTGAGGGAAGGAGTGGGAATCGGGAAAAAGAGAAAAAACTCTTAAAGACAGCTGGCTCCCGTAGTAAGCAAACCAAGTATTCCCCAGCCTAACCGCAATTTCTGACCAGAGAGTCCCGAATTGCCTCAACTGTATCCCCTCGCCCCAGATTCTCATGAATTGATAAATATCAATAAAATAGGTCGAAGCAATCTGAATAAACCCGACAACGGTTACAATAATTGTCGGAACGGCAATATTTTTAATCAATCTTTTAGTAAACTCTGGATTGTCCTTGGCAAGATTGTAAATTACAATGCCCGCCAGACTGAAGTTTATGAAAAATATGATTCTCGTTATCCCTGAAATTTTATCCTGAGCCGGAATCACAGATAGAAGGGCAATCAACAACAAACCAGCAAGGAGATAAGATGGTTGTTTCAAATTACAATTCTTAAACCAATCCCTGATAAACAAAACGTAGTGGACAATGCTTTCCCTAAAGAACCACTTCAAGAATAATACTATCGCCAGTATCCTCCAGACATTAAGATTGTCGTAGTCGGCCGTTATCGGTATAGCGATAAAGAAAGGAATCGATCGGACAAAAAATACCGTCGCATCTTCGATGGGAGCAAGAATGAAATAAATTATTAAACCGATGGCCAAAAATACCGAAGTCTCCCGAGGCAAAATACCGGTTATGATCAGGCTGAAGAGGACTAACTGGAGAATAAAAATTTTATTAAGTGAACTCTTAACCATTTCATTTATAAGAGAACCATAGAGCCGCAAGAGCTAATGCAAGCGCAGAAAATCTATAGCCAGTAAAAACCTCTCCGTAATACCAACTAGCCGTAGCTACCCCCAGAACAACCGCAACGGCTTCCCAAATAAGAAAGAGCTGGCCGAAATCCGTATATTTAAAAGCTGCGGCGACGGGTAGGGCGATTACTCCGTATATTAAGAATCCGCCTAGAAGATACCGCCAATCGCTATATCCGCCCTTCTTCAAGAGGATATCGGCTAGAATGGTTAAAACTACTCCTATTAAGATGAGAAGCGATATTACCAGGACTTTCATAGACCTAATGTTCGGTTATATTAAAAATTTTTTCCGCAAAACTTCTCCAATTATATTTCTTAATAAACTCCGGGCCTCCTACTTTTATTCTGTTTATTTTTTGATCATCAGTCAATGACTGCCGGATAGCATCGGTAATCTGATCAACTTCCTCTCCTTTTGAATAAAACCCATAGTCTCCAAAAAGCTCATGCCCCAATTCATTATCCATAATTACCGGCGGAACACCAAATGCCAAAGCCTCCATAGGCGGTAAGCCGAATGCTTCTCTGTCAGAAACATATATCAACGCCCTTGCTCCGGCATATAATTTTTCAATATCTTCTCTCTTCTCGAGATAATCATGGTGAACGATCCGGACACCACCAAGCTCGTCGTTAGTTTTTCGTATCAGCTGTTCTATAATAGGCAATTTATACTTATCTCTCCCGACCATCACTAACTTCAAATCGATCATTCTCATATTCTCAAGAATATGAGAATGATTTTGAATTAAGTTTTTGAAAGCCAGGATCGTCTCCCTGGCATGGCGCCGGGGAAACATCTGACCCACGTACAGGATGTACGTGGAATTTTCAGTTTTCAATTTAGAATTTTTAATGTTTCGAGCAGGGCCCACTCCAAGATAAGATACAAAAATTCTGTCCGGATCGATTCCGTATAATTTCACCAGCTCTTTTTTTGAAGTTTCAGAAATAGCTAGAATCTTTGTCGCGAACTTTGCCGCCCAATTAGTGAATAGCCGGTAAGACAACCGGTAACGAAATGGCAAATTGCCTTGCTTGTATTCATAATAAACGTCGGGAGTTAGCAACACTATCGATTTGCCTAAATATAGTGGCGGCATTTGATAAGCTGGGAGAAACATCCAGTCCAATCTGTCAGCCATGGCTCTGAGGGGCATCAGAATATGATAAAAAATATTGAAAGAAGAAGACCCTAAAACCCGAATTATGAATTTTGAATTATGAATTTTGAATAAATCGTCATCAGGAATTCCTTTCTTGAAATACAGATATAATTTATATTTTTTTTGCCATTCAGGATTGGCCGCGTACTCTTTCAGTAAATTCAAAGTTATCTGGCCGATTCCCCAGCGTGATTTCGGATCCTCCAAATTTTCACATTCAATTCCGATTTTGAGCATTCTCATCGAGGGCCCCCGAAGTCGCCCGCGAGGGTTCCCAAACTTGCAATTTCCTTATGCTTCCGAGAGAGCAAGTTGGGATACGCGTAGGCGACGAAAAGGGTCGCTGTTATATTTTCCCCATTCTCCCTTTATAAAAATCAAAAACACCATTCAATATGGCCCTTGATTCTTCGCGCTTATAAAGAAACATCATCTTGAACAATTGTTTTTTAATTATCCAAAAGCTCCATAGCCAGACTGCCAACTTAATATACCATGGCCCGTTTTTCCAATTAAAATACAAAGCATTACGGTAATGATATCTTAATAAAAGCGGTGAACCGAGTTTTTTCGTTGTTGCTGAAGCACTATGATATATCATAGTGTGGTCGGTAAAAGAAATAGGGATATTGTTATTTCTGGCACGAATTGAATAATCTACATCTTCAAAATACAGAAAGTAGTTCTCATCTAAAAGTCCGATTTTGTCTAAGACATCTCTAGAAATTGCCACTCCCCCGCCGATTGTGTAATAACGACCGGCCGATAAATTATCGATGTTTTTCTTATATCTCTCCCCTTGTCTCTCGTCCATATAGACGTGCCTTAAAGTTGATCTTAGCCAATCAATTTCACCAGCACAAGCCACTCCGCTCTCTTCCTTCAAAGGGATGCCCAAAATGCCTGTTTTAACCTCTAAAACCGCCCTTAAACGATAGATAAAATCCTTTTCTACCCAAGTATCATTATTGAGCAAAAGTACCCATTCTGCGCTGTTTTTAATGGCCTCCCTAATACCTACATTATTCCCCCCTGAAAAGCCCAGATTCTGGTCATTTCTGATCAGCTTAACAGGCAAGACCTGTTTAAACAGGTCTTGCCTGTTAAGGGCATTTTTCAAATTATTAAAATCTGTCTCCTCCGAGGCATTGTCCACGACTATAACTTGAAAATCCATATCTATCTGCCCAGCCAAAGATGCCAGTAGTTTTATCGTACTCTCCGAGCCGTTATAGTTTATGGTTATGATAGAAAGCCTCATTCTGGTTATTATACACCAATCTAAGGATCTCTTCTCTAAATCGTTCCGACGAAAATTTATTAGCTTGATTTTTTATAATCTCCGGATTGTATTTTGAGTAATTTTCATTAAGTCGGCGAACGCCGTCAGCCAGTCCTTCCGGAATCGGATCGTCAAAGAATTCTCCGGTTACGCCCTCAATAATAGTCTCGACCGCGCCTCCCTTGCGTAATGCCAAGACCGGTTTTCCAAAAGACATCGCCTCAATCGGTGTAATCCCAAAATCTTCTTCTTGGGGCATTATAAATGCTTTGCAGTTTTGATAATAATACGGGAGTTCATCGTCGTCTACAAATCCCAACAATTTAATTTTTTTACATCTTTCACTCTGCTTTTTAAGCTTCTCAAATTCCGGACCATCGCCAATAATAATGAGGGGTAAACTTAGCTTAGCAAACGCTTCGATGGCAACATCTACATTCTTATGTTTATATAGTCGGCTGACAATCAGATAGAAATTTGAAGGTAGTGAGTGGAGGGTAGATAATAGGCCACTTTCCACTTTCCACTTTCCACTTTCTAAATTAACTGGTGGATATATAACAATCGCGTCCCTGCGATAATATTTATTTATCCTCTGACGAACATGTTCTGAAATTGCCACAAACTGGTCTACCCTATCGCTGGCATGGCGATCCCATATTCTTAGAAAATGTTCTGCTATGTTTTCTAGGAAATTTTGATTTTTGATTTTTGATTTTTGATCTGCTCCGTTAAGATCCCAAATCTGGCGAGTTGGGCTATAGCAATAACAAATATGTCTGGTTTTCGGCTTCAGAACCAAACCTTTAGAAAAAATAGCGGATGAAGAAATAACGAGGTCAAAATCCGACAGGTCAAAAGACTCTACGGCTGTGGGCATAAGCGGTACAAGATATTTATGCTTTTTGGCTACAAAAGGAATTCTGTTGAGAAAGCTGGTTCGAATTTCAACGCCTGGAAAATATTTATCTGTGAACTTTTTATTATAAAAAAGAGTATAAACAGGCGCACCAGGAAATATTTTATGTAACTCAACAAGCACGCGTTCCGCACCGCTTAAACTGACTAACCAATCATGGACTAAAGCAATCTTCATATACTAAAAATATCACGGTTATTAAAAATCAGAACTCTTGACTTATCGGCTATATAACATATACTCCTATTACAATTCCTGCCAATTTATTGCAGTGAAAACTAAAACTAGCCGGCCATCGAGCCGGTTTTTTTATTAAAAACTACCTGAGCAGAACTCTCTTAATTTGAGGACGTCTTTTTTCAAGGGTAACACAATAATAAAACTCCTAGATAATTTGGCTATCCAACAAATTAGGGCGGAGTCCTCGATGGGGAACCCTAATTTGTTAGCCAAATTGCTAGGAATTTTATTATTTGTCCGAAGAAAGAAAATAGGACGGAAAATTCAGAGGGTTCTGCGATTACCTCTTGGCGACCACATTCCTCTTATAAACATCCAGGTTCTCCAACACAATTCCCGTGCCGCGGGCAACGCAGAATAACGGATCATCGGCGATATGAGCCGGGACTCCGGTAACGCGATTAATGAGAACGGCGATATTTTTTAATAACGCTCCCCCGCCGGAGATAGTAATACCTCTGTCCATTATGTCGGCGCATAATTCCGGGGGCGTAACCTCAAGAACATTTTTAACAATTTGAACAATCTCCCGCAGTTGTTCAGAAATTGCTTCAGTAATTTCATTCGAGCCGATCTCAATTGTTCTAGGATAACCGCTTGCCAAATCCCGCCCTTTGATATTTATCTTTTCCTCTTCCGGCTGTTTAATCGCACTGCCGATGGAAATTTTAATCAGTTCGGCCGTTCTCTCCCCAATGGCAAGACCGTGTTCTTTTTTAATGTAATCAACGATGGCTTGGTCAAGTTTATTTCCGCCTATCCTAACCGAATTCCAGCTCACTATACCACCCAAAGAAATAACCGCCAGTTCCGTAGTTCCTCCGCCGATATTTAAAATCATATTCCCGGCCGGATTGTTAATCGGGATTTTGGCTCCTATCGCCGCAAGAACCGGTTCTTTGACCAGATATACTGCCTTAGCCCCGGCATTAAGCGTCGCTTCTATAACCGCTCTTTTCTCGGTCGAAGTTATACCGGCCGGGACAGAAATCAGAACTTCCGGCTTAACGAAACTCATTAGTCCGATCGCTTTCTTTATAAAATATTTTAGCATCGCTCCGGTTATCCTGTAATCGGCAATTGCCCCGTCAACCAACGGCCGAGAAACTATAATACTGTCCGGAGTGCGGCCGATCATTTCTTTGGCTAGATTTCCTACCGCCAAAAGCTTATTGTCCAAAACCGAAATCGCCACCACCGAAGGCTCGTTGATTACTATCCCCTTGCGAGGGATAAAAACTACAGTGTTAGTTGTCCCTAAATCAATTCCTATCTTAGCCAAAATTGAATGTGGAAGGTAGAAGGTGGAAGGTAGTTTCAGAAATTCTCTACTTTCTATTTTCTACTTACTACTTACTAAACTCTTCTAATATCCGCTCCTATCTTTTTTAATCGTTCCTCAATCTTCTCATATCCCCGATCTATTTGATATACGTTGTTTATTGTTGATTGCCCTTCAGCGCATAAAGCAGCGATTACGTAAGCCATACCGGCCCGTAAATCAGGACTTTCGATCTCCCGGCCGCGTAATTTGGTCGGCCCTCGGATTTCAATTCTGTGGGGATCGAGATTCAGAATGTTCGCTCCCATTCTTTTCAATTCTTCCGTCCAGGCCAAACGGCCTTCATAGATTGTTTCGTGGACAAGAGCTTGACCCTCTGCTTGTGTTAATAACACAGACAACGGTGCTTGTAAATCAGTCGGGAAACCCGGATATTCTCGGGTTTTTACTCCAACCGCTCCCATTCTTCTTGAAGCCACAACTTCTATGCTATCGGGGTAAATTTTAACTCGTACTCCCATTTTATTAAGCAGGCCGATAAGTGAATCGAGGTGGTTCGGCTGACAGTTATTTATCCTGATATTGCTCCCCGATGCAGCCGCCAGCATAGCAAAGCTCCCTGCCTCAATCCTATCAGGAATTGTTTTATATTCCCCGCCTCTCAAGCTCGTCGTACCATTTATAGTTACGGTGTAAGTCCCCGCTCCTTCAATGCTGGCACCGCAAGAATTCAGAAATTCGGCTAAACTTTCTATCTCCGGCTCACAAGCGCAATTTTTTAAAATTGTCATCCCCTTAGCCAAAGCGCCGGCCATTATCATAGTCTCGGTACCGGTTACGCTGACATTATGAAATATCATCTTAGCACCTTTCAAGGTCTTAGCTGTAATAGTATAAAACCCGTCCTTTTGAACAACTTTGGCTCCCAAAGATTTAAAACCATCAATAAAAACATCAATCGGCCTTTCGCCTATAACACACCCGCCCGGATGAGGGAAAATGACTTTTCCTGTTCTGGCCAATATCGGCGCAGTGAGAACAATGGAGGCTCTGAGTTTCTTGGCAATCTCCGGATCTAACTTGGAGATATTTATTTTATCGGCAACAATCCTGTATTCGCCGCGCCGAACATGTTTAACTGTCGGGCCCAGACTTTTAATCAGCTCGGCCATCCGGCTAACGTCTTCAACTTCGGGAGCGTTTTTTATCGTAACTGGTTCAGCCGTCAGAAGTGCGGCGGCAAATGCCTTAAGAGCGGCGTTTTTTGCGCCTCTAACTTCGATCTCGCCGTTTAACTTTTTCCCGCCATTAATTACAAATTTGGACATTACAGATAGAAGGATACTATTATTTTGATAATTTTCAAATCATTGAAAAAACTAAGATTTCCTGTATAATATTAAGATGACTAAAAGAGGGAAAAGGTGGCTCTTCTATTCTGCCGTAGCAGTCTTTTTGCTATTGAGCGGCCTAATAATACTCTATGCCCAGGGCTATAAATACAGTTTTTCTGAAGGTAAATTCCAAAGAACTGGAGCAATCTCTCTTAAGATCAATGTGGCGGCAAAAGTATTCTTGAATGATAACCTGGAAAGCGATACTTCCTTTTTCAGTAATTCCGCCAGCATCGACGGAGTTTTACCGGGAATCTATAAATTAAGCGTCCAGAAAGACAACTATTCCTCCTGGCAAAAATCCGTAGCAGTAGAAGAAGGGCTGGTTTCCGATTTTTCCGAGATATTACTTCTCCCGAAAGAGGGCGAAGAAAAACAAAAACTCTCCGAGGAAATCTTACTTCTGTTTGAAAAACTTGAGCCAATGGCAACATTAGAACCGACTCCGACACCAAAACCTAAAACTTCAGCAAGCCCCGCTCCGGCAATCAAAGATCCATACGTATTAGACGTAAAAAATAAAAAACTATTAAGCAATGCTGGCCAGCGGTTGGAAGAAGTGGCCGATAACGTACTCGGGTTTCAGATATCGGATAATAAAAATAAGCTAACCTGGTGGACGGCCAACGAACTCTGGGCATTGTGGCTTAACGATCAAAATTACCAGCCGTTCCATAAAAAAGGAGACAGAGAACTGATCACTCGTTTCTCGCAAACAATTCAGAAAGGAGCTTGGTTTAGAGGCGAGGATCACATTATTCTCGAACTCGAAGCGAGAGATTCCAGAAACCGCCCCTACTCTGTGTACAAAGTCATCGAAATCGATAAAAGAGGCGGGGTTAATATTATAGAGTTATAGGACGCTCTCGCAAGAGATTATTATCTTCCGGGACACGTTCGTCCCGTTCCAGCGACGGGA
>Ga0209541_10003722_pt1 | contig 27699 bp, 34 predicted proteins | sample RifCSPlowO2_01_FD_184027 | JGI IMG/M metagenome (GOLD analysis project Ga0209541, IMG submission 184027) | Groundwater microbial communities from Rifle, Colorado - Rifle CSP2_plank lowO2_0.1 (SPAdes) (version 2) | ecosystem: Environmental > Aquatic > Deep subsurface > Groundwater | place... | reverse complement strand
CCTCTCTAGATATGTCGTTTTTTTTATTAATAACAATCTTGCAAAGCAAGGAAATAAAAGATTTTAACTTAGCGGCCGATCCGAACATTTTTCAAGTTAAAATTTATAAAATAATTTGTTAATATAGATATATGAAAAACACATACATTATTTTATTTATTGCGTTCGTCGTTATTGTCGGCGGATATTTTGTTTACAAGAATCAAGATTTTACTAACGAAATAAAAGAAATGGAAACAGAAAATGAAAGACCTACCGGAGGTTTCTTTAGTGATATTTTAAATTTTGGTTTTGATTATCCATCAGGTCCTGATGGCTATGTTTTGGAGAATTCAGAGACCAATGATACAAATCCAAATTTTGTCAGGTCTTTTCTTTTGATGCGATCCGATGACAAAAATAATATTGATAAAATTCCTGTGGGCGGAGAATGGCCCCCTATGATTACAATATTAGTTTTGAAAAATCCGGAAAATAAAACCCCTGCTATTTGGGCAGAAGCAAACAAAAATTACAGCAATATAAATTTAAAAACAGGAGATGTAGTTGATTTTACAATCGATGGAAATTCAGCAATCCGTTATACTGCCGACGGTCTTTATATGTCTGATAATGTGGTAGTCGCAAGTGGAGAAAATATTTTTGTTATAAGCGGAGCATATATGGATCAAGAATCGGCGATTTACAAGGATTTTTCTACAATTCTCAGCACCGTTACTTTCAAAGGAGAAATACAAGCTGAACAATAATCTAAAGGTTTTAAGAGACACAAACGGGAAATTTTTTAAAAAATTTCCCGTTTGTGTTATAATACAGATATATAGCTTCGAGCAAGAAGAAGTCTCCATCAGAAAATCTAATCTATATAGGTCGATTTTATTAGTTAAACCAACGTATAGGGTTTAGTTATTTAAATTGTTACTCTAATTATTAAACGTTATACATTGTATCCTAATTAAATATATGCCCAGATTATATAAATCACAAAAAGAAAGAAGCATCTCAAAAGCTCCTGTTAGAAACAAAGAAGCGGTGCACGATCAGTACGGACATTCCGAAAAGGGCGTTGCTGTTTGTCCGGTTTGTAAAAATGTTTTGTTTAAAAAAGAATGGCATCACCCAGACAGCAAGGCATTTGGAAAAGATTTTTTTGCTAAGAAAGATTTTTTGGCAAGAGACCAGCATGCAAAGTTGTGCCCTGCTTGTCGAATGACAAAAGAAGGTCTGTATGAAGGAGAAGTCACTATTAAAGATATTTCTCCAATAAACAGAGACGAATTGGTAAACATTATAAAAGCGTTTGCTGAAAGAGAAATAAAAAGAGACCCACAAACGCGTATTATCAGAATGAGAAAAGACAGAAATTCTTTTACTGTTACAACGACAGAAAATCAATTCGCTGTAAAAATAGGAAAACATCTACACAAAGTTTTCAAAAAGACAGACTTGAATATTTCTCATTCAAAAGAACCTTATGAGGTTAGTAGGGTAGAGGTAACTTTTCTATAAATAAAAATAGATTATTTTGGACAAAGATTGTGTCAAATGCTGTTGATAAAGCATTTTCCAAACAAAATTTATTGTTGTAATATTTAGATATGAAAAATAAAGAAGAAGGAATGATGTTAATGGTACTATTTTTGGGTATCGTTAGTTATGTCGTAAGTGTCATGACATCTATTTCAGTTTTTTAGTTTTGTTATAATCAAATAGTCATGCAAAGTAATCCTGATCCAAGGTATTATAAATGGTATCAAGACAGGCCAACTGTGCTGGCTCTTATTTCTGGTGGCTTTAGTTTTGTCATCACGCTATTAAATTTTATTCTAAATAATTAGAAGAAGTTTTTTTAAATAATTAAAGAAGCCCGTATCTAACGATACGGGCTTTTATATTGTCTCCACTGGCTTTCTCCTTCGGTTGAATCTGAATCAAATAATTCCACACATTCTTTTATAATTATTACATTCGTTTCGATTGTAAAAAGGGCATTCCTCTCTCATAAACCACATTTTTTTAGGACACCAAAACCATTTTTTATACGGCTCATTGCATCCCTCAAAGGTTGTTTTTTTCCGTATTTTTTCACCCAATACCATGTATTTTTTTGTTATTCCAAATACAAGTAGCTTTCCCATAAAATTCTTCTATGCAACTATTTTTTGTTGGCTCAGGAAAACTGGGGAATCAATGAGAGCTTTTATGTCAGAAAAATACAGACCGCCAAATTCTTTTGTGCAACAAGGACATCCTCGTAACCAGAGAACATGGTGACGATATTTCATCTTTGATTTCGAGCGAGCAATCCACTGACTGCTGTTGCACTCAAAACAGTAAAGAAGCGTCCATTCATCTCCGTGCAGAGCACTGGCACATTCAGCACAGACAGGGATGACCATGTCGCGAACAGATACTTCCTCGACTTCGTTGATGGTGTAGCCGAATGGCTGAACAATATAGTCCACCGCTGGAATGATCAGATGCCCGGTTTTGGGTCCGTGGTTTAATTCACAATGTTCTTCGTACAAAGACGCCGTCAGTCCTAATTTGTCCGTTTCGTTCATCACACACTCTCCTTATCAAGGGTTTATGTTTCTAATTTTATTCTATGCCTGGGTTAAATATGTGTCAATCAAAATCGTAGAATAACAGTTTGTGGAAAAGTGTTTGACTTTTTGTCCTAATCCGTATTATATTTTTATACTAGGAGTGACGATTTTTTGTATCGTCACAGTACTTCTCTTTTTTGGTGGAGGTTTTATGCAACAAAATGTGGTGGTGGAGAAAAGTGGTGAAGATTTTAAATCAGCGAAAGGAAAGGGGGTTGTTGATTTCGATCGGATCAGAGAACGTCTCTTTGCTGGCTGTTATGCCGATCGGGCATTGGCTTTGCTGTTTACCAGCTTTACCGGTATTGGGGAGGTGCCCGTCCTAGGTCGGATTCCTAGCATCCGTGGAGTGCGCCTTGTTCTGCCCGATGGCAGGACTGCCGATCTGAAAGCCGGTTTAGTTCAGAGAATCGACTGGAAATGACGCTTTGTTCGGCCGACAGGCCCGTGTGTTTCACACGGGTCTGTTTTTTTAATTTAGATATTTTAAAAATTGGGAACAAGAGCTACTTTCAATGTTTAATTTATTAGTTATAATTATATAAATGGAATTAGGCGAAGAATATGTAATCAAGACAGATATTTTTGAGGGTCCTTTGGGATTGCTTTTAGACCTTATTGAAAAAAGAAAACTTTTTATCAATGATATTTCTCTTTCTGTCGTTGCTGATGACTATATTGAATATGTCAGAAATCGCGGGGATATTTCAATCAGAGAATCGGCAGAATTTGTTTTGATTGCGTCTGCTTTGATGTTGATAAAATCTAGATCACTTTTGCCGAACCTAAATTTAACTTTGGAAGAAGAACATAGTATCGAAGATTTGGAAGAGAGGTTAAAAATTTATAAACAAATTCGCGATCTTTCCGTTCATGTAGACAAAATGTTTGGCAAGAATATTATATTTTCAGCAAACAGAAGCAAAAATATTGAACCGGTTTTTTCTCCGGATAAAAGTATTACAAAAGATGGAGTATTCGCGTCTATAGTAGAGGCACTTACAAAAATTCCAAAGAAAGAAATTATTCCAAAAGGTGCAGTGAAGAAGGTAATCAGTTTGGAAGAAACGATAGATTCATTAACCAGAAGGATTAAGCAACAAATGAGAATGAGTTTTAGCGAATTTTCTGGAATGGGAAAGGCAGAAAAAGTAAATGTGGTTGTTAGTTTTTTGGCGGTTTTGGAATTAGTTAAACAAGGTGTTGTCGCGGTAAAACAAAATTCTGTCTTTGGTGAAATAGATATCGAAAACACAGACATTGGTGTTCCTACTTATTAAAAGAACATGTATCCCGTTAAAGATGTTATAATATATACTTATATAATTAAAAGTAAAAGAGATAATAAATGGTATACTGGTGTTACAAATGATTTACGGAAGCGTTTTAAACTTCATAATGATGGAGAAGTGACATCGACAAAAGGGAGGGGTCCGTTTGAACTTATATATTATGAAGCTTGCATCAATAAATATGACGCTTTTGCAAGAGAAAAATTTTTAAAATCAGGAGCGGGTAAAAAATATATTAAAAATCGTTTAAAACGCTTCCTATCTTTAACGGGATGAATTTAGAATCACAAATAGAATCAATATTATTTTTCAAAGGCGAGCCTGTTTCGGTTAAGCAACTGGCTACTTTTTTGGAAAAATCAGAAGAAGAAGTAGAAACATCAATTGTTTCTTTGAAAGAATCTTTGCAAAAGAGAGGTATTTGTTTGATTAAAAATGATAACAAAGTAATGTTGGGAACATCACCTGAAAATCACGATTTGATTGAAAAATTAAAAAAAGACGAATTGTCAAAAGATATTGGAAAGGCCGGATTGGAAACTTTGTCTATTGTTCTATACAGAGGTCCTGTTAGAAAATCAGAAATTGATTACATCAGAGGTGTTAATTCAGGATCGATTTTGAGAAACTTGATGATCCGCGGATTGATTGAAAGAAAGTCAGACGAAAAAGACCAAAGAAGTTTTCTCTATGTTCCAACATTTGACCTGCTTTCGTTTTTGGGAATTTCGGAATTAAACGAATTACCAGAATATGAAAAAGTAAAAACAGAATTGGAGAAAGCGGTTGAAGATGAGGCACAAGAAAAAACCATTGACGAAGAAATCTCTCCGGAAGAAAATAATTAGTAAACGGTTGATTTTGTGATATATTAAGGTTGCAATGAAATTTTTTGAAGAGAAAAAAACTATTTATATTATTGTTGCTGTTGTCTTGCTAGTTCTAATCGGGGCTATTTTGTTTTGGAATTTTAATAGAGAGAAAGATCCAAAAACAGATGAAAGAGCGGGGGAGATTGTTATCAAAAAAAATTATTTTGAAGATATCTCTTTGGAAGGGGAATCTGCTTTTGTTTGGGATGTTAAACAACAAAAAATTCTTTTTGCAAAAAATCCTGATGCTCAATTGCCATTGGCTTCTTTGACAAAGTTAATGACAGCTTTGGTTTCTTCCGAATTAGTTCCTAACGGAACGATTGTTACGATAAAACAGGATGATTTGAATATAGAAGGAGACAGCGGATTGGTGGAGGGTGAAAGTTGGACACTTAAAAATGTTTTGGATTTTACTTTGATGTCGTCATCAAATGATGGCGCTCACGCTCTGGCTTCTGTGATTGGATATATAAAACAAAAAGAAGAAGGAAAGACAGAAAGGGAAATGTTTATTGCAGAGATGAACAAGAGGGCGCTGGAAATTGGTTTGTCCCAAACATATTATCTAAGCGAATCAGGACTTGATCTGAGCGAAGGTGTTAGCGGGGCTTATGGTTCTGCAAAGGATACCGCTTTGTTGATGGAATATATTATAAAAAATAAATACGATTTGATTGAATCCACGAGATACTCGGTTCTAAGAATCAATTCAAAAGATGTTGCCCATTCTGTCGAAAATACCAACCACTATGTTGAATCAATCCCAGGAATATTGGGATCAAAAACAGGTTTTACCGATTTGGCAGGGGGAAATTTAGTTGTCGCTTTTGATATGGGGATGGGTCATCCTATTATTGTTTCTGTTTTGGGTTCAAGTAAAGAAGGGAGATTTAGTGATATTCAAAAGTTGGTTAATGCAAGTATTAATCAGATAGCAGAAGATCGTTGGTAGTTGGTCTGGATCGCTTCGCTATCGCTCGCGAAGACGGAATTGGGCTTTGCCCAATTCCGTTGACGAATTTCTTTCAGAAATTCGTCTTTGCGAGCCTTGGCGAAGCAATCCACGTCGTCGTCCGTCCCTGCCGACAGGCAGGTTTTAGTTTATAGAAAAATTAAAAGGGCGGGCTTTCTGGCGAAAGCCCGCCTGTGTTTTAATTTTTTTGCCATTCAAGTGAAAAATGCCCAGACTCATCTTTTGTCACTTTGATGACGACGTTTGCTGTGCATACACCATCGTCTGTTTTTGTACATTGCTTCAAAATGTATTTCCTGACAGCAACGGGATTTTCTCCAATGATTGAGATAGCTCTTTCGCGTCCCAAATATATTCCGACAAGAAGAAATATTCCCAGCAAACAAAGTAACATACTTACAAAGAGATCTATATTTTTCAGTTTTGTTGCTTGTGTCGGTGAATTTTCCACAATAGTTCTCCTCTTTCTTTTGTGATGTGTTTGGATAGGACGGATTCTTTTCTAAGACTAGAATAACAATTGTGATTTGTCAACACTTTGTACTTAGCGCTTTATATCTTATACTTTAAATTGATTTATTAAATAAATAATTTTCTAAAAACTAACGACTAAAAACTATAGACTGATTTATGGACGCATTAAAAATATTAATTCCGTGGGCAATCGCATTCTTTACAGGCATCGCTATGACGCCTTTTTTAACGCACTATTTGTATAAATACAAAATGTGGAAAAAGAAACCGGGGAAAGAAGCAGGAATAGGTGATGGAAATGGCACTCCGATTTTTAACGAATTACACAAAGAAAAAGATACCGGTACTCCGAGAATGGGAGGAATAATTATTTGGGCAAGTGCTCTGTTTACTATATTTGTTTTTTGGTTGGCTTCTTTTTTATTTCCAAACGAATTAACTACAAAATTGGATTTTATGAGCAGAAGTCAAACGTGGTTGCCTTTGTTTACTTTGATTACCGCATCTTTACTTGGTTTGGTTGATGATCTTTCCCTTGTTTTGAACAAAGGAAAATACATTGCCGGAGGTTTGCCTCTCAAATTAAGAATCGTTCTAGTTCTTTTAATTGGTGCTATCGGCGGATGGTGGTTCTATTCAAAATTGGGTGTATCTGAAATCGCAATTCCTTTGGACGGAATACTTGATTTGGGAATTTTATTTATTCCTTTCTTTATGGCTGTTATGTTGGCTCTTTTTGCATCCGGTGTTATAGACGGGATAGATGGTTTGTCGGGAGGTGTTTTTGCAACAATCTTTTCGGCTTACGCGGGAATCGCCTTTTTTCAAGGTCAGGTAGATTTGGCGGCTTTTTGTGCGATGCTTGTCGGAGGTATTCTGGCTTTTCTTTGGTTTAATATTCCTCCTGCCAGATTTTATATGGGTGAGACTGGGATTTTAGGATTAACCACTACTTTGACTGTCGTAGCATTTTTAACCGGTCATGTTTTGGTTTTGCCAATTATCGCCTTTCCTCTTTTTGCAACGGTTTTGGGAAATATTATTCAAGTTTCTTCTAAAAAATTCAGAGGAAAAAAAGTGTTCAGAGTTGCCCCTGTTCACCATCATTTCGAAGCTCTGGGTTGGCCAAGCTACAAGGTGGTGATGAGGTATTGGGTCATTTCAATTATCTTTGCCGTTCTGGGAATGATTATCGCACTACTTGGATAATTTTTACTAATCAGTAACCAGCGATCAATAATTAGTAATTACTAACTTACTATCTTAAAATTTACGCGGTCGCGTAAATTTTAAGATAGTAAGTCATCCACTATGTTTTTAGTAAGACACACAAAATGAGAAATATAAATTATCAAAAAATTATTTTGAATACTATTGCTACAGTAGGTTTAGTTGGTATGGCTGTCGTTGCTCCAAACGCACTGCAAATTTTAAAACAATTTTCTCCAAAAAAGAAAACATGGACAAACGAAAAATATTATATGAACAGATCCATTGATAAATTATTAGAAAAAGGGTTTGTGAGAAAAGTTAAAAAAGGAAGTTCTATTTTTATTGAACTCACAAAAGAAGGAAAAGAACAGGTTTCAAAATATAAATTAGGCGATCTAAAAATAGAAAAACCTAAGAAATGGGATAAAAAATGGAGAGTGGTTATATTTGACATATCAGAAAGTAAAAAAGGATTAAGAGATTTGCTAAGATTTAATTTAGAGAGGTTGGGTTTTATCAAATTACAAAATAGTGTTTGGGTTTTTCCGTATGAATGTGAAGAGTTGGTGTTTTTATTAAAAACAAATTTTTTTGTTGATAGTGATGTCTTGTATATGGAAGTAAACAGAATAGAAAATGAAAAATGGTTGAAGGAATTATTTGGTTTGTTATAAAATCATTAAATAAGAAACAAAATAAGATAAAATAAAATAATAAAAACATATCTTAAAATTTACGCGACCGCGTAAATTTTAAGATATGTTAGTTTTTATATCAATATTTTTTGTGATAGAATTATGCCCATGGAAAGAATATATATTAAAGATTTAAAAAGCCACAAAGGCGAAGAAATAACAATTAATTGTTGGATTGATGTTCGCAGAGACCAAGGCAAAATGGTTTTCTTTGATTTTCGTGATACAACAGGAAAAATTCAGGGCGTTGTTTTACCAGGGAGCGACGCGGGAGAAATTGCCAAAGAAACTCGTCCAGAGTGGGTGGTTGCTGTAAAAGGAAAAGTAAACGAGAGGCCAGAAAGGATGGTAAAAAAAGATGTAATGAACGGAGACATCGAGTTGGAAGTTTTGGGGATAGAGGTTTTGAATAAAGCGGAAACACCGGTTTTTGAGATCAACGATGATACATTGAAAGTAAATGAAGAAACCAGACTAAAATACCGGTATTTGGATTTGCGTACAGACAGAATGCAAAAAAATATCAAAGCTCGTTACAATGTGATCAAATTTATTAGAGACTTTTTGGACAAGGAAAATTTTACTGAAATCGAAACACCAATCTTAACAAAATCCACACCAGAAGGTGCCAGAGATTACCTAGTTCCGTCCAGACTTTACCCTGGCAAGTTTTACGCCTTGCCACAAGCTCCTCAACAATACAAACAATTATTAATGGCATCTGGTTTTGACAAATATTTTCAAATCGCTCGTTGTATGAGAGACGAAGATATGCGAGGGGATAGACAACCAGAATTTACTCAGATGGATTTAGAGATGAGTTTTGTTAGCGAAGAGGATATTATTTCTTTGAATGAAAAAATGTTGATCGAATTGGTGCAAAAATTTTATCCGGAAAAGAAGATTCAACAAATTCCTTTCCCAAGAATTACTTACAAGGAGGCGATAGAGAAATATGGAACAGACAGACCAGATATCAGAGAAAACAAAGAAGACGATAATTTGTTGGCGTTCTGTTGGGTAGTAGATTTTCCTTTCTTTGAAAAGGTAGATAATTCTGACAACCCGCAGGCAAAAGGCGAATGGACATTTACCCACAATCCGTTTTCTATGCCAAAAGAAAAAGATTTGGAAAAATTGTTAAAAAAAGAAGACATCGAAAATATTATTGCAGCACAATATGATATTGCTTTGAACGGTTCAGAAATTGGCGGAGGAAGTATTCGTGCTCACAAACCGGAAATTTTGAAATCAACGCTGGAAATTATTGGATATGACGAAGAAGGCGTAAAAAAAGATTTGTCTCATATGTTGGATGCATTTTCATACGGGACTCCTCCGCACGGAGGTATTGCTTGGGGATTAGATAGATTGATTATGATATTGCAGGGAGAAAAAAGTATCAGAGAAGTGATTGCATTTCCAAAGACCAGAGAGGCGAGAGACCCGATGATGGATTCTCCTGCCGAAGTAGAAAAGAAACAGTTGGACGAGTTGGGGATTCAATTAAAAAATAAGTTAAAATAAAAAATTTCCAGTAGCAAGGCTACTGGAAATTTTTTATTTTCACCATTACCTATTCTGATGTTCTTAAGAATAGTAGAATAGATGGTGGATGGTGAAAGATAATTTTATTTTCTAAATAAAACAATTAAATCTTTTATTATTTTTCCGCCACAGTAAATTCTTTTTTGTCTTCTCTTTTTTCTTTTCTTCTTTCTACGGCTTTCATTTCAACAAAGAACGAAGAGCCTTTGTTTTGTCCTTCGGATTCAACCCAAACGCGACCATCGTGCGCGTTCATTACTTCTTTTGCCAGATATAGACCGAGTCCTGTTCCTTGGACATTTTCTTCGCTGGCGTTCTCCAAACGACTGAATTTCTTGAACAATTTGTCTATACCGTCTTTTGGAATACCAATACCGGTGTCTGACACTTTTAGCAAAATTTTCCCTGCGTTCTCTGACAGTTTAATATCTACGGATCCTTTCGGAGTATATTTTATAGAGTTATCTATCAAGTTTGAAACGATTTGTCGGATTTTTTCTGCATCCAGAGATAAAACATAGTTTCCTTTTTTGACAGTAAATGTCATCTTAAGTTTTTTGTCTTTCGCTTTTTGTTTTAATTCTTCCACGGCACTTTCTGTTACTTCTTTGAAATTTCCTTCGGCAAAATTAAATTCTATTTTTCCTCTTTCAATTCTGGACAAGTTCAAAAAGTCGTCGATGATAAGGGCAAGAGCGTTGCTGGATTGTGATATACGACCGACAACATCTTCTACCTTTTTTGAAATTTTTCCATAAGAGCCCTCCAAAATCATTGAGGAATATCCTTTTAATGACGCGACCGGTCCGCGTAGTTGGTGAGAAGCGAGATTGATAAATTCTGATTTTTGTTTGTCCATCTTTTGCAACTGGTCGTTCGCGTATTTCAAGTCCTCTGCAAGTTGTTCAATCTTTCTTTTTGATTCAATTTCCTTATACATACTTCTATTTAATAAGGTAACGAAAATTAAAATAGAAATAAAGATAAAGAAATTCAAGAACCAATCTGTTGTTGATTCTACGGGTTTAAGTAGATTAAAGAGAAATATAAGGGTGATGGCTCCTGAAAATAATTGAGTAGAAATAACTTTTGTATCAAAGAATTTGTATTTTAAGACAGCGTAACTTACAAAAAATACATACAAAATTATAAAATAATTACCAAAAGGATATATATTAAAGAGTTGCGGAAAAAAATTTGTTATACCTCCGCTGAAACCGATTAGTCCTGCCAATAATTGATTTCTAACTTGACCGTGGAAAATAGGATCTTTGCCAGTGTTTAGATATGCTTTTATTAAATATACCAACGAAATTATAATAATGACGGTAAAAAATAGGGGAAATATAAAATAGTATTTTCCCGGGTTAACCCAGTAAAGATCAAAAACTCTTATTACTCCGATTTTGAAATGTTCAGAGAAACTGAAAATAGACAGAAATATTGTAAATAAAAACGAACCGATTTTTAAAATATTGTTCTTTATATTTAGAAATTCAAAAATAAAATTTAGATATAGAACAGGAATAAAAATTGCGGTTATATCTAGAAAATATTGCCAGAATATCGCTGATTCTTGATTTGATGATGAAACGACTCCGTAAAGAAAAATACTCCAAAAAGCGATAAATATAGAAAGAGTAAGCCATGATTTGTTGAGTTTGGATTCTCTGTTGCTCGAAAAAACAACTAAGCCAAACCCAATACTGGTGAAAAAAGTTATGATACTTGTTATTCCAAATAGTGTCATTTTATTTTTTGAATTTTAATATTTTCCAATTTCTTTCGAGTGCTACTTTTCTAAGTTTTTTATCAGGATTAACAGCAAAAGGGTATTTAACTAATTCTAACACGAAAATATCAGACGAATGATCTCCATATCCCCAACTTTCTGCTTCTTCTAATTTAATATTATTTTCTGACAAGTAATTTTTAATTTTTTCTACTTTGTTTTGACCACAAGTAATTTCGCCGGAAATTTTTCCTGTATATATTTCGTTTACCACTTCCAGTTTTGTGCAAATATAATCAGGAATGTTCAAGTGCTCAGATATTTTTCCCACTATTATTTCAATAGCATTTGATAATAAAATAATTTTATGCCCCTTATTTTTATGCTCTTTAATTATATCTAATGTCTCCTCGTAAAATTCTTTAGAGAGAATTTTTTGAAAAAAATCTTTTGATAATTTTTCTATTTCTTCTTTCGATTTTCCTTTAAATAATTTAAAAGAATATTCGGCAATTTTCTTGGGATCGCTGACAAATCCCAATTTATACAGAATAAACCATGTAATTATTTTTATATATACAAAATAAGAAATAAGACCTCTTTTGAGAAGGTATTTAATAAATAGTTGCTGACTTTGTCCTCTTATTAAAGTGTCGTCAACATCAAATATTACTATGCCGTTATTGTTTCCCATTTTTCTCTGTGAGGATAAGATTTACCTGATAATTTTTCTATTCGGAGCATTATTTTTGTTGTTAATGTTCTTATTGATTTTTTGTTGAGTTTTGCTCTATCAGTGTATGGGTGAAAGTGAATAGGTTCGCCAATATGAAATTCTATTATTTTTTTAAATTTTGGTTTTTTGTCGTGTCGACTCATTACTTTTTCCGCATGTTTTATTCCGACAGGAATTACTGGAATACAATTTAATGATGCATATTTTGCCACACCAGTAAAAGCCTTTAACATCTGTGTTTCATCGGGATTTCGAGTTCCTTCCGGAAATATTCCAATCATAAAGCCTCTGCGTAAATGTTCATTTACCAGATTGTGAACCTCTCTCTTGTCTTTGCTTGTTCTTCTCACTTCAATTTGTCCAGTGACTCTCATCAGTGGCAACCAAAGAGCATTGGTAAAAAATTTTTCTGCCGAAAGATAATGAACATTTCTGGGCGATATTGCAATAAAACAAATAAAGTCAAAATAACTTTGATGATTAAAGGCAACTAAAACAGGTCCTTTCAGAGGAATATTATTTAATCCTGTTACTTTTTTAACCCAAATTAATCTGACAATCGGACCGAATATTTTTCTGATTAAAAAATATGAGAATTTAACTGGTATAGTGTCGCTTTTGCAGTCAATGTGGATGTTTCTTTTATCATTAACCATCATTTTGGAGATATTCTCTTTCATATTCCTAAAATTATACCCCAAAATCTTCAAAAATGGATGTTGAAAAGACTACACAAAATCGTTGATTTAATTTGTATTTATGTTACCATTTTAACAAATTAGTTCTTGGGCGATATTGCCCGCGAAATCCATAATTGCCTAAGGAGGTAGAAAATGGACAGTAAAAAAGATTTTGTGGTTCATGACAGCGATTTTAAAAAATCGTCATGGTCAAGAAACAACCCGAAGACCTGCGTTATGGTGGCCATCAAGCCCGAAGGTGTCGCTATCCGGGACAGCAAGGACCCGAGCAAGCAAACCCTTTTCTTCTCTCATGATGAATGGGGTGCGTTTGTTCAGGGGGTCAAAGGCGACGAATTCTGACGGTCGGAGGAATTGCTGGTAATGTAGTACACAAACATTGAGGGCGAGTAGACCGCAAGTTTATTCGCCCTCTGTTGATTTATAATAGATTTATTGAATTAAAATTTTATGGAGAAAAAAATATATATAATCCCAGGTTTTGAAGAAACAACCAAAAGAAGACCATATCAATTGCTGAGAAAGATTGCAAAAGATGAGGGGTATGAAGTTGTATTTAAAAACATTGATTGGAATAAAAAATTATCACAACAGATCTTTTCTGTTTCAGACAATGATATTATTTTTGGTTTTTCACTGGGTGCGGTTTTGGCATGGTTGATTGCTCAAGAATATAGATGTAAACATATAATATTGGCATCTATGACACCACACTATTCTTGTAAAAAAACTTGGTCCCAAACATAAAGCAAAAAAACAAACAATAATATACGGAGATCTTGAAGAAGAAGATGGTGATATTTTGGTTAAAGATACTCAACATGAACTCACCGCTAATTATCTGAAAGAAATCAAAAAAATAATTTAATTATATGGTGACCTTTTTAGAATTATCCGAAAAAGATCAAAGAAATATTAAAGATTTTAAAGAGGGGAGAATTAATTTCGATGTTTTTAAAAATGTTTCTAAAAAAATTTCAGAAGAATTTTTTAATTACATTTTAGTAAACGGTTTCCCATTTAAAAATTCTGTTTCTGATGAAGAATACAGAGCCGGAATATCCCTAAGTCTTCATCTGCCATTAGAACATTTGAAAAAGATTTTTTTAGAAATAGAAAAGGCACCATCTGATGAAATTGATTTAAAATACAAAGCTTATTTCATTGATAAAATAAGGATAGGGGAAGGAAGTCCTCAGTTGTATGGTACCCAAATAAAGAAAAATGAATGCGGAAAAGTAGAATTATTTGAGGTGGAAGACATGAACAATTTGGATAAAAGAAGAAATGAAATGGGGCTAGAATCAGTCGATGAATATTTAAAAAATTTCGATAAATAAATTCATTTTTTTATATAATTAAAATTATGAAAAAATTAGTTTTTGTTGCGTTAGATGCAAAAGAATACAAAAAGCATATTGTAAAAAAATATCCCGATTTTGATATTAAATATGTTTCTTTAAAGTGGAAATTTAATTTAATAAAAGATTGGATTGCTGAAACTAAAAAATGTATAGGAAATGACAGTGTTGATTTATTAGTCGGATTTTCTGTTGGTGGAATAATAGCTTTGCTTGTTGCAAAAGATGTTAAGCCAAAGAAATTAGAAATAATTTCACCGTCTCCCTTTTTTAACGAGGTTTTAAAATTATATAGAAAGACGATATTAAATATAACAGGAAAGAAAAGAATTGCTGAGATTAAAAATTTGAGTATAAAAGATTTTAAAAAATATTCTAAAACCACTATTTACATAGGTTCGGAAGAATTGGAAATAATGAAGCAAACATCTGATATGTTAGGAAAACAAATTGGCTGTCCTGTTGTAGTTTTAAAAAATAAAAATCATCGTAATATTCTTCAATAAATGGAAATAAAATCTCAATTCAAAAATACCGATGGGACTGTTTCTTTTGTTTTGTACAGAGATACAGATTCTTTCGATTTTTTAGATTTCAATAAAATAAAACAAGTTCATGCCGTCTGTCTTTTAAAAGATAAAATGGTAATTGTGCATCATAGGAAAAACAAGTGGGGTCTTGTCGGTGGAAATATGGAAAAAGGAGAGACTGCCGAGGATTGTTTAGTAAGAGAAATAAAAGAGGAATCGAATATGAGAGTTGTTGATTTTAAGCCTGTTGGCTATAAAGAAGTGACAACAGGAAACAAAACGATTTATCAACTTCGTTATGTGTGCAGAGTAGAACCTTGTGGAGAATTCACCAACGATCCAGATGGAGACATAACAGAAATAAAAATAATAGATTCAAAAGACTACAAACAATATTTTGATTGGGGTGAGATCGGGGATCAAATAATCGGAAGAGCTTCAAAAATATTATAATCTGATATTTAAGAATGTTGAAAAGAATATATTTTTAAAAAATATACACTACTCTATATAACTCTTAATTTTACTCCAAAAGATTTCTGGGTTTGAATAAATAAAATTGTGGGAACCTTCAATCAAATGAACTGGTATGTTGTGAATTTCGGCATTTTGTCGTACTTCTTTGTATGAAAAAATTAAATCCTCGTTAAAATATATTAGATTTACGTTGACTCCGTTTCTAATAATAAAATCAATCTTTTTTGCAATAAATATTTTTGACAATCCATATCCCTCTTGTAGAGATTGAATTGGGTTTAATATAAGGAATTTTGTATTTTGAACAATATGATAAAAAGGTCTGTTTTTCTTTTTTAGTTTTTTAACAGGCCATAGTAGTGTATCTAATATAAATTTTGAAGCAGTCTCCAAAAAAGATTGATTGTGGACCATTCCAGCTGGCGCTATCAAAAGAAAGTTTTTAAAAATTGCTGGACTTTCTTCAACAGCAAATGCAGTATAAACCGCTCCCTCAGAGTGGCTTATTATGTCCAATTTTTCTATTTCTAGCACCTTTGCTACTTCCAATATTGCTTGAGACTTCAATTTTTCTCGAGCTACTCCTCTTTGATTTTTTGTATTTATCTTATCAAACTTTTTGAAATCAACGGTTATAACTCTGCGGTCATTGTCAAAAACTGTTCGTAGAAGCGGTTTTAGGAGTTCTGGTGTTGATGCCCAACCAGAGGAGAGAAACACCGGAAGGCCAGATTCTTTTTCGGGTGTTATATCAATAATTTCCAAGATTCCACCTCTTGTTTCTATTTTTTTTCTTAGATTAAATTGTCCTTCAAAATTCATAAATAAATATTTAGCTTAATTTTTAAGATTATATCGCAATATTTTAAAATTTGATATTTAAAGATGTTGAAAAGATATTATTTTCTTAAATTGACACTCTTTAATAGGGTGGTAGCATATAAAGATAAACTTAATAGGACATAGGATTTAGGGTGGAGGGTTTAAGCTGTATTTTATACTCTTAAACACTATTTCCTAAGTTCTGAATATATAAAAAAATGAAAAAAATAGACAATGAAAAAATAAAAGAACTTTTAAGTCGTGGTACAGAAGAAATAATCAGTTTTGATGATTTAAAGAAAAAACTTGAGAGTGGAAAAAAATTAAGAATTAAATTGGGGATTGATCCGACCAGTCCAAATATTCACTTGGGTCGCTCTATTCCTCTTTTAAAATTGAGAGATTTTCAAGAACTAGGGCATCAAGCCGTCTTTATCATTGGTGATTTTACAGGAACAATAGGGGACACTTCTGACAAAGAAAGCGAAAGACCGATGTTGGAGCAAGAAACAATCAAGAAAAATTTGAAAAATTATATTGCTCAAGCTGGAAAAATAGTTGATATGAAAAAAGCAGAAATTTATTACAACAGCAAGTGGTTGGGTAAATTGGGTTATGGTGAGATCGGTTTTCAGGCGGACCAATTTTCCTTAAACGAATTTATTTCCAGAGAAAATATTAGCAAACGACTAGATGGTGGAAAAAGAATAGTTTTGCGTGAACTTTTGTATCCTTTGATGCAGGCTTATGACTCTGTAAAAGTAAAAGCCGATGTTGAATTGGGCGGAACAGATCAAAAATTTAATGTGTTGGCTGGTAGGACTTTGCAAAAAGCCTACAAACAAGAACCTCAAAATATCATTACTAATCCTTTGATAGAGGGTTTGGACGGTAGAAAAATGAGCTCTAGTTGGGGAAATACGGTAAACTTGTTTGATTCACCAGATGAGATGTTTGGAAAATTGATGTCTTTGAAAGATGAATTTATTATTCGATATTTTACTTTGCTTACTAGGGTAGATATGAAAGAAATCAGAAAATATGAAGTAAAAATGAATAATGGCGCGAATCCAAAAGACTATAAAATGAAATTAGCATATGAAATTGTTAGATTTTATCATTCGGAAAAAGACGCACAAAAAGCAAAAGACAATTTTGAAACCCAATTTCAAAAAGGCGCCGTACCCGAAAATGTTCAAGAATTTAAAATAAAAGCAGGTGAGGGAATTCTAGTTGTTCTTCACGAGATAGGTTTTGCTTCTTCAAACAGCGAAGCACGAAGAAAAATTCAAGAGGGTGCTGTAAAGCTGGACGATGAAAAAGTAACGGATATAAACTATATTTTGGGTAAAGGTGAAAGAATCGTTAGATTGGGAAGAAAAATAGGAAAACTAAAAATCAAATAAGCTTAATTATGGAACAAACGATAATCTCCAGTTTTGTTCGTTTCTAAATTCTAAATCCTGCCTGCCGGCAGGTCTATTCTCTAAATTCTAACCTTATCCAGTGTTTGCCAGTTGGCTTGTTTCTTTTTTTCTACTATAATAAAACAAAATACGCACATAAAATGGTGTTTTTTATTATTAATAAAATAAATTATTTAAATCATGTTTAATTTTAGAAGACCGAAAACTGAGGGCGGTTCAGAAATTTCGGTGAAAGCCAGCGACAGCAAGCTTTCAGCTTTTCTTTTATCCGGATTAGTTTTATTAATTCCAATATTTTTTATTCCTTTTCCATCGTTTTCTTTCTATTTTAGTAAGGGAATAATGATTTCTCTGGTAGCCATGATCTTGGCAATCATTTGGTTGATGGACAGATTAAAAGATTCGGAATTCACTTATTCAAAAAATCCTGTATTACTTACAGCAGTTGTTCTACCTATTGTTTATTTGGTTTCGTCGCTACTTTCCGGAGCAGTGACAACATCATTTATCGGACAAGGGTTTGAAATAGGAACCTCTTTTTATGTTGTAACTTTCTTTTTGTTAATGTTTTTAGCATCTTCAATCGTAAAAACAAAAGAAAGAGCATATTATTTATTCTTCCTGTTTTTCATTTCGTTTTTCTTGGTAGCTATTTATCAAGGTTTGAGACTTTTAATTGGTCCTGAATTTTTGAGTTTTGGTGTTCTTACATCTTCATCTTCAAATTTAATCGGAAAATGGAATGAATTGTCTGTCTTCTTTGGTTTAACAGCAGTTCTTTCTTTGGTAACAATAGAATTTGTAAATCAAAGTAAATTGGTAAAGTTTTTAAGTTACATTGTTCTTTTGATTTCTCTTTTCTTTGTAGCATTAGTAAACTTTAATACGGTTTGGATAGTTTTGGGGGCCTTTTCGTTCGTTCTGGTGGCTTATATTATTTCAGCAAATAAATTCTCAATCGAGGCTCCTGCAGGATTGAAAATGAAAAGAATTCCCGCAATATCATTTCTTGTGATGGTAATAGCTGTCGCAATAGTTTTCGGAAATTATGGTGATAGGAATACTACTGACAATGTTAGCTTGGGCGAAACATTGGGTACTTATTTTGAAATATCTAGTTCCGAACTAAAATTGACACCTTTGGGAACATGGAGTATCGCAAAAGAAACATTAAAAACAAAATCTGCATTACTAGGAGCAGGTCCAAACAGATTTGTTAATCAATGGTTGCAATACAAACCAGCTTCTCTAAACAACACTCAATTTTGGAATGTTGATTTTAATAGCGGGTATAGTTTTATCTTGTCATCTATTGTAACGGTTGGATTGTTGGGCTTTGTGTTGTGGGTTATATTCTTAGGGATGTTATTTACTTCAGGATTTAAAGCCGTATTTTTGCCGAAAGCAGACAAAGCAGAAGGTTATTTGTTGCCGTTATCATTTTTAACAACTGTTTATCTTTGGTTGTTTTCTATCATTTATATACCGTCTCACACGATATTGACACTAACTTTTGTGTTTACGGGAGTGTTGATTGCGTTATTAATTCAAAACGGTATTTTTGAAACAAGAAAAATTTCTTTTGCTGAAAATCAAAAACACAATTTTGTTTTAGTTTTAATTTTAATTTTCTTAATCCTCGTTTCTTTAGTAACAGGATATACTGTAATCCAAAAATTCTCTGCGTCAGCTTATTCTCAAAAAGGATTGCTTGAATTAAATAAAGAAGATGTTGTATTGGATGATGTTGAAGCAAAAATCATAAAAGCAGTAAACCTTTCAAACGGAGATGCTTATTACAGATTTTTGTCAGAATTGGCTTTGGTTAAATTACAAAATTTGATGTCAAAAACAGATCTGTCAGAAGAAGAGATGCAAGCTCAATTCCAAACAATTTTGGGACAGGCGGTAGAAAACGCGGTCAAATCTACTCAGATTGATGCAACAAATTATCAAAATTGGGTTTCTTTGGGAAGAGTTTATGAAACAATCATCATGTTTGATGTTCAGGGAGCATACGAACAAGCAGTCAATTCTTATCTAACAGCGATCAATCTAAACCCACAAAATCCAGCTTTGGTATTTACATTGGGCGTTCTTGAATACAATACAAAGAATTACAACAATGCGGTTATTGCTTTGGAAAGAGCAGTTATCTTGCAACCATATTACTCAGATGCAAAATATTTCTTGGGATTAACTTATTACAATTTGGACAGGGTAGATGATGCAATACTTCAATTTAAAGATTTGGAAATGTTGAATCCAGACAGTGCCGAAATAAAAGCAGTTTTGGAAAATCTTGAGGCAGGAGCAGCTCCTTTTGCAGGATTCAAAAATTCAGCGACTCTTCAAGAAGATACAATTATAGAAGAACCTGTTGTTGAAGAAGATTCTGAATAAATTATTTAAACAAAGATGGTTAAAAGAATCATTAAATTATTAAACAGAGAGATAAGCGGACTCCATGAGGCCGCTTATCTTTTAGGTGCTTTTACTTTTGCTTCTCAACTTTTAGCACTTGTTAGAGATAGAGCCCTCGCTTCTTTTTTCGGGGCAGGAGAGACATTGGATATTTATTATGCGGCTTTTAGAATCCCAGATTTTATCTTTATAACGGTTGCTTCTATTGTATCCATTTCTGTCTTGATTCCTTTCCTTGCGGACAAATCTCGAGAAGAAAACGGAGGGATGCAAAATTTTATTGACGGTGTTTTTACTGTATTTTTTGGATTTATCTCATTGGTCAGTCTTGTAGTTTTCTTTTTAGCACCTTTTATTGTGGAAAAAATGTTTCCAGGTTTTGGAGAAACTGCTTTGACAGAGGCTATATCTTTAACAAGAATTCTCCTGCTCAGCCCGATTTTGTTGGGACTTTCAAATTTGTTTGCGAGCATCATTCAATTAAACAGAAAGTTTTTAATTTATGCCATTAGTCCTGTTTTGTATAATCTGGGAATAATTTTTGGAATCTATTTTTTGTATCCAAGTTTTGGTCTAAATGGTCTTGGAGCAGGAGTTGTTTTAGGTGCATTTTTACATTTAATAATCCAGATACCTGTTGCTTCAAGTGTCGGACTTCTTCCAAAATTTACTTCCAAAATTAATTACAAAGATATCAAAAAGGTCACTCTGCTTTCACTTCCTCGAACATTGACAATGTCTGCAAATCAAATCGCTTTCTTTTTTCTTGTAGCACTTGCTTCTTCTGTCGGGGTTGGTTCTATCGCTGTGTTTAATCTGTCTTTTAATATTCAGTCTGTTCCGATGGGAATTATTGGAGTAAGTTATTCTGTCGCTGCTTTTCCAACTTTGGCGAGATTGTTTTCTGCTGGTGAAAAACAAAAATTTTTAAATCAAATGATTTCGGCATCAAGACACATCATCTTTTGGTCTTTGCCCGCTCTTTCTTTGTTTATAGTTTTACGAGCCCAGATAGTTAGAACTATTTTAGGATCGGGACAGTTTGATTGGTCTGATACTCGTTTGACGGCTGCTTGTCTGGCGATGTTTGCTTTTTCTGTGACTGCTCAAAGCCTTATCTTGCTCTTTATACGAGGTTATTATGCGATGGGAAACACCAAACGACCATTATTGATAAATATATCATCGTCTCTTTCTATAATCGTTTTTGCTTTTTTGTTTAGCTGGTTATTTGAACAATATGATGTGTTTAGATATTTTGTTGAGCATATGTTCAGAGTGGAGGATTTGTTCGGCACTACGGTTTTGATGTTGGCATTTAGCTATTCATTGGGAACAATGTTAAATGCGATTTTGTTGATGGTAATGTTTGAAAAAGATTTTGATAAATTTATTTACAACATTTCAAAAACATTTTGGCACAGCTTGTTTACTTCTATTATTATGGGTTTTGTTGCGTATAGATTTTTGACAATATTTGGCGATTTCCTAAATTTGAATACTTTGCAAGGTATTTTTATGCAAGGATTATTTTCAGGATTAGCAGGAATTTTATCAGGTATTTTTATACTTTGGATAATGGATAATAGAGAATTAAAAGAAGCAAGAAAGGCGTTTAACAAGCGAGTGTGGAAATCGGGAATTGTTATTCCTGAGAAAAGAGAACTTTAGTTAGTAGTAAGGGGTAAGGATTAAGGTGTAAGTGGTAAGGCGTGAGAAGAAAAATAAAATCCCTGAGATGTCTCAGGAATTTTTTTCTAATTCTATTTTTATGTCAAAAATTTTGCCGACGACTATTGCCAGAATAATCATCCAGCCAGCCGGTTTTATAATTAACCATAGCCACTTTAATGCTTCTGGTCCTAGTCCGATTATGAGAAGTAGTCCAACCCAGATGCCTATGTGTAAACTATTTTCTTGTATATCAGTCACCTCGTTTCTCCTTTTATGACAGCGACCCTTTTAAACATTTGCCTGGATCATCAATCGGGTTCGGTCTTTGTTCTTTGTAAGCAATCCCAAAAATTGTTCGAGCAATTTTTTTTGTGTGGGCGATTTCTGCCTCTGAAAGAGTCGCTGAACCTTTAAGCCACGGATGTTTCTCTAACATTTCTTTTCGAAATCTCATTATTTTCTCCTTCATGAAATGGTTGATATAGTGATACTTATCTTTTCAAAGAATATATCTTTTGTTTGAAAAAGTAAATAATTTTGATCTAAAATTTACTTTTTATCAGTTTATAGGTAACAAAACCTATTATCGCTCCCAATATAATACCGGCTAGTAATCCAAAATTACCGCAAGCCTCATAACCACGCAAGCCAAATAAATTACAACAAAAACAACCGCAATTTTTACCAGGAAAATCACAACTATTTCCTCCATAATTCATAAATTTTAATAATCCAATAACTCCAAAAATTAGAGCCCCTAATATAACCGATAATGTTGAATAAATATATTTTTTCATATTTATATTATTACACATAATTATTTTTTTATTATTTAACCCAATAATATCTATACCAGTGTTTTGCAAAATACCAGTATAGATATATAATTATAATTATGAAAAATATGAATGGTAAAGGCAATGATTCTGGTCGTTCAATTTTTTTTCAAATGGAACGATTATTTAAAGGATTTTCTAATCACAGGAGAATAGAAATTATTTTTTTGCTGGATAAAAAACCGGAATTATCCGTTGAAGAAATTTGTGAGGAATTAAAAATTAATTTTAACACAGGCTCTGATCATATAAGAAAACTCGCTCAATCCGGTATTATTATGAAGAGGCTGGATAAGAATTCTGTCAGACATGCACTAACAAAAAAAGGAAAGTCTATACTGGTATTTTGCAAAACACTGGTATAGTTATGTAACTGGTGTGTGTTATTTTGAAATAATATAATTATTAAATTATTTAAATAAAAAATTATGAAGAATGGAGAAAAAATTGAAATAACCGAACACAAAATAAAACATTTGGAATTTATTCAGGGGGTTATAGAAAGAACTGTTAAAAATTCTTTTTTACTTAAAGGTTGGTGTCTTACTGTTTTGTTCGCTTTAATGACTTTGTCTACAAGTGAACCGGAAGTTTCAAAACGACTTTTTTATGCCGTAGTTATTTCGTTCTATTTTTTAGATACATATTTTTTATATCAAGAAGAAAGATTTATTGACCTTTATAATTATGTTAGAAAAAAATCCGGAACAGATTTCTCATTAAAAGTTAAAAAGATTTCTAAAAAAGCCTTATTAAGCTCAGCGTTTTCTTTCAAGAATGCCTTTTTCTATTTTATAATTGCACTAATTGTTTATTTCGTGCATTTTTAAAACTAAAGTAGAGATGAACACATCTATTTGTTGATGAATACATTCACTCATACTTCCGACTTTATGGACTTTATGATCTTTTAACTCTATACTAATGCTCATGGATCCCGTTAGAGATAGCGGACGCGTAGTGGGATAAGCAGTAAAGTTAATTTATCAAATATAATTTAAATAGATAGAGCGTGTGATTATATAAAGTCCGCGTCCTATCTCTAACGGGATGGATTTATCTAAAATTAGAAATTTTTCAATCATTGCTCACATTGATCACGGCAAAAGTACTCTTGCGGACAGAATGCTTGAAATAACAAATACTATTGAAAAAAGAAAGATGAAAGCACAAGTTCTGGATGTTATGGAGCTTGAAAGAGAGCGTGGCATCACAATCAAGATGCAACCCGCTAGAATGGAGTATGAATACAATGGAGAAAAATATATTCTCAACCTTATCGATACACCAGGGCATATAGACTTCTATTATGAGGTTTCCAGAGCTCTAAGGGCTGTAGAAGGCTCTATTTTGCTGGTAGACGCAACACAGGGAGTACAAGCTCAGACATTAACTACTTTGAATATGGCACAAGAAGCTGGCCTTGTTATTATTCCTGTTTTAAGCAAAGTTGACTCTCCTTTGGCGAGAACGGCAGAAGTAAAAGAACAAGTAATCAATCTAATCGGTTGTGACAAAGATGACATAATAGAAGCGTCTGGAAAGACAGGGCAAGGAGTAGCAGAAGTTTTGAAAGAAATAATTGAAAAAATTCCCGCTCCAAAAGAAAAAACCCAAGACAGCGATAGTTTTCGTGCACTAGTTTTTGATTTTAAATACGATACTCATCGAGGAATAATAGTTTATGTGCGAGTTTTTGATGGAAAAGTAGGAAAGAATGAAAACCTTGTTTTTAAAGCAGTAAATGAAAAATTTAATTCATTGGAAGTGGGAATTTTCTCTCCCGATGAAAAACCACGCGAATATATTGGTGCAGGAGAAATCGGATATATAGTAACAGGAATAAAAAAACCAGGGATAGCTTCGGTTGGAGATACTTTAACACTGGCAAGAAAACCAATGGATTCTTTGAGTGGATATATGACACCCGAACCGGTTGTTTGGGCCTCGGTTTATCCAGAAGACGCAGATGATTTTGATTTGTTAAAGCAATCATTGGATCGATTAAAATTGTCAGACTCTTCTTTTTCATACGAAGAAGAAACATCTGGCTCACTAGGCAGAGGTTTTCGTTGTGGATTTTTAGGAATGTTGCATCTAGAAATCATCACAGAAAGATTGAAAAGAGAATTTGATTTGGAATTGGTTATTACACATCCAAGTATTACTTATGAAATTGTTTACAAAAATGGAACAAAGAAAACAATTTACTCACCATCGTTGTTTCCAGATGACCACGAGGTTACTTCTGTATTAGAGCCTTGGATAAAAATAAAAATAATTACTCCTCCTGATTATCTCAGTGGTTTGATGAAAATACTTTTTGATCATGAAGCCGAGATAGGCAATTCAAAAGATTTTGGAGAAGATAGGATAGAGATAGATGCAAAATTACCACTGAGAGAATTGATGCGTGGATTTTTTGATGAAATAAAAAGCGCGACATCTGGATTTGCTTCTATGTCTTACAAAATTGATGAATACAGAGATGCTGATGTGACAAGGTTGGATATTTTGGTTGCAGACGAAGTAGTAATTGCTTTTTCACGGGTTGTCTCTAAAAGAAGAGCTCAGGAAGAAGCAGACAAAGTGGTAGAAAAATTGGCTACATATTTACCTCGTCAAATGTTCGTTATGAAAATACAAGGCAAGGCAATGGGTAGAATTTTGTCCTCAAAAACGATTTCGGCGATGAGAAAAGACGTAACAGGATACCTTTATGGAGGTGATATAACCAGAAAAATGAAGTTGAGAGAAAAACAGAAGAAAGGAAAAAAGAAAATGAAGGAAAGAGGCAAGGTAAACATATCTCAGGACGTCTTTTTAAAAATGATGAAGAATAAGTAAATATACCAATATACGAATGATGCAAATAATACGAATGCAATACAAATGTTAATAATGGATAACATTGATAGAAAAAATAATAAAATAATTTATCCTGATTTGTCGTATAAAATAACAGGGATTTTATTTTCTGTTCATAATGAATTGGGTCAATATGCCAGAGAAAAACAATATGGCGATTTATTGGAAAATAAATTAAACGAGATAAATTTACCTTATGAAAGAGAGGTTCGTATTTCTAACTCAGGTAATGTTTTAGATTTTATTATTGATAAAAAAAATGTCCTAGAATTAAAATCTGTTGTTGCAATAAATAGAGATAATTACCGTCAGGTGCAAAATTATTTACAGGTGACAAATTTAAAACTTGGTTTACTGGTAAATTTTAGAGCAAAATATCTAAAATCTATACGTATTATTAGGATAGATCCGCGTAGACAGGAGTATTCGTAGTGCATCAGTATATTAGTATTATTCGTATATTTGTATGTGTATCTATAAACTTGACTTATTTTTTATATAATGATAAAGTATTTTCAACAATATAATAAAAATATGGCTAAAATAAAAATAAAACCCGAAAAAGTGACTAAAAAATTTCTCTCAGTTTTACCTGAGAGATCTTATGATGTGATAGTTAGAAGATACGGACTTGGAGAAAAACCTGCTAGGGTTACTCTTGAATCCATCGGAAAAGACTATGGAATAACAAGAGAAAGAGTTCGTCAAATCGAAAATAACGCTATAAAAAACATCAAAAAATCCAATGTTTTCAACGCCGAAACAGCTATCTTTGAAGAATTGAAATGTTTGATTGACGATTTGGGAGGAATCGCAACAGAAGAAGATATTTTGAATCATATTGGAAAAGACGATCATATAAAAAATCACATTCACTTTTTGTTAGTTTTGGGAGATCAATTTAATAAAGAAAAAGAAGATCGAAAATTCAAATCGAGATGGTATGTTGATTCAGATGTAGCAGATATTGTTCATGATGTTTTGGAAAAATTGACCGACGAAATTTCAGATGACAATTTGTATCCAGAAGAAGAAATAATATCTTTGTTTGTTGATAAAGCAGGAAATTTACATGCAAAATACAAAAATAATCCTGAAATGGTTAAAAGATGGCTTGCTATTTCAAAAATAGTTGATAAAAATCACTTTAATGAATGGGGATTGGCAAATTCAAGCAATATAAACGCAAAAGGAATCCGAGATTATGCTTATCTATCAATCAGACAACACGGATCTCCAATGCACTTTAGAGAAGTTGCAAAATCAATTGAAAACAATTTTGACAGAAAAGCTCATGTGGCTACTTGTCACAATGAATTGATTAAAGATCCAAGATTTGTCTTGGTAGGTAGGGGATTGTATGCACTTTCTGAATGGGGATATGCAAGTGGTATTGTGAGAGACGTAATAATTAATCTTTTGAAAAAAGAAGGTCCTCTTACAAAAGAAGATATCATTGATAAAGTTTTGAGAGAAAGATATATCAAAGAAAATACAGTTGTCGTAAATTTGCAGAATCCTAAATATTTTAAGAGAGATAATAAGGGAAAATACTCTATAGTATAAAAGTTCTTAAAGTTTATAAAGTTATAAAGTTATAAAGTACAACAAAAAACCGCTTAAAATAAGCGGTTTTTTGGTTGTTGAAAATGTTGAGCCACCACAAATCATTGACAGACACTCATATCTGTGATATTCTTTATATTAGGAAATATGGCTGTCAGGGATTGTCCCAAAACAGCTTAAAATTTGAAAAAAAAGTCCTAGAAATAGGCAAGGAGAGGAAAATGAAGAGATATACAATTCTGGTCGACGAGACCAAGACCGCGGAAGAATTGGCGGCGGAAGGAAAATATGATTTCTTCCCTAGACTTAGACCAGATTTTTTCCCAAGGCCGATTGGTGGCAAGAGGGAAAAACGAGAAGTCTCTCTTTTCCCTTGCGAGAGATGGCGCCCAAGAAAAGTTGTAGAGATGGAAATGGTTCGGGTTGGTTACCGTATGGGAACAGTTCATGAGCTTTTGTCTTTGGGGATCGCTGAGCCAGTATTACAGATGCAGTCTCCTATAATTTCACTCGGAAATGTTTTCTGTCTCTGGCTTTCTAACAGAGGCAAGCCGACTGTTTGTAGTTGGCCTGGCGGTCGTAGCTTGCATCTAGAGGAATCCTCGCTTATCTTTGATTGGCCTGCCGAAGCCTACTTTATTGGTAGTCGTCTTCCTTAGTTTTTAACCCGTTGAATCTTTTCATAAAGAAAGATTCAACGGGTTTTTTATATCAAAATCTTATTTATACTAATTTACATTAAGAAACCTATCGTACCGTTAATGTAATGCGACAATGGCAAATGATAAAAGTTGGTTACCCGACAACCAACTTTTGTGGACAAGGTTTTGTAGTATGTCACAGCATAGAACAGGTGTGTATGAAAAG
>Ga0209541_10003719_pt1 | contig 27715 bp, 35 predicted proteins | sample RifCSPlowO2_01_FD_184027 | JGI IMG/M metagenome (GOLD analysis project Ga0209541, IMG submission 184027) | Groundwater microbial communities from Rifle, Colorado - Rifle CSP2_plank lowO2_0.1 (SPAdes) (version 2) | ecosystem: Environmental > Aquatic > Deep subsurface > Groundwater | place... | reverse complement strand
TCCGCATCAATATCCTGATTTTCTACCTCCGCCGCCAGGATTGCCAATTGAGCCGCCGGCAGGCGCAAGCAGCGCAGAGGAATTAAAACAAGCGCTCCGCGACATTGTAAATGAAATACGAGGCGATTTTGACCAAAAGCTTGAAACAATGAATGCAGAGCTTGAGCAGATAAAGGTGATTGAAAACAGCCTTGAAATTTTAACAGAGGATGTTGAAAAATTAGGCAAAAAGTATGATGCGCTGGAGCAGAAACTCTCTGTTTCGCAGACAGAAGACATGGCTCAGATGAAAAACACAATTAATGAAATAAATCAAATAATGAAAACCGCGCTTCCAGCCCTAATAAGAGAAGTGCGCGATATAAAGACGTCTAAATATTTGGCTTAGTTAGTTTGTAGTTCGTAGTTAGTGGTTTGTGGCTGCGGCTACTTTTTGCATGAATGAGTTTAGCATTTTACTCACTTTTTCTAGGCGATTGTGGAGAGACATAAATTCAATTTGTTTTAAGTAATTTAATTCACTTGATATCACTAAAAAATGCTCTATCTCTTTTAATGAGCCCATGGAATTGTGCAGAAAACGCAGAAAATCAGAGTTACTTTTTCGCCCACTCCCTTCTGCAATATTTGCTCCAACTGATAGTGCCGCCCGCCTTAATTGTTGTACAATACCAAATATTTCCTCTCTTGGAAAATTTAAGGTTATGCGATAAATTTCAAGGGCGAGTTTTTTTGCTTCATTGTAAACTTCTAAATTTTTATAATCTTGCACGGGGGAACTGCTGTTTTTGGCGTATTTAAAATTTTTTTAACTCTATACCCCTCATTAGGGTTAATACAAAGCTCAAAAACTACAAACTACTAACCACAAACCGCAAGCTCTTCTCAGATATGCAATACCCACTTTATCACAATTAGCGCAAATATTAAAATTACAATTGCCCAGACCAATTCCGGCCTGAACCACAAAAGCTGCTGAAGTTTCCACTGGCTTCTGATTATCAAAATTGCTGCACCAGCTGCCAGTCCTGCTATTGCAGTATTCAACACAGGGTCAGCTGCCTGCGCGACAAAAGTTCTCACTATAATAAAAATTACCCCGAAAATAAAAAGAAACATCGGGATGTCAAAATATAACAGCGATGTTGCGTCTGGAAATAATACCATATCTCTCCTTTAATCCCTGCAGCCTTAAAAAGCTTTGCCGCTTAGTGCCCTGCAAAGATTTTTGCCAGTACAACTCCTACAATTCCCAGCCCGACCACTGTAACAACCTGGTCTGAAATCCAGCCGTTGCCGCTTACCAAAAACCACGCAAGCGAGCCTGCTATAGCCAGTATTGCAACCGGGAGTGCAAGCTGTACATCCATTGCGTGCAGTGCAATCCCCAATATGACATAGAGTATTCCAAAAGCTAGCAAGAACAGCGGAATCAGCTGCATGATTATTACTGGTCCGAATAGTGCCATTTTATCCCTTTTACTACTTTTCAGTGACAGAAGGACTATATAAAGATAGTGGAGGGGCTCAGAAGTCAGGGGCACAGGGGCTCAGTTTTATTGTTTCTCTGAGCCCCTGATATCTGTGCCCCTGAGCCCCTCTCTCAAAAACAATTTAAATTAACACTCACTAACACATTTTATGCTTTCCCTGTCAATCCTGCCAAAAATCCTGTTCAAGCCCCGCGAAGCTTTTGAGGAATTAAAGGATAACACAACCGCTTCTGAAGGAGTTTTGATGTTAATTTTAATTTCTGTCTCCTCCTTGATACTTTTCGGCCTTGCTTCAAGCGCAACAGGGCTTAATTTAATGGCGCTTAACTTTGGTTTTGGCCCGCAATTAACGCTTGTTTCTGCAGCCACCTTCTTTAGCCTGCAATTTTTCGGAATTTTGCTGATAACTTTCTTTGCGAATACAATAGCTGCTCATTTGGGCGGGAGCGGAAACATAAAGGAAACATTCGCATTTATTTGCTACAGCAAAATCCTCAATATTATAGCATGCCTTGGCTCAATTTTTGCAATAATCTGGTTCAGGGCAAAGATTTTGCTCGCACTTTCAGCGCTTAACGAGGGTGTTTTAGGCTCAACAGAATTCATAGGAACGCTTTCAAGCTTTACAATTTATGGGACTGTTGCAATTACTATCTGGAGCCTCTATATTTTGACTGAATCAATTTCAGTTTCACACGGAATTTCACGCGGCAAAAGTCTGGCCGCAGTTCTTCCAGGACTCCTATTAATTACATTCATCGCAAGTTTCGTAGGTCAATTGATAGTATGAAAAAACTAAACAAAAAAGCCCAAGGAAGCGGCGCAATAAGTATGCTCGCAGTAGTTGTAGGAATGCTTTTAATCGGTGCAGTCATGCTTGTTTTTGTTTTCCAGTTCGGCCGCGCATCAACAGGCGCGATTTCTGCAGGCCAGTGCAAGTCTACTATTGAGCTTGTAAATAACTACAATAGTGCAGTTGACAAGCAGGCGCAAAATGCAAAAAGTAAGGTTGATTGTGAATGGAAATGGGGAATAGGTGGGAATTCCTGCGTAGGCGGCCAGGGATTTGTTGCCCTTGGCGGCATGTTTGTCAAGCCAGCTGTTGATGCCGGTGCAGAACTTTTAAAAATCAATTCTGACCTCTGCCTCAAGGATTTAGAAACCAGCTGCCCGAATGTAATTGGAAAAACCGCAAATGCAGCAGATGCGGCTGAATGTGTTTACAAACACGCAGTTACAACTTATTACACTTTGCAGGGCGGCCGCTCAAATCCAAAATATGATTTTAACCTTTTCAAAATGAGCATTGAATTTTTTGAGCCTGGAACTGTCACTGTCTCTGGGAAATGCGATGATTATCTTACATCCGCCGCGCCTAGAATACCTATTAATTCAAAAGATGAATGCTTCCCAAAACTTACTGGCGATATTTACATTTGCGGCAAAAATGACGGCGCAGTAACGGAGTGGCCAGGGATTGCCAACACTTGCCAAATAACTTTCAGCAGGCTCAATGAGGCGACAATGACGCTTGCTATGGTTGCAAGATGCCAGAATGAAACTCCTGACAGCTCTGCCTGCAAACTATTTGCTGATCCGGACAGAGGATACTCAACTGTAAACGGGCTTCCAAATTTAATATCTTTCGGCTCAAATTACATTAAAGCCGACCGTATATTTGGGAGAAACGGCGCAACATACCCGGGCAAAGATTATGGGAAATACAGTGGCGCTGGTTACAATTCCGACTTTTTTAAAGGGGGAGATTTTGTTGAAATAGGCAAAGAGGACAGCAAGGCAAGTATGGCAAGTATATATGAGGATAGCATTTTGGCTGGTGCTCTTGATGTCAAGCTTGGCGAAACAAAAACCTGCAAATTGCGCTTGAGAGGATATACTGGTAACAATATTGTAAAGGTAGTTATAGAAGGCGATGAAGATGGTAAGCCCTGCGACGAAATTCCGGAAGAGGAACAGCCATGATAAACAAAAAAGCCCAGGAACTTGCCCTTGGATGGGTAGTTGGAATAGCAATAGTTTTAGTAGTTCTTGTTGTAATATTTGTCTGGTGGAAACTCGTCTACGGCGCAATAGGCGGGCTGCCAGGATAATATGAATAGCAAAGGCCAGGGCGACAACACAATGTGGATAATAGTGGGGCTGATAGTGGTAGTTCTGACAATTCTTATTGTTTTTCTCTTAAGTGGCAAAATCGCAAGCCTCGGGAATAAAGTAATACTTGGCTTCGGATAAAACTTAAATACTCCCAGAAATTACTCACAGCTAACATGAAAATTGGTTTCCGCAACAAAAAAGGCATGGAGTTGTCAATTAACATGCTCGTAATTGTTGCAATGGCTATTTTTACCCTGTTTTTAATTGTAGGGTTTGTTCTCGGTGGTTTCAGCTACTTTAAGGGAATTTTCGGCGGAGTTTCATCAACTCCAGACCAAGTGGCCCAGACAAAATGCGAAATTTCGCTTAATTCTTACTTGAACAGGTACGAGCGCGGTGCAACAAATGTTCCCCAGAATATCAGGGATCAATTATGCGCAGATCGTGTTGACGTTGATTTTGATGGCGATGGAATTTCAGGCGGTACTGTTGACGATCCAAAAGATCTTGACGACCGCACATATGACTGTCAAAATTATGTTGACACCCAAGGCATTTGCTAATTATGAATCTCTTTTCAGATAAAAGAGGTGTAGAACTTGCTATCGGCACAATAGTTATTATCGCAATCGCAGTTCTTGTTGTTCTGGTTTTAGTCGGCTATTTTCTTGGCTCGTTTGGAAAAAGCGGAAGCGCGCTTTCAAGCCTTAGCGGCGAAGGGGAAAGAGGTATTTCCAACATTAAACTGGAGCAAACCTGTATAGGTGGCTCGCAATGTGCTGGAGTAACTGATGAGCAAAAATGCGAAGAAACCACTGGCTGTTACTGGGGATTCGGCCAATCTTCTGATAGCGGTGGAAGCGGAGGTTCAGGAGGATCCGGAGGCGGAGGAAGCGGTACACCTATTTGCGATTCAAAACAGGGAGTTTGCACAATTCGTTCTGATTGCACTGGGACTGGCAAATCCCTGGGCAGGCAAGACTGTTCAATTGGTCAGGTCTGCTGCACTAGTTAATTATTTAATTCAATGGCACTTATTCCAGCTATAATGGATAACAAAAAAGGCGTTGAACTGGCTTTGAACACATTAATAATAATCGCAATTCTCCTTTTAGTCACAGTTGTTGTAATTTCCTTCTTCCTCGGCACAACTTCCAAGGCTTTCGGGCCAATCGCAGACCTTCTCGGCCGCGGGGCAGACAGCTTAAACAAGTCAGCCGGCGTTATTCCATAAGGCCTAGAAATCTTCAAATATCAAGCGGATTTAGGGCTAACTATGTTTAACAGGCGCGGTCAAGTTGGCGAGGGCCTTTCATTCCTATTAAAGCTGTTGCTTTTTATGTTCATTACAGGCGCGGCTGTTTATGTTTTCAACAATGTTGCACTTTCAGATATCCGCGCGCAAAACTCCGCGCGAAATCTGGGAACAGGTTTTGATTCGCTTGCGCTTTCCAGCAGCGAAATTACCCTGGAAATAAACTGCCCAAGTGGAGTGAGATTTGTTGTTGACGGGCCAAAAATAACCGCAAGGGTTACTTCGGAAATTGGTGAGGGTTTTGCATCCTATAGTTACATGCACGAGCAAAACGCAATTTTGCCGCAGAAAAAAATCCTGGACTGCGGGCTCTCAAACAAAATTGAGCTGTCAAAGAGCTACGACGCAGCCGGAGTTCCAACACTAGGGGCAGTGCAATGAGAAGCAATAAGGGATTCGTTGGGGAGCTGATAATTTTTGTCGCAGTTGCAGCAATAGCTGCCGGTTTTGTCTATACTGTTTACCTTTCAGGAAACCAGACAGCAGCTGAGGTTTATTTCAGCGATGATTTGCGCTCAATCTCGCTTGTTGCAGATGCCGTTGTTAACTCGCCGAATTGCCTGCTTTACACTGAAAAGGACTTGCTTTTCCAGCCGCCAAAAATTTCCTCAACCCGCGGAATTATTGATTCAACAAAGATAAGCGATCAAAAGAAAGATTGCGTGAGAAAAGGCCCGTATATCTGGAATGCAAAAGTTTGGGATATTAAAAAAGGCGAAACTAAAACAATAACCGGCTTTGATGCTAGCTCTTGCAGCGAATTGGGCAGCAGGACTTTTCCAGTTCTGATAAAGCGCGGCGCCGAGTATAACAACGGCGAGGTAAAAACTTCAATTGCATCTAAAGATGCAATAGCATCTTTCTCAAGAAAAGGGAGCGAGATTTTAATAACTCTTGTAAATTCCGGCACCTGCTCCTCTGGTTTTGCAGTTAGCGGAAAAATAGTTAACGCAACTTCTGGCGAAATTTATAGCGGGCCGCAGCCGGCATGCGATTTTGCAGTTGGGCAAATAAAATCAAAGGAAAAGCAATCCTTTAGCTGCACTCTTCCAAAATCAATCCCATCCGGCAATCATCTAAAAGTAGAAATAACTCCAGATGGCATTTCATATTATTCAAAGGAATACAGGATTGTGATATGAGAAAAATCTTGCGAAACAAAAGAGCCCAGAGCGGAGAGCCAGTTGGAGTTGGCATTGGGGCTATAATTGCACTTTTAATTGGGGTTTTAATATTTATGGGACTTGCTACTGCTGCCGGGCTTCAGTTTAATTTTTTGCAGGCATTTACAGGCAGTCCGCGCGGCGAGTTTTTGATAGTTGCGCAGGGCCCGTACCCAACTGCATACGGCAGCACAAATCCGATCTCCATTGTCGGAGCATTGGGTACCTCAAAGCCAAAAGTTTCAGAGTATGTTGACCCTGATGACAGAGTTTATGCAATCGCCGCCGGCAGTTTTCGCGGAAGAGGCGATGAAATAGCTGTCCTTCTGTCAAATTACAAAATAAAAGCCATTCCCAGCGATTATGTCATTGTTGATGACTTCGGCGACCAGTATATGAAAGACAAGTGCAAAATTAGCAAGATGTATGCTGCCGATGTTGTCGGAGAGGGCAAAGAAGATCTTTTTATAGCTGCAAACTGCGCGGGCAGCATTGCGCTGGGACTTTACAGGATAACTGACATAAATGATTTCGGAAGCAACAAGGCAAATTATTTCGTACCTTCCATTGGCTTGGTGGATGAGGGCCACATTGCTTTTGCTGATTTTGACGGCGATGGAAAGCAGGATTTGGCTTTTGCAAACTTTTACAAGCAATCCGGTATACAAATTATAAAAATTTTCTATGATTTTGACAAAGCAAGCGGCAATTTCAAGGAAAGCAAGGAAATTGAACGCCGCTCCAACATGCGCATAACTGCTATGGTTGCCGGCAACTTCACAGGCTCCAAGCGCCCAGATTTGCTTTTCTTTACAGAAGGCAAGGAGCTTTTTAGGATAAAGAATTTGGATGTCACAAAAGAGCCATATCCAGGCGCCTTTAGAATTGCAGATGTTGCGTTTGAAGTTGACAATAACAAGGAGCTCATATACGGATTTGACATAACAGTGAAGCAGTCGCATATCATTCCGGGAAATTTCAAAGGAGATGCAAAACAGGAACTGCTTGTTTACGCCACGGATGACTCTTCCGGCAAGGTAGGAGGCGAACATTTGGTTATGCTATCGTCTTTGGATAAAGATACAATAGAAAGCTCGGACCTCAATCTGGCTGAAATGATAGGCACCCTAAGGGTAGTTGCATTTACTACTGCGAAGCTCAGCTAAAATATGATCACAAACAAAAAAGCCCAGGCAGGAGAAATCTCAATGGGAATTGCAGCTCTCGGATTTATAGTGCTTCTCGGAATTCTTGCATTTTTCTTTTTTATTGTTCTGCGCGGAAATGTTATCAAAGAAAGCACCCTTCCTTTTTCGCAGGGCGAATACGAGCTTTCAACAACAAGCTATCTTTCAAATATTCTCTCTACACGGGACGATTACGGAATAAAATACTCTGACTTAATCCAAAATGCCATTGCCTTTCCCAGCTCTTTGCACCCCAGTGGAAAAACTTACGCAGTTTATTATGTTGATGCTGTAAATGATGATATTTGCAAATCACTTGATGCCCGCTTTTTTGACCGTTACTTTTTCTTTGTCGAGAACAACGGCAACAGGCAATATTCCTGCGGCGTTGAACCAGTTTCAGCCAAAACATTTTCAGAATCGCAGTTATTGCCTGCAAAAGACGGAGGAATTATCAAGATTACTCTTGTAACATGGCCTGCTTGAACAGAAAAGCCCAGTTGGAGATAGTAGCGCTCGCGTTTCTTGTAGCCGGAGTTGTAACTGTTGCATCCGCAGGGCTTATCTCAACAGGCGGCGGCGCAAGCTCAAGGGCAATATTCGAGCAGAAGTTCATAGATGCCAACAGCAAAATTTCCGAAGCTGAGCTTTTTTACGGAGGTGTTGTAAACCTCGCAACACGCAATGTTCTTGAAAAAGAGGGCCACGATCTAAATGATTTCTGCCCGGCTTCTGTAAAAGTTAATGATGGGCTAAAGGATAAAATCCGCGCTGAAACAGACAAACTCCTTTCTGATTATCCGGATTATGATGAAGCCAAGCTTCCTGCCATGGAAATAGAAGGAAGAAAAGGCGAGCTTGCAATTCTCCCAGTTGGCCAGACCTCTTTTTCAGTCTCAGGCGTTCCGCATCAGTATGAAGATGAAATTGAATATTATTTGAAAGAAGAAGTTTATGTAACTGATATAATCGCGACTGTTGTAAAAGGTGCGATTGATGGAAACATTGATGTGAAGGCTTTTGACTCTTCAGGGAAAGTAGCCTGCAGGAATTTCATCACAATGGCAAAGGCTCACGAAGCGCAAACTGTAACTTTCTCCTGCAACAGCGCAGTTAAGAAAGTAACTGCGTATGCTTACACGTATATTGATGAATTTTCCGCAAACCTCAAAACTCCTTCTTCCTTAAGAGTAAGCGGCACGCCTGCTGCACAAATTACTATCGAGGAAAAAGGGCTTAAATTGGGCTCAAGCGGCTATTTCGCAACTGATATTCCTGCAACTGCGAAGGAAATAAAGCCGAATTTTGTTGTCGAAAACATACTCTTTAACGATGACTCAAATGTGAAAGAAGGAAATGTTGGCCAGCCCATAAAAATAGGCACTTCTTTCAAAAATGCAGCATGCGGCAGTGTTGAAGATGAGTTCAAATACCAGCTTTATAATGGAACTAATTTGATTGCTGAAGGAAAAGCAAAAGGAGTCCCGCCCGACGGTGGCTTCGGGCTTTCTGAAACATTTACTCCGACTGTTGCGCGAACTTATTTAATAACTGCAAAAATCGACCCTGAAAACAAAATTCCTGAAACAAGCGAGACTGACAACGAGCAAATTGCTTTTTTGAAAATCGGCGGGAGCGACACCCTGACTGTTGAGCAAGGCGAAGCAAAACCAAGCGTTAATTCAATCACTATTGATTTCGGAAAGGAATACATAAAGGTTTCAAAAATTGTGGTGAGCGCAAAGCGCCAGGAAGGAACAGGGTGCAAAACCTGGGCAAAATATGATTTCACAACAATTACCGGAAGTAGCCTGAACGAGAACCTTGGCCAGAGCGACCAGCTGCTGGCTGGCCAGACTAAAACAAAAACTTTTGACTTAACTGACCGAAAAGTGCGCTATGTAAAGGGCAATTATGCAGAGCAGTCTACTGATACTGGCTTTAGCTGTCCAAACCTTGCCGAATTAAAGGTTACTCTATTTTATAGTTTTGAAAAATTGCCGCAATGCTCCGACATACCCGGCGCCTCCTGCAAAAAATTGGATGAATGCACAGGCGACTGGAAAGCAGTCTCTGCAAGCTGCGGCACAGGCGCATTCCAAGTCTGCTGCGTAAAGAAATAGCTACTCTTAAATAATTCCACGCTTTAACCCTACTACTATGCTAAAGGTAAAATTATTTGACGTTGATTTTGGAGAGGCGCACGTTATACTTAATTATGATGATGCGCGCGAATTCGGGCTAAGGCCGCAGGACCGCATAAAAATCGCAAATCACCACGGTTCAACTGTTGCGATTGTGAACATAACAGATGCCTTTGTAAAAAAAGGGGTGATAGGCGTTTTTTCAAAGATAAGGAAAGAGCTGGGCCTGAAGAACAGCGATACAGTTAATATTGAATTAGTCGGCATACCTCTTACAGTTGAATTGATAAAGAAAAAACTAAAAGGGGACAAATTAAGCGCAGACGAAATAAATTCAATTATTGCGGATATTGTCAACAAAAATCTTTCATCAATAGACCTTGCAGCTTTTGTTTCTGCGCTTTATGTTCGCGGAATGGATATGGATGAGGTTGAAGCATTAACAAGGTCAATGGTTGCAGCCGGCCAGACAGTTAAGTTCCCCGGTGAAGTTTATGACAAACATTCGCTTGGTGGCGTCCCAGGGGACAAAACAACCCTGCTCGTTGTTCCAATTGTTGCATCTTATGGCCTGACAATTCCAAAGACTTCCTCTCGCGCAATTACTGATCCCGCAGGCACAGCAGACCGGATGGAAGTTTTTGCGCCTGTTGTGCACAATCTAAAAAGCCTTTCAAAAATCGTAAACAAAGCAGGCGCCTGCATTGTTTGGGGCGGCGCCGTTGATTTAAGCCCTGCGGATGATATGCTGATCCATGTTGAATATCCCCTTTCACTTGACCCGCGGCCTCTTTTGCTCGCGAGCGTGATGAGCAAAAAAATCGCAGTTGGCTCTAAATTTATTGTAATTGACATCCCGATGGGCGAGGGCACAAAAGTTTTGGATGCCGATTTTGCCCACAAGCTTGCAGCTGATTTTATCGAGCTCGGCAGAAGATTGGGAGTTGAAGTTGAATGTGCAATAACTTACGGGGCGCAACCGGTTGGAAACGCAATGGGCCCTGTTTTAGAGGCAATTGAGGCGCTGAAAATACTTGAAGGCGCACGGGAGCCGAATTCTGTTATTGAAAAGTCCTGCGCAATTGCAGGAATTCTTCTGGAGCAGGCAGGAGTTGCAAAGAAAGGGCAGGGCTATGAAAAAGCAGCCACAGCTTTGCACAATAAATCCGCTTTCAAGAAATTCAAAGAAATAGTAAAAGCGCAGGGCGGAAATTCAAATGTCACTATAAAACAGCTTGAGAAAAGGGTTGGCAAATTCAGGCATGTTGTAAAATCCGAAAGGGAAGGCTATGTCACCCAAATTAAAAACCGCGAAATAACAATGGTTGCACGCGCCGCAGGCGCGCCGCACGACAAGGGTGCTGGAATTTTATTGCACTCAAAAGGCGGCGATGAAACTGACAGGGGAAAACCCTTATTTACAATTTACGCCGAGAAAAAGGAAAAGCTTGAGCATGCGAAATCACTGCTTGCAAAATTAAAGCCGGTTGTGGTTGAGGGAATGCTGCTGGAAGAAATCCCGCCCTCCTCTCTTATTTCCCGAAGATGAAATATATTCTTTTAGTCTGCGATGGAATGTCGGATGTCCGCGGAAAAAATGAGAAAACTCCGCTGGAATTTGCTGACACGCCTAATTTTGATTCAATTGCTTCGCTTGGGATTAACGGGATAATGGATGTTGTAAAAAAAGGAGTTGTTCCAAATAGTGATACCGGTCATCTCTCCCTTTTAGGGTATGATTTGAAAAAGCATTACCCCGGCCGCGGTCCGCTTGAGGCGCTCGGCGCAGAAATGAAATTAAATGAAGGGGATATTGCCTTCCGTGCAAATATCGCAACTGTTGAGAGCGATTTGACTGTTGTTGACCGCCGCGCGGGCAGAATAAAAGGCGACCTTTCTGAACTGGAAGAAGCTGTTAATTCAATTGACATCGGAATGGATTTTGAGTTCAAGCACACTGTTGGCCACAGGGGCGCATTTGTTTTGCGCGGCGCAGGAAAAATTGTTTCAGACACTGATCCCCATAAAGAAGGAGCAAAAGTCCTTAAATCAAAAGGCCAGAAAAAAGCCTCAGCCGCGGTTAACCTTTTTACAAAAAAATGCTATGAAGTTTTGAACGAGCTTCCGATGAACAGAGAGCGCGATTTGCCTGCAAACATGATTCTCCTCCGCGGCGCAGGGCTTTACAAAGAAGTTCCCAGCTTTTACGAAATGCACAAATTAAAGGGTGCCGTGATAGCAACTGTTGCGCTTGTGAGGGGGGTTGCGTACTTTACTGGAATGGATATTTTGGAAGTTGAAGGCGCAAACGGAACAGAGGACACAAACATTCACGGAAAATTCAAAACCGCGGTTGATGCCCTTGAAAATTATGATTTTGTCCTTGTTAATGTAAAAGCAACTGATAATTTCGGCCACGACGGAAATTTTGAAGGCAAAGTGCGGATGATTCAGAAAATTGACGGCCAGCTTGGAATTTTAGAGAATGCCCTTGATGACTGCATTGTCGCAATAACCGCAGACCACTCAACTCCTGTTTCAAAAGGCGGCCACAGCGCAGATCCTGTTCCGATATGCATTGCCGGAAACGGAATCAAATCAGATCGTATTGGAAAATTCAGCGAATATGACTGTGCAAAAGGAAGCTTGAAGCGAATAAAGGGAATTGAGTTGATGAAAATTTTGAAGAAATATTGATTTTATTTCATTAAGTCAGAAAGAGAAACGGGGTAATATTTTTTCTCAGGCATAATGTGCCTTGTGCTTTTCGGCGGCATGGGCTTTCCGGTTTCAGCAGTTGCAACAACTTTTTCCTTTGTCATTGGCGGCGTAATAATGGCCATGCGCGCCTCTTTTGTTTTTAATTTGCGCAGCACCTCGCTTTCCTCGCCAACATGCTCAATCTCTTTCTGCTTTCCCTCTGCCTCAAGCGCATCTTTCACAACTTTCATGGCATCACCATAGGTTGCGCCTTCCTTGTAAGCCATAAAAAATTCCTCGTCATGGTTCTCAAGGACAAAACCAACACATGCCTGCCCCAATGCGAGCACGACATTCAAAACATCTTCGCTTAAGACTTCCTCAACTTTGTAGCCTTCCTTCCCAAGCAGCTTCAAAACTGCCTTTGCCTCCCTTCTTGTTTTCACAAGCGGATGCCACCGTTCAACTTTAATCTGCCCGCTGTAGTAATCAACAATATGCGCAGGTGCGTATTTGCATCCCAGCCTCTGCAGGGCGTAAAACCTGTGGTGCCCATCAAGAACAACGTTGGAATATTTGTCAACAATAATCGGATACTTAACCTCGCCGTCTTTTTTTATCTCATCGCAGAGCTCATCCAGATGTTGTGGCTTGATTTGCTCATGGTCGTGCAATTTGCCTATTTCGATCAGTGCTATTACAGTGCCATCATCAAATCTCTCTAATATTTCCATATCCCCCGCGGGAAGTTATATTACCTCAGTTATTTAAACATGCCCATAATGGCAAAACTAAAAGCAATTCTCGGCCCGTATCCGCCGCCGTTTCGTGGCGTAGAGATGCAGTCAAAGCTGGAATTTGAGCAATTAAGGGGCAAAGCGCTCTTTTTAGGAACTAGTGACAGCCCTTTTAATGGAAAAAATATCTGCTTGGTTAAGCGCGGCCCATTTGCGGTTAATGGCCCGCAGCTGCTTTTGAAAATTTTTCTCCATCGCAATGAGATTTCAGAAATCTCCGCACACTACGCAACTACTTTCGGATTTCTAGCAGCAGTCGCAAAGAAACTTTTCGGAATCCCTTATACAGTAACCTGCCACGGAAGCGATGTTAATTTGAACATGAAGCGTCTGTTTTTCAGGATTTTCAATAATATTGCACTGAAAAACGCAGACAAAATTTTCGTTGTAAGCAAGGATTTGGGCGCAGAGCTGATTGAGCGCGGCTACAACCACAAAAAAATTATCCACAAGCCGAACCAAATAGATAAAAAAGTCTTCAAAAAACTGAATGTTAAAAAGAAAAACCAGATTTTATGCGCTGGCGCGATTCAGTACACAAAAGGCACTGATTTATTGGTTGATGCTTTTATCCAAATCGCCCCACAGCTCCCGAACTATTCTCTCCTGTTAGTCGGGAAAGCTGCTGAAAATTCCTTTGCAAACGATTTGCGAAGCAAAATACATTCTGCTGGATTGCAAAAAAGAATTCATTTTGCCGGCGAAAAAACTCCTGCAGAACTTGCAAAAATAATGAATGAATCAAAATTGTTTGTAATGCCATCCCGTTCAGAGGGGTATGGTATGGCGCTTGCAGAGGCGCTTGCCTGCGGATTGAAAGCAGTTGCAACAAATGTTGGCGGCCTAAAAGAAGCCGGCAAATCTAAAAACTGCATTTTTGTAAATCCGAATTCTGAAGAAATCAGCCGCGCTATTCTAAATCAATTAAAATACTTTTCTTAACCCTGTAACCCTCACTACAGTTAAGAAAAGTATATATCCCTATAACGCAACTTTTTATTAGAAAACAATATATATTAATAAGATATTAATATTGTATTAATATGGTTAAGGCAATAATAGACATTGACAAGCGTACAAATCACCTCCTGAATATAGTGAAAGCAAAGTACGACCTTAAGGACAAGTCAGAGGCCATTGAAAGAATGGCAGGCGAGTATGAGGAGAATATTCTGGAGCCGGAACTGAAACCGGAATTTATTGCGGAGATGAAAAAGAGGCAAAAAGGAAGAATACTAAACGTCCCTGATTATGAAAAAAAATTAACCCCCAGACGAAATGTATAATATTCGTTTTAGGGAGGTAGCCTTCCAGCAACTCGAGAAGGCAACTAAGCGCGATTTTAGGAAATCTGAAATTATAAAGAAAAAACTGTTGCAGGTCCGTGAAAACCCTTACCAATTCAAGCCTCTCCGTGCGCCATTGCATGGATTGCGAAGGGCGCATGTGGACAAGAGCTTTGTCATTGCATACTCAATTGACGAGCTGCAAAAAACCGTCATTATTGAAGGTTACGACCACCACGACAATATTTACAAAAAATAATTTACCTAAAGCTTAAAACTAGGTAAAAAATCCCTTTTAGGGTTATTGCAATTCCCAAATAGAGCACAACTGTTTCCGGAAACGCATATCCGAGGATTTGCACCGCGCTCGCAGTCCCGATTATTGTCACTCCGACAATCAGGTCAATTATTGAAAACAGCGCTGCGCCGATTTTTGTTCGCGTCCAGAATAACACGGATATTCCAGAAACAACCCCCAATATTAGCGGAAAACTTAAGTCCATTTTATCCCTTGGCTATCGCTCCATAAGCAATTGAGTAAATCCCTTTTACTATTACTGCAATCCCGAGCAAAAACACGATTTCCGGCGCAAGGCTGAACGCAACCGCCTTGTAAATCGGCGCCCGCATAGACATTAGAAAAATCCCGGTTGCAACATCCAATCCACCAAGCAAAAACAAATCTGGTATCATTTTTCTGTGAAACCTGTGAGATGCGCGACGGGCGATTAGCGAGCAGCGGCTTTAATCAATCGCACTTCGCATATCGCTTTTCGCGTGTCGCTTAATTTACTTCACCAACTCCCGACAAGAGTAAGAAAATGAGGTATAAATATTTTTAGGCGTGGCTTAAGCTGTTTGAAATCAGGCTGAGCTTTGATTTTATGTCTTCAAGCGCATCTGTTATTTTTTCAAAAACTTTTTTCTGCGGGTCGGTTATTCCGGCAGCGCCTGCTGCGTTGTAAACTTCCTGGTCTATTGTATCTGCTTCTGATTTCAGGCCTGTTGCCTTGGTTATAATATCACTTCTTGCCTTCTTTAGCTTCTTCTCATCTGATTGCATTAGCTTGTGGCCAAAATCATGGGCTTCACCATAGAAGTTTCCAATATCCCTGAGCGTATCCCGCGGAATTAAGCTTGAGGCTTTTCTTGCATTTGATTTCACAGTTTCAATATTCTGCTTTATGTCTGCGCCGTACTCCTTTATTTTTGCAGCGTCAAACTCTGATTCATGCTCTTCCTCTTCGCCAAAAGTAAGTCCTTGTGGCTTTAGGAATCTGTCCTGAATTGCCTTCATTACGAACGGGAATAGAACCATGAACATAATTGGGGCGATTACATACTCAAGCCCGCTTCCAAAAATTGTTGGGATTACTAGCGCAAGCACAATCATTGGGGTTATGCTTCCCATAATCTGCATTCCTGTTTTTTTGTCGCCCATTAATGTCATTAATCCAATAATTGCGCCGTATGCCCATAAGATGCTTGCAAAAGGGTCAACAATCATCGGTCCGAGAGACGCGGTAAAATTCGGTGCAATCATCTTTCCGATAGTTCCGATTACAATTAGGATAATCATTATCGGCGTAATAAACTTCATAGGTATTACTGCAAAGTCCTTGCCCTTTTCTTCTTCATCGCCCATCCGTTTTTCCCAAATTACTTTTTTGTCTTTTGCCATTAGTATCAATTAACTCGTGGGTAAAAGCGTATTTAAACTATTTCTTTGGAGTGAAATAGGGGTTTTCGGCTTTCAACTGTTTAGCCCGCTCTTCTGTAACTTCTCCCTTGTAAATTTGCTTATTGACCTTTTTCATCTTGCCAACTAATTGCCCTTCACTGGCAAGGTAGTGGGCTTCTGAAATTATTTCTTCCATGAGCCTTCTCAGGAGGCTTTCTAGTTCGCGCAAACCGTTTCTTAGTTCCTGCTTGAGTTTTAAATCTGCGGCTGCCGATTCTGTCTTAGGATTCTTGTGGGCTACTATATCTTTTTCTATTTCTACAACCATTGTTCGGATATTTGGGATCAAATATTCAAGGATATGCACTTCCTCTCCCTTTTTCTTCTCCAACTTTGGCCGTTCCTCTCCAACTGCGTTAATGATTTTTCTTAGGGCGACTCTCATATTCCCAACTTCCCCAAGCCCTTCAACATCCTGTGACTTTATTTTTGCAAGGCCTTCTTCAAGCAAAATATCTGCAGCTGCCAAGTCCGTTAATCCCTGCTCTTCTGCAAAAGAATATCGCGCCTCTTTGTAGAGATTGCGCAGCTCATCAACTATTTTGATTTTGCGCCCGAATTTTTTCTGCAGTTGTTCCTGATATTTTGCATTATCGTCAAATGTCAATTCTAGCGCTTGCCGTACGCGAGGATGTTTTTCTATAAATAAGAGTGCTCTCCTTAACGTATCCATTTCCTCAACTTCCATTCGTTCGGCCCTTCCAGTTGCCCTTGCCATTCTGCTTGTTGTTCTCAATCCTGCCCCGGCCACAATATCATAAGCAGCTTCCTCCGGGCTCTCCTTTTCCTTGCCCCTAAAAACCGCAATATCCATCACAACTCCGATAAACATTATGAAAAGCATTGCCCCGACAATTGTGTAAAAAGGAGTGCTTAATTCAGGTGGGACAAGTCCTGTAGGCGTAAGCGCAACAAAAATACCGGATATTCCACCCAGAATCGCAAGAGTTTTTGGCTGGATTGGAACAACCTCAACTGGCCTGTCCTTTGTGTGCTTGTAAACCCAGCCAACAAGTATCATGATAAATCCATAAAACAGCACAAACATAAAAATCGCCTGGCTGAACAGCCCTGAGAACTCTATGCCCGTGGTTGGAATAATCTGTGCAAAAACCTTTGGTGCGCTAACCAATGCTGAAATCAGTGTCGAGAGGGCAATTCTTTTCATCCTTTATAAAAGTGTGAAACTATCTATTTAATAGTATCTTTCCCAAACACAAATAGCTCTTTATTTCTTAATATTTCAAAATACCCGGCCAAAACCCCCGCATCCAGCAAACCATGCGCGTACTCAACCGCGCCGAAAGCCGCAACTAAATTGCTTTTTTTCAAAAAATGCTGGCTGTCTGAAACATACCTCTGTGCCATTTCCAAAAGTTCTCTTCCCTCTTCCTCATCCAGCACCCCAACCGAACCCATAGCAGTGCTTGTTTTTTCAATTGCCTTTTCAACATAGTCTTTTGTCAGGTTTTTCATATGATAGGTTTATAAGTGCTGGGCGGCAATATTAAAGTTACTATGGATTTAACCGCAATTATACGAAAAGGGGATAAGCAGTACGTTGCTCTCTGCCCGGAATTGGATGTTGCCAGCCAAGGGTATACAATTGATGAGGCTGTCAAGAACTTAAAGGAAGCTGTTGAACTTTATATTGAGGAAATGCCTATTTTATAAAAATCACATTTTCTAAATCCCTGAATTCATTGTCGCCTGTGATAAATTTTGCCTTTAAATCCAGCGATAGCTGGTATCCAATTGCATCTGCATAAGAAATGTCTTTTCCTTTTTGCTTTAATTCAAGGCGTTTTCTCATTGCGCCCTTTATTGTTTCATCACTTAAGGGGTGTTCAAACCCAATCAATGAATCATAATCATATTCTGCCATAAGCTCCCCAAAATCTCTCAAAACGTTAAAATAAACTTCTGCCATTTGCAGTTTTGTAGTAACACTTTTCCCCTCATCAAAATATTTTTCAAATTTTTTATTCCCCTTGAGGAATTCAATTATGGCATATGAATCCAGCACGAATTCAATCATTTTTCCACCCTCTCTTCATTTCGTTTTTCATTTCCTGCGTGGACCTTTTAAATTTTAGGGAGCCAAATAGTTGTTTTATCGGAACAACTTTGTGCACTTTAAGGTCAACAGTATCTCCAGTGCCTAAGTGGAGTTTCTTTTTTTCTTCCTCGGGAATTACAACTCCCACTGAATTGCCCCATTTTCTAACTGTTACAAGTACCATAGTTATCTTATAAAGATAATTATATTCTTAGTTATATTTATACTTATCTGCAGAATTCCAAATACTCTTTTTCTTTGAAGTGCAGCTTCCCCGGAACAATTATAATATGCATCGGTTCCCCAAAATTCATCTCGATTAAATCTTTTATTTTTCCATACTTAACAACCGCCTCATCGCTTCCTGCGCGGGCAACCACAACTATCTCTTTGTTATCTAAAATCCTGCTCTTTTTCTTTTTCCCAATCTCTAATAAAATCTGCATTGCCTCGTTTGCAGTCATTAGCTTGTCCGGCTGAATATCCAAGAAAACCAAAGTGTGCAGTCCCTGTTTTAAATTGCCTGCAATAACTTCAAACGGGCTCTCAACCTTAAATCCCGGCTGCGGATATGGAATCGAGCAGCTTCTGCCGAATTTGTAAATCTGCAGTCCTGCCAACCCCGCAGCTGCTGTGTAAATCGAGCTCCCGTGGATTATTTTAACTTCAATTCCCCTTTTCTTTGCCTCAATAACCAAATCAATATGTGTTGTTGCAGTCAGCGCATCGCCTGCAACCAAAAATCCGACTTTTTCCTTTTTTGCGCGGTCTAAAATGAATTTCTGGCTTACTTCCACTTCCTCGCGCTTCAAAAATTTAATATCCTTTCCAAGGACTTTTACTAATTCCTCTTTGCTTCTCAGCCCAATTAGCCTGCTTGTGTAAAACTCCGCGTACAAAACATCGCAGTCATTTGCTTCCTCCATTGCTTCAATGCTCATGCTCTTTTCATTCCACAATCCCAATCCGATTATTTTAATCATAATATAAGTGCAATTCCCCCTGCCAGCAAGCCTGAAAGGATTACAATTGCAGCCGGCAGCAGAATGAGCCAGCTGGCAGATATCTTTGCCGCTTCTTTCAAATTTACCGCCCTTGTCGTGAGACTAACTCCAATCAACGCGCCCATAATTGTCTGGGTTGCACTGATTGGAATTCCTGAATAAACAAAAGCGAGCATAATAATTCCTGTCACAAGCATTACGATAAATCCCCTGCTCGGGCTCAAATCAGCCAGCTCAATCCCGATTGTCTGCGTTGTTTTCTTTCCAAACAAAAGTATTCCAGCAATTATCCCGACTGCACCGATTAAAAACAATGTGCTGAAGCTCAATTCATTTCCAAACAGCCCCATTGCAATCCCCACTGAATTTGCCCCAAGGGCAAACGAGAGAAGCAGCATCCCAACGAGGCTTGGAATTATAAACATCATCTCAAAACTTTCAATTTTGCTTATTCCTTTCATTTTATTTTTCATTGTTCTTTTTATAAAATAGTTCAGTGCAAAACCTGCAATCAGCGCAACAAACGGGCTTGCGAAAATTATAATTAAGATTTGCTGCAGTTTCGCAAAACCAAGCCCTCCTGCAAAAAATCCGTACCCCATTATCGCGCCGATTACAACATAAGTGCTGGATATTGGCGTGCCCTTGTAATTCAAATAGCCCGCAATTATTATGATTGCCAGAAGCACTGCGAAAATTCCGCTCGGCTCCAGCTTTATCAAGTCGCGTGAAATTGTGCTTACAATTCTTTCTGACAAAAGAAAAGTTCCTGCAAGCGCTGCCAAGACAGCCGCACCTGCCACGACTTTGTAATCCTGGTTTGTGCTGCCCCTCAAAATTCCCACAGTTGAGCCGAGCGTGTTTACTCCGATGTTCATTGCCAGCAGCGCGCCGATTGCAACGCTCAACAGCAGTATTATTTCAGCCATTGATAACAATAAATACTCCCCTGATTTAAATCTGTCTTATGTCATTGCTTCCAGTTATGCGCGCTGACAAGAGCAGGGAATTCTACGAAGTAATGGGTTCCTTCGTGGATAATGTCCACAAATCCGTGTTTCACTTGGACTCCGCAATAGCGCAGTACTGCTCCGGCAACAAGCCACAATTCAGGAAATCCGCAAATTTAGTTATTGATTTTGAAACAAGCGCTGATTTTTCCCGCAGGAAACTTGAGAAAATGCTTTACACAGGAGTTATTCTCCCGTTCGGCCGCGGCGCAAAATACGAACTGCTTGAAAGCGTTGACGACATCGCAGACAAGGCAGAATTGGCTGCGCGAATTCTTTTGATCGAGAAAATAAAAATTTCCCCGAAATTAAACAGGAACTTTGAGGATTTGAGCGGGCTTGTTTTGGACTCAGTTATCCATCTGAAAAGCGCAGTCCTTGAGCTTGACCAAAATCTGGACAAGGCAGTTTCGCTTGCAATTAAAGTTGAGAACCTGCGCGAAGAAGCAAGAAAGCAGGAATTCAAGCTAATTGAAAAACTATTCTCTGGAAAAGACCGCGATATTAATATAATCCTCTTAAAAGAGCTGATAACTTTAATCGGTGCAGTCGCAGACAAGGCAGAGGAATCCGCAGACCGCGTAATTAGTTTAGCTGTAAAATACCAGGGATAGTTTGTGAAGGATTTTGAGATTGTGGGAATTTGAGATTTTGGGAAACGTTTCCCATTATCTCATTATCTCAAAATCCCATCTTCCGTTATTATACCTTTTAACATATTAAGCGCTGTTACATCAAAAACAACATTCCTCACATTTACCTTTGGCAATTTTTTTCCCTCTAAAATTTCATTCACATCCCTTTCTTCCAATACAATCTGCGAAGATTTTTTGTCCGTGAATTTTAATTTTTGCGCAGCTGCATACATCGGAACTTTATGCCCTTTGGCAATCAGTGCAATTTGGGAAGTTCCTATTTTGTTAATTAGCTTTTTGTCAGAAGTAACCGCATCCGCGCCTGTCAAAACCAAGTCAACCTCGTTCATTACCTGCATTGCAGCGCTGTCAACAATCAATTCTGTTTCAATTCCCAATTCGGAAATCTGTTTTGCACTGACAAAACCCTGATGCCACGGCCGCGTTTCAGTGCAAATTACCTTGAACCTTTTTCCTTCCAGTTTTGCCTGCCTTAAAATTGCAGTGACTGTACCTGAATGGCAGTGGACTAAAACTGTTTGGTTATTCTTAATCAATTTCGCCCCATTTTCAGCGATTTTTTGCGTTGCAACCATATTTTTTAAAACTAATGACTTCCCAATTGCAAATGCGGCCTTTTTTATGCTCTCTATATCTCCGTTTAACCTTCTGATTTCTGCAATATACTGGTTAACCGCGTTCGGAAGCGCAACCGCAGTCGGCCGCGTTTGAATTAATTGTTCCGCAGCGCTTTCAATCTCGCTTAAGAATTCTTTTTTTCCTTTTGCTTTTGAATTTTTTATCAAGTCCTCAAGCGCCTCAACAGCTGCGAGCGCAATAGAAATAGCTCCCTGGATTTTCATTTCTTTAATGTCTTTCAAAGTTTTCTCAAGTTTCATTCCGGCGCCTCAATCCTAAATCTCAAAGTTGCAGCCAATCCGCCCAACCCTTCAAGCTGTTTTCCGAGATCGTGCTCGTTGCTGACTATTGTAATATCTCCCTTCATTCCTTTTATATCGCTCAATAATTCGTCCAAGGCCTTGTTCTTTTCAATTTTCCCTTTCTTGAGGGTGCTGTTTGAAATCAGCAAATGCTTGATTGAGCCCATTGTCTTTGCATAATCAACATTTTTCAATCCGTAAACAGCCATTCCCGAGTCTTTTCCAAACTCTTCAAAAAATTCTGTCAATTTCGCAACCTCCTGCTGGACTTTCCACTCTTTCACGATTCGCTCAATAATTCCGCGCTTGACAATCTCCTGCAATCCCCGTTCCCCGCCTGTGGAGACATTTTCAATGACTGATTTTGCCGCAAGATCCTCATTTTTTTCCCTGAAATATTTCAGGAAATTATCCTTGTAAAATGCAGGCCCTGCAATTACTATCCTGTCCAGATTTTCCGCATTGCTTTCAATCACTTCCATTACCTCGTCAAAAAAAGAAATTTCCTCGGTTCGTTTTTTCTCCGGCTCGTTTTTGCCGCTGATAGTGCGGCTGATTGTTGCAATCGGTTTTACGCCGTAATCCCTAAGCGTCCCGAGTGCGCAGACTCCGTCTTCAATCGCAAGCAGCAAAACTTTTGCTTTTATTGTTTTTGCAGCGTCCTCAACCTTTAACAAATCCGCTGTTGTCCAAAAATCTTTTCCAATTGTCAAAGTCATTCCCTCTTTTAAGTTAATAGTGTGATGGTCGCCTGTCGGGACACTTTCGGGCCCGCTGTAAATACGGCCTGTTGCCCGCAATCTGTCAACTGTCCTGTCAAACTCAACGCTTTCTGCAATAATTTCAAGTGTTATGGTTTCTTTCTCGCTTCTTTCTGCGCGGTTTACATCATCGCGAGCCTCTGCCCTTCGTTTTGTTTTTGAAAGAACGCGGTCGCCCTTGTTGATGATATCTGACAAATAGTACAAATCATCCGCTACCTCGATGCGGAAAGTCATTTTTCCATGCTGCAGGTCCTTTTTGATAATTTTCATTTTTTGTGAAAGTTGGTTCAGGGGCTCAGATGTCAGATTTTCAGGGGCTCAGATTTTATTTCTGTGCCCCAGAGCCCCTGTGCCCCTGATCTCTTAATTTACCTCACAACAATAAGCTTTAATAATATTAATATCATTTTAGCCTTATATGGCATCTGTTGTTTCTAAGCCAAGGAAGGAGACCTCTCTAAAACCAAAGCACCGCAGAGTGTTAAAAAACCTCTCCAAGACCTTTCATGCACTCGGGATAAACATTCAGGCGCACATTGAGAGTTTTGAATTGGACGAGGAGGAGCTGAATGAAATCAGAAAGATATATGGGACGTCAACTTTTCTCGGTCCGCGCGAGCGAACAATGCTCCGTGAAACAATTTCAAACATTCTTTCAGTGATGAAGGCGGTTGTTGTTCTTGAAGAGTTAATTGCAAAGCAGGTTGCGCCCTATGTCCATCACGCTGCCATGCGCCGCGCAGAATCCCCTGATGTTCTTGCAGTGAAAACTTTGCACAAGATATACAGCAAGCCATTTCAAACGCGCGGGGTTACCTTAAAATCCGCGCTTCCGCAAATCAGGAAATATTTGCTTGGAAGCTTCGCAAACGAGCAGCAGCTGATATTCAAAAAATACCAGCGTTTATTGGGTGCAATCGAGGCAAACATGGAAGACCTGCAGGAAATTGAAGCAAGAAAGGAAAAGATTTCTGCAAAAATCAGCAGCAAGCTTTCTTCCCAAACAGAAGAAATAAGGCAGATGCTGTTTGAGGACATTTATTATTTGACACGGGATATTGCGCAGTTATACGATACAAGAGTTGAGCTTTACAAATGGCTCGTTGAGGCTGATAAATCCGTCAGCCCAAGGCTGCTCCCAATGCTTGAGGTAGAGTTGAACGATGTTCTTGCAATCAGGAATTACTACATAGATAGCTATAAAACACATCTGAAATACTTGACTGAATTATATATAGTGGAGGAAAAGTAATGGCTTTGTTTGAATCGCTTGCAGGTAATTCGCTTGTTGCGCTTGCAATAATAGGAATTCTCCCGACAGTTTATATTGGCTCAATAGTTGCAGCCCTTCTGCTGAAAGAGCAGGGCGCTTTTATTTTGAGGATTTCCGGAATGGCTGTTGCGCTTATTTTCGCAGTAATTTTGCTTATGTTTGGCTCGGGCATTGGAAAGGTCATGGCCATTGTTGTCTTAATGCTGGGCGTTGTTGATTTGGCCGGCTACTTCAATGTATTCAAAACAAAATTGGATTTGTGCTTAGTAAGAAAGATTGACCCCAACATTTGCAATTTCACCTGCTTTACAGCCATTGTTTTATTCCTGCTGATGTTTGTCCCTGAAACTGCAGTAGGCGTCATAGTTGGCCTGATTATTCTGGTAGTTCTTGTCGTTATACTTGCAGTTGTTTTAATCCCGCTTCTCGGAGGGGAACTCGCTGCAGTCGGCGGAAGATCCGCAGTGGGCAGGGCAGCCCCAGAACTAATGGGCACAGAAAGAGAGGGTGAGATGGCAATGCGGGCAATGCGGCAGACAGCAGGCGTTTCTGGCGAAGCAGCAGGGGCTGAAAAGAGCGGTGTTAGGATGTTAGACGAAGCAGCCCAATCAAAGTTCAAAGCTGCACTGGAAAACTTGCAGGTTAAGCGAACCGGCATAATGGGTGATGTGGAATCCCTGCAAAAAGAGCTGAAAGCAGCTGAAGAAATAAAGAACGAAAAGCTGTCAAAATCACTCCGTGGCCAAATATCTGAAAAGCTGGAGGAGCTTGAGAGGCTAAAATCTCCTGAAGCGCCTGAAGGAAAAGGCGGTTTCGGCCGCTTTGGCAGAATTCACGGAAGTGATGCGACAAGCTCGCTTGGCGGAAATATGTGGCTGATTGTTTTATTCCTGGCAATAATCGGCCTTGTTGTATTATTTGCACTGCCATCAACTTCGCAGGCAGGCCAGGCAAGAGATCAGTTTGTAAATTTCTTTGTTCTTGATTTAGTACAAATTGTGGCTGGCTGGATAACAACTGTTTTTGAAACAATTCTGGCCTGGTTCATCAACACTTTTGTCCCCTGCGAAACGGGCAATACAGGCGTTATTTGCCAGACTCTAAAGTATAAGAGCTGTGAGCCGTTTTGCATCAGCCAGGTTCAAAGCGAGCCGGCTTGGAAAGGATTTGAAATAACTCAATTGGCAGTTGTCCCAAGCATAATATTTGATTACCAGAAGTTCAGCATACTTGCGGAGTTTGTAAACAACGGCGAGGGCGAGGCTAAATTCAAAGCAGGTGATAAGGAGTTGCAGCCAACCTTCGGATATTATGTTGGCGGCGACCCGCTTTGCTTGTGGAATCCTTTTGAATTTATAGTGGAACCAAATAATGCTGACCGATGCCTGAAACTGGTCCCAATCAGCCAGAAGCAGCCGAAAGCCACAACAATTTATTCCGGGGACTGTGCATACACTGAAAATGTCGGCGGAAAGGATATTTCCAAGCTTAGGCAGCCATGCCCGCTCGAGCCAACTGACAGCACACAAGTCAGGTGGGTTGGATTTGAGGTAACCTCAAATGTCATTCCAAAAGGCAAGACAATCCGCTCGGACATTACAATCACAGTCCCATATGTTTTTGTTGTTCCAAATGATTTAGTCGGAACGCTAACAGTGCAATCTTTGAACGAGCAGATTACAGCTGATACAACTCTGAAGAAAGAAGGGCAGATTATCAAGAAGATAAACAAAGCATACTCGCCGCCTGGCCCGTTAATGATGGCAATGGGAACTGCGGAAAGGCAGGTTGTTTCAGGCGTTCCATCGCTGTTTATAATCCAGTTTGCAAACAAAGGAAAAGGGATTGTTGATTATGGAGACGGAACCTCTGTCCGCGCAGAGAATGTGCGCATTTACCTGCCAAAAGAGTTTGAGGTTTACAATGAGGACTTAGAACTCTGCGACTTCAAAAAATGGAAATCGGTTTCACAGCTTACACCAGCAGAAAATAAAACCTGGAACCCAGGCCCAGGATTTGGGAGCCATGTAATTTACGAAATAAACAGGGACATCCCAGCGATTATACAAACAAGAACCGCGCTTGAAACCCCGACGCTCTACTGTGTCCTAAAGACGCCCACAGTTACAAATATTGAAACCTTCGACTTCAAGGCCCGCGTTCTTGAATACGGGTATGTTGAATCCAAGCGAACTACGATTTCAATTACTGGCACTTCAATTGACACAAGCGGCGGCGGCTCTGGTGGTGGGGGCAGCGGAAGCAACGGAACTATTAAGAAGAGCATGCCAATCTGTGAACTAAAAGATGATTTTGGCCTCTGTGATGACCATCAAACACTTGACCTGGGTGGCACATATAAAATTAAGAAAATTATTGCCAAAGCAAAGCATGGTGGCTCGATTTGTACAGGCGACCCAATATCATTCAATCTACTTACCAGCAACAAAAAATTTGTAGGTAATATAGGAGTGGTGCCAAATGTTGCATCACAGCAGGAAGGAACTGTCACAAAAGAATTTATCACGCCTGTATCAGGCCGTTATGTTGAGGCCAGTGTCGCTGGATTTTGCCCCTATATAGATACCCTGTTCGCTGAAGTCACTTATGTCAGCTGAAATAAACTATATAAAACAGCTCCCCCATTTAACTAAGCTAATGAAGACAAAGCAAATTTCACATAAGCTTGTAATCAGTTTTGTGCTAATAGCAGTTATTTTCTTCGCCGGCTGCGCAGGCGGAAAGAAGGGCGTTTTTAATTTTGGCAAGGATTCTTTAAATGTCGGGATTGACACTGAAGGCAGGGACACTTTTGACAGCCTCCAGCCGTTTACAATTACTGTAACTGCTGAAAACACAGGATTGTTTGACGCTGAAAAAGTCGGCTCAAGACTGCAGGGCTACGATGGAATTACAGCGCAGTCACAGAACGTAAAATTATCCGACGAGAAAAAACTTTCCCCTTCCACGCTTGACCGCCCGGATTCTGAAAAGAAAACAAAGGGGGGAATAGGGACTTTTGACTGGGATGTTTATGCGCCGTTTGTCGGCGAGGGCGAGCCGGACAGATTTATTACACTCACTGCAGAAGTTTTGTATGACACAAAATCACTTGCAACCCAGAGAGTTGTTGCAGCAACACGCGATTATATAAATGATGCCCAGGCACGCGGCGAATCTGTGCCAACAATGCCTGAAACCGAGTCATTAAACGGCCCAATTTCAGTTGATGTTGAAATCCCGGCTCCTTACATAAAGCTGCTTGGCGACCAGCAGACTGATTTCCGCGCAAAGATTACTTTCAACAATGACGGCACAGGAACGCTGCTGAACCGTGCAAACGACCAGACTGATTACATGACAAAGGTTGTCTTGAAAATCCCGGCCGGTGTCGGCGTTGACGCGGCAAACTGCGATTTGGTTCCGCTTGGCAGCACTTCTGATGTTACAGTTGAGCGCTCGCTTATTGTTGACTTAACTCACAACCCGGAGAAATTGAGATTGCTAGAAGGTGGATTGACAAGGGATTTGAACTGCCACTTGTATGTTGACAAGGATTATGTTTCTGGCTACAACACTTTCAACTTAAAAGTTGAATCATACTACACTTACATCCAGGACATCCAACATGATTTGGTAATAAAGGGAACAGAAGAGAGGCCGTTGAGAGTCACAATTTCCTCGCCAACTGCCGGAACTCCGGAAGACTGGGTTAGAGGCACAGGGGGCGGCACAATTCACAGCGTAAAGTTTATACTGCTTTATCAGAATGTTCCAATAACAACTGGAGTAACTGCAGCAGACTTCAAGGTAATGGTCGGAAGCAAGGAAGCTGCAAAAGCTGGCGCAAATGCTTTGACTTACGACCAGACCGATAAGGTATGGGTATTAAAAGTAAAAACTCCTGATTTGGGCAACCAGCAAATCGCAGCTGACTTGAGCGTTGAGGCAAAATACGGAGCTGATTCAACTACTGCACTGCAGAGAAACGCAGTAAAATATAGCCCTGTAATAAGTATAGCCCTGAATTAGTTCCATAATTTTCCTGATTTATGAATACTAGAACCCAGCGCCTTTTGATTCTAGGC
>Ga0209541_10003716_pt1 | contig 27726 bp, 36 predicted proteins | sample RifCSPlowO2_01_FD_184027 | JGI IMG/M metagenome (GOLD analysis project Ga0209541, IMG submission 184027) | Groundwater microbial communities from Rifle, Colorado - Rifle CSP2_plank lowO2_0.1 (SPAdes) (version 2) | ecosystem: Environmental > Aquatic > Deep subsurface > Groundwater | place... | reverse complement strand
ATTCAAACAGGAAAAACACCATCTTCACACACAAAACGATTTCAAATAACAAAAGATAAATTCCCTGAGGTTTATAACCTTATAGACAAAGATTTTCCATTTTATCAGGCAAGCTATAGATAACTGCGTTAATTGTGTGACAAGCTTTATATAGTAGATTATATTATAATCTATATGAAAAAAGGGGATGGAAGAAGTTTAAATCGAAATGCCTTAGAGTCTCTCCGATTTAGAGCTATTGAATTGCATAAGGAGAATAAAGAAATAAATGAAATAGCTTATTTCTTTGGGGTTCATAGGGGGAGTGTTTCAAGGTGGATCACAAGCTACAAAAGAAAAGGAAAGAAATCACTCAGAAGAAAAAAAGCAGTTGGAGCTCAATATAAAATTTCTAAAGATGAATTAAAACAAATACTTTCAATGCTTAATGATGATGCAACCATTTATGGATTTGAAACTCCATTGTGGACTTGCAAAAGAGTCCAACAAATGATTCTTAAAAATACTGATAAAAAAATACACACAACAAATATTATGAGACTTTTTAGGAAATTAAAATTGTCCCCACAAAAACCCGAGAGATTAGCTATGCAAAGAGATAGAGTTGCTATAAGAAAATGGAAAAGAGAAGAATGGCCAAAAATAGAAGAACATAGACGAAGATGGCAAGCAATGTTATATTTCCAGGATGAATCGGGAGTTTCATTAACTCCCGTTCTAGGAAGAACCTGGGCTAAAAAGGGACAAACTCCAAAAGTGATGGTTACTGGAAATCGTGGAGGATTATGTGTGACTTCTGCAATTAGTCCAGCAGGGAAATTAATTTTCAGAATCGAAAAAAGAAGAGTAAATGCAGATAAACATATAGAATTTTTAAAACAGATAATGAAGCAACACCCATACAGAAAAATTATCGTAATTGAAGATAGGTCCCCAGTTCACAGAGCAAAAAAAGTTGATACTTTTGTTGAACAAAACAATAAAAAACTAGCAATTTATCGCATACCATCATACGCTCCAGAATTAAATCCTGATGAACATGTCTGGGAATATTTAAAAGCTTACGAATTAAAAACTCACCAAGCAAAAAATACTGCGGAGCTAAAGCATCTCGTTAAGAGAAAGATGCAAAGCATCCAAAGAAGAAAGGAATTAATTCTTTCTTTTTTTATTGGGTTTATGTAACCTAATCTACGCAGTTATCTATATCTTAATATTAACGTAAAATCAAATGGTATTGTTATTGTAAAAGATGGTGCAGCAATCTCTGTAGGCACAGGTCAACAGGAACGAGTTGGTGCAGTAGAACAAGCATTAGACAAAGCACGTAGTAAAGGACATGCAAGAGACTTAGATGGTGCTGTTCTAACCTCTGATGGGTTCTTCCCAAAACCAGATTCTATAGAAAAAATAGCAGAATACAAAATTTCTACAGTTGTCTGGCCTGCAGGCTCAATGAATGATGCAACAATTATAGAAGTTGCTAACAAGCATGATATAGCCCTAGTAGCAACATTAGAAAGGTGTTTCTTACATTAATTAAAGTATTATTAAAAAAACAATTTGATTATCCATTAAAAATATAGACATATCATCTATCAAATAAGTGGTTGATTTTGATTAAATCCTTCAAGTTTTAAATGGCTTGCTTTTCTTCCAGAATTCATCAAAATACGCTTTAAAGGAATCAGCAATTTTTTGATTAATTATCTCTATGGCTATTTCTGCTCCTTGTAAGCCAATTACAACAACATCTTTGTAACCCAAAAACCAAGCAGGCGTTCTAATATCTGTAGGCATATATCTTGCATCACAACCCTTGAAACTATTCCTATTTTTCAAGATATTTAATGTGGTTTTCCGATTAAAAAGCAATTTACACTTGATTCCTAATCGCTCTCTTCTTTTGTGATCTCTATTCCAGTATAAGTGGTATTTTTCTTCCTGCTCTGGGGATATACCTAAATAGAAGTATTCTTCTCCTTTTTTTAATTTTGTATAAGTGTTTTCATGTGCTATTTGAATTCCATTAAAACCTTTGTATATTTGGGCCTCTTGTGATTTTACGTTCTTTGGTTTAGATAGTAACTGCGGCAAAAGTTTTTCTATTTCTCTTTTATTCTCTTCAATTCTTTTCTTTTTTTCATCAACATATTCTAAAAGTTTTTTTGGGTTTGTGGTTTGGTAATATTTTGTTTTATCTGTTAGGATATAAGAAACAAGGCCTTTTTGAACAAGCTTATCCAAGATTTGATATATAATTGATCTTGCTATGCCGCATTTGTCTATGATCGGACCTGTTGTAGAATTCCCTATCTCTAGCAACGCTAAATATACTTTAATTTCTCCATTTGTTAGACCCACTTCTTTAAGGCTACTTATATCCATCTTATAAACGAGATAACCCATTATAAAAAGCTTTTTATTGTTATACCAGTAGTGGTAAAACAAATGTTATATAATGTAAAGTTCCCACTCTCGTATGGCAAAAGAACCAGAAAGGAATTGGGAAGTTCCAATAATGGACATAGTGAAAAAATTAATAGAAGGAGTCCCAACAGGATTAACCAATGCTTTGGAAAGGAGAATCGCTGACTGTGGAGACTTAAATGAAGCATCTAAGGTTGTTGGAGATCTCGGGAGGTATTTATCCCATTTAAGAGAAGGGAATATCTATGGGCCTTATCCTTCATTAAACTGTAAATACGTCCCACAAATGGATAAGCTTATCTTTCGGTATACAGGTCCATACAGTAGTTTAGGAGCATTCTTACTTGAATTTAAAAAGATTCATCCCATAACTCGTCTTGGTAAAACTGCACATGTTTCTAATAATACGTTACTATTGTTTGTGGAGGGTAAACTCAAATACAAGTCGCTTAGTTTTAAAAGGAGAAGGGCCTTCCAAAGAGTCAGGGAAAAAATATTTGCAGCGATTCAGCTTGAACCCCTTGATAAGATGGCGGAACTCAAGTCTATGCCGCTTTTCGAAGGATGGCCTTCTGACCTGTTTGACTAACCTAAGATATAGATCTATCATCTATCAAACAAAAATGCAATAAAAACCCCTATTTTAAAATTCAATTTCTTTTTTTACTCATTCTCTATGTAGCCACGCATAAAGCCAGCTTCAGCAGAATCTATCTCATCACTTTCTTCTAATTCATCTATTGCATCCTCTTCATAGATGTCTTCTGCTTCTTCTAATCCATCATTAAGCTGCTCATAGTAGCTTAGTATCTTTTTCTTTTTCATTTTTGATAATAAACACATTCTTTTTATATAGTTATTCCAAAATAAACAATAAAAATTTCTTAATTTCATAGTTAATATGGTAAAATTTCTTACAAAAATTAACAAAAATTTAGGATTACAGTAAATTTTACTACAGAAAAAATAGACTTTACAACCATATTACCTTAAACTACCGTTAAATCGCTTAAAATTGTAATATTTTCCATTTTAACCTCTTTATAAAGAGGCTTAAACATATAATTTTAGTAAAATATTTAAATACCATCGTGGTAATATTTTCCATATGCCTCAAAATTTAATACTGGATGACAAGGATTTTCAGCTTATTAACATCTTAAAAGAAAATTCAAGATTAAGCTCAAAAGAAATTAGTAAAAAACTATTAATGCCTTTAACAACAATCCATAATAGAATAAAAAAACTAGAAAAATCAGGAGCCATAAGAAATTATACTCTAAATCTTAATGATAGGATTATTAATACTATAAGTGCGTATATTTTAGTTAGTGTGGATTATAATATTTTAAAACTAAGAAACACAACCCAGCATGAATTAGTAAAAACAATAAAGCTTAATCCCTTAGTAGAACATACTGCAATGGTTACAGGTGCACATGATGTAATAATAAAAATAAGAGTTAAAACTATCCAGGAATTAGATGATTTTGTAACAATTTACCTAAGAAACCAGCATGGTATTGAAAAAACACAAACAATGGTAGTTCTAAATGAGGTTTAATCCCTTTTCCATATAATCTTTCCACTTCTCTTAACTTCTCTAATCCTATGTAATGGTATATAGCTTTCACCCATTTTTGATTTTATAATAAAGAAATTTCCAGATCTTCCAATTGAAATAAAAGGCACTTCAAAGTTCTTGTTATGTATTCTATCATAATAAACTAGAATAAACTCTTCAGGTTTCCAGTCCTTATCCCATCTTATCCTGTTTAATAAGTCACCTATGTAGATTCCCATTTTTTTAAGTTATACAAAACTAATAAATTCATCACGTTTTAACCCAACCTGTCTTATTATTTCAAGAAGCGTCCCTTTATCGATCTCTTTATGTAATGGAACAACCGTAGATTTTTTACCTTCAGACGTCTCTTTAACAAGAATTACATGACTACCTCTTTGACGTATTGGTTGAAATCCAATTTTAGAAAGTATTTTTATTAGTTCCTTACCCGAGATTCTTGGAAGCTTGTTCCCCATAAGCCACCTCTATACTGGTTACTAAAGGTTCTTCTTTGTTTATACCTTCAGGTAATCCCATAACTTCTAAATTTAACTCCACAGCTTCCTTAAGATTTTGTATCGCATCTTCTATAGAATAGCCTTGGCTAACTACATCTACTTCAGGACATAAGGCCACATACTGCTTTTCACCCTTCTTGATTATAACTGTAAGTTTCATGTTTTATTCCAATATCCGTATGTTTATATACTTATCGGGCAAATTGGCTGTTTGCACTAGTCCAATCTTCAGAACTAGTTTCAGAAATCTCCCCTCTTAAATTCTTGCATATTAACACTTTTACATCTTCTTTTTTGTAATTCCCTAATAACCAGGCCAATTTAACAAAAGCAGTTTCAGGTAGTATATCATTAAAATTACCAATTACACCCGCCTCTTGTAGGTTATTGCCCTTAGAATAAACATTCATATTAACTCTTCCATATAAGCAAGTTGAAGTCATAACAACTATACAACCGGATTTAGTTAATCTCTTTATTGAATTCATTATCTTTTCATGCTCTTTAGTGTATTTATCAACCACATCTCCTGGTGTATGCCCTAATCCAGTCCCTTCAATTATTAATCCCTTATAGCCTTTAAAGAATTCAAACTGTTTAGAGTTCATGTTTATTGTTATCTTTATTAATCCAACATTCTCTTCCATCTTAGGTTTTATATTTAACTTGCCTTCTGTTTTATAAGGTTTCAAAAAAGTTATCTTATCCCCTTCAATCTTAGCTATTACACTGTCATTTACAGGCTTAAAAGCATCTCTCCTTGATGTATGTAACTTTTTGGTCTTGGTAGCTGGCAATATCAAGCAGTATTCATCAGAGCTTGATCCGTGCATACATATAGCTACTCCCTTGTAATCTGTTTTTGTAATGAACTTCATGGCAGATATCAAATTAATAGCTGCATCACTTGATCCACGATCAGAGCTTCTCTGCGCCCCAACTAACAAAATAGGTATTGGTGGATTCTCTATTATGAATGATAAAGCAGCACTTGCCACTGTTAAATTATCAGTTCCAATTCCAATTATTATTCCGTTTACTTTCTTCTTAATCTCTTTTTCAATTGCATCTGCTAGTATCTCAAAATGCTTAAATCTTAAATCATCGCTCCACATATTTTGTATTAATTTAGATTCTATATTTGCTATTTCTTTTAGTTCAGGATACATTCTAATTAGATCTTCAGGTTTGAATTGTGAAGAAACTCCCCCTGTGTCATAGCTTACTCGTGAAGCAATTGTTCCCCCTGTATGCAAAATCGAAATTGTCTTCAAAGACTTATTCTTATTATAATCTTCAGTTTTAAACTTCTTTTCTGTTAATTGTTCTATTGTTTTGATTGATTTTACTTCTTTCTTATCAAGAACCATATTGTATCCTGAATTTAGTTTTAGAACTATTTTCCCATTTGATTCAGGTAATAAAAAACCTTGAAAAGTTCTATTATCTTTTAAAATTATGTTAACTCTTTTTAATGCCATTCTATTCCAAATCTTATCTAGTATAAAAATATTTTTATCCCTCAAGAAGTATATTCTACAATATATAGTTTACTTTTCAAAAGTATTTATATATTAAACTACTATAACAGAATATAATAAAATTGCTTCAAACGGTTTTGATTTGGCGATTAAAACCAAAACTGATTGGCGTCAGTTGAAGCCTGCGTATATTTCCTTTGCTTACTTATTATAATTTATCTTGGTTAGTCAGTAACAATTGGCGTTGTTAAAAACTAATTCTTAGAAGGATGATATTGAAACTAGCATATAAAGACTTATGTGTTAGAGAATATATATTAAAATAAAAACGGAGGGGGTTAAAAATGGAGTCGATGATACAAAACGCACTTTCAGGTGCAAAAAACTACGAAGGTTTGACAGTAGGTCAAGCAAATATAAAGGTAATATGCTGCGGAGGAGCAGGAAATAATATGGGTTCTTGGTTATTTAAAAAAGGAATACATGGTGCTGAAATTATTGCTGTTAATACAGATATGCAACATTTGGAAATTTCAGATGCTCATAAAAAAATATTAATTGGAAGAGATTTAACAAGAGGTTTAGGTTGTGGCGGTTATCCTGAAAAAGGAAGAGAAAGCGCTAAGGAAAGTATACATGATCTAAAGGAAACATTAAAGGGCGCAGACATGGTATTTATCTGTGGTGGTTTAGGCGGTGGAACAGGAACAGGTTCAATGCCTGTAGTTGCACAAATTGCCAAGGAATCAGGCGCAATTGTTATTGGAACCGTAACAATGCCATTTGATATTGAAAGGGCAAGAGTTGACAAGGCTGAGTTTGGTTTACAAGAATTAAGAGAAATGTCAGATACAGTTATTGTAATTGATAACAACAGACTAGTCCAAATTGCTGGTAACCTACCACTACAACAAGCATTTGCAGTTGCTAATGAATTAGTTTCCACAATGATCAAAGGAATAGTTGAAACAATTGCTATACCTTCTTTAGTTAACCTAGACTATGCAGATGTTCGTGCAATTATGAGTAATGGTGATGTAAGTGTTATTGGCATAGGTGAATCAACATCAGAAATGAGGGTTGATGAGGCCTGTAAGCGTGCATTAACAAATCCATTGCTTGATGTCAGTTACGAAGGCGCAACAGGCGCTTTAATCCACGTAACAGGTGGCACAGACATGACGTTAGAAGAGGTTAGCCGAATAGGTGAAATCGTAACAGAAGCATTAGACAAAGAGGCTAATGTCATCTGGGGTGCAAGAATAGATGAGAAGATGAATGGGAGATTAAGAGTAATGACTATTATCACAGGAGTAAAATCCCCATATATCTTAGGGAAATCTAAAATGGGCGAACCTAGCCGACAGTCAATCGAGGTCAGCAGAGAATTAGGCATTGACCTAATTCGTTAATATTTAATGGGCCGTCTTTTATAACCCCCCAAATTAATTCTGGTTATACAGGGCCCATTCAAAACTTTTATCTTTGCTGGTGCCATAGGGCATCAGCAATAATAATCTTTATATATCCAAGATTCATAGGAAAAAAGAGTTAAATTAAAATCAAGAGGTGAAAAATAATGAGGATGAATTCAAAAAAAGGTGTTTCTCCGCTTATAGCGACAGTTTTAATTATTGCGCTTACAGTTGCTTTAACAGTATTTTTAATGAACTGGGCATTTGGTTTCTTCAAAGAAAGGACAGATGAAACCAGTAGGACTACAACAGAGCAATTAAGGTGCACGCAAGTGGATCTAAATCTAGATTGTGGTTGCCCCGCTGGTTTAACAGGTGATTGTAGCTTTACTTTTTCAAACGATAATCCATTGACACTTTCTGGGGGATATAGATACCGGTTAATAGGTTTAGATGGAAAATCAACCCCTGGTTCAGTAACAACTTCAGTCGATGCATTTGCATCAGAAAGCAAGGTAGTAACTAAACCAACAGGTAGTAAGCAGCCATATGATCTTGAGGTTGTTGTGCCATCATTCTTGGATGAAAGACCGGATCCGGATGTAACTTTTTATTGTGGCGGTTCAGCTAAAGCAAGAGTTGAATGTAGAGTGACAAGCTGAGAAACAACAGAATAAGTTAGTTAATTCTTTCTTTTTTTATTTTTTAAATATTTTCAAAATAGAAGGTTTTCTCCTCTTGCCATATCTCTCAAAAAAAGTCTTTAACTTAGTAGAAATTCTATCACTCTCAGATTTACCCTTTGCATAACCTAATACTATAACTCCATCAACAGATACATCTCCAGGTATGCTTAAAGTTCTTTTAATTCTCTCTTCATCAAATACAGCCACAAAACAGCTTCCTAATCCAAGAGCAGTAGCTCCAAGAAGCATGTTTTCTATAGCCATAGCACAATTCTGTATCCCATAAAATTCTTTTCCTTTATCCCCAAATAAAATCTCAATCTTATTTTTTGTATTGCAAACAATTATTAAAACAGCCGCCTCTAAAATAAAATCCTGCCTGCACGCCTCTGCTATCTCTTCTTTATCATTCTTAACAACAATAAACTCCCAGTTCTGGACATTTCCTGAAGAAGGAGCTAAAGAACCAGCCTCCAAAATTTTTGATATTTTTGACTCTTCTATACCTTTATCTAAAAAGCTTCTTACAGATCTCCTTTTTTTAATCGCTTTTAATACATTCATAACAAAGTATTTAAAATAAGGAAATTTATAAATCTTTGCAATGAAATACTCAGATATAACCAAGGTTTATGAAGAGCTATCAGTTACAACCAAAAGGCTTGAAAAATCACATATCTTATCAAAGTTCCTAAAAGAAATAACTTTAGCAGAAATTGATGATATTTTATGTTTATTAACAGCTTCAATATTTCCTTCTTATGACAAAAGAAAAATAGGATTTAGTGACAGATTAATATTAAAAGCAATAACAAAAACAAGCGGTATTAAGCAGGAAGAAGTAGAAAAATTATGGAGTAAGTTAGGTGGTCTAGGTGATGTTGCAGAAAGATTGCTTAAATCCAAGTCTCAAACATTTTTAAAAACAGAAATCTTAACAATAAATAAGGTTTTATCTAACCTAAGAAAACTTGCTGAATTAGAAGGCCATGGCACAGTAGACAAAAAAGTAAACCTAATCACAGAACTATTATCAAGTTCAACACCATTAGAAGCAAAATATATTGTAAGAACTGTCTTAGGAGAATTAAGAGTTGGAATCGCAGAAGGCATAGTAAGGGATGCATTAGCAGAAGCGTTTAATCTAGATTCGAAAGACATTAAAAAAGGAATGGATTTAGCAGTAGATTACAGTGAAATAATATCTTTATCTCAAAAAGGCTCAATTTCATCAGTAAAATTAAAACCAGGCAGGCCATTAAACGTCATGTTGGCAATCTTAGCAATAGATATAGATGAAGGCTTTGAAGCCCTCAGTAAGCCAATGCAGTTGGAATACAAGTTAGATGGTTTCAGAGTTACAATCCATAAAAAGGAAAATGAAATTAAATTATTTACAAGAAGAATGGAAGAAGTAACAAAACAATTTCCAGATATAATAGAAGTTGTTAAAACTAATCTAAAAGGAGACAATTTCATACTTGATGGGGAAGTTGTTGCATTTGACCAAAAAACAAGAAAATACCTTCCTTTTCAGGCAATATCACAAAGAATAAAAAGAAAATATGATATCCTGGAGTTAGCAAAGAAATTTCCAGTTGAATTAAATATCTTTGATGTATTGTATTACGAAGGAAAAAGTTATTTAGATACAACATTAAAAGAAAGAAGAATTTTATTGGAAAAAATAATCAAAGAAAAACTAGGCATAATTAAACTTACTTCTATATTAGTAACTGATGATCTTATTAAAGCAAAAAAATTCTATCACGATGCATTAAGTGATGGTCTTGAAGGAATCATGATGAAAAATCTAAATTCCTTATACAAACCAGGAAGATATGTAAATGGATGGATGAAATTAAAACCAATATTAGAGCCTTTAGATTTAGTTATTGTTGGTGCTGAATTCGGTGAAGGCAAAAGAGCTAGTTGGTTAACTAGTTTCACTGTAGCCTGCAATACTAAAGATGGATTAAAGATAGTTGGAAAGGTTAGCACAGGTGTAAAGGAAAAAGATTCTGAAGTTACTTATGAATCATTAACAAAACTTCTAAAACCATTAATAATTTCCCAGGAAGGCAAGTTAGTAAAAATAAAACCGAAGATTGTTATAGAAGTTGGCTATGAAGAAATACAAATTTCACAAAATTATGACTCTGGTTTTGCTTTAAGGTTCCCAAAATTCATGAGATTAAGAACAGATGAAAAAATTTTATCAGATATTAATACTATTGAAGACTTAAAAAGAATTTATTCAATCCAAAAAGGGAAGAAAAAATAAAATTCGTTAGAAACATCTATTCTTTTCAGTATAACAATCTTTATATATCCTTATTGATACTATTAACACATAGTTTATATCATTAGTCGGTAAATACTGGATATTACATCATCGAGTAAAAAAAGAGGGGGGTTACCCAAGGAGGACGGTAATTATGATTGTTAAAGAGGAATTTTTAAACAAGTTAAGGCAGTTTTTTGCTTTGAATTTATACGAAGTCCGGATTTGGACAGCTTTGTTGTCAAGAGGTATTAGCACAGCAGGTGAATTATCTGATATTGGCAATGTTCCTAGGTCTAGAAGTTATGATGTCCTTGAGAGCCTTGAGAAGAAAGGCTTTGTTATTATGAAATTAGGAAAACCTATAAAATACGTTGCAGTAGAGCCTAAGGAAGTTGTTGAAAGAGTCAAGAAACTAATAAACGAAGATGCAAAAGAAAGGCAAAAGAAATTAGATGAACTAAGAAACAATGATGTTCTTAAGGAATTAAATATGTTGCACAAGCAAGGCATTGAATTTGTCGAGCCTTCAGACTTATCAGGCGCTATAAGAGGCAGACATAATCTATATGCTCATTTGGAGTATATGATAAAAAATGCAGAGAAGAATGTAACAATAATGACCTCAAGCAAGGGATTGATAAGAAAACTAGAGGCTTTGAAACCAGAACTTGAAAGATTAAGCAAAAAAGGTGTCAAGATTAGAATTGCAGCTCCAATAACAAAAGAATGTTCAAATGCTGTTAAGGAATTAGGTAAAATTGCAGAAATCAAACATTCAAATAAATTAAATGCAAGATTTTGTATTGTAGATGGAAAAGATGTAATGTTTATGGCAATGGATGATGAAACAGTTCACCCAAGCTATGATATAGGTGTCTGGGTTAATACACCTTATTTTGCATCTGCTTTGGAGACTTTATTTAGCAACACTTGGAAAGATATGGAAGATGCAAACAAAGCAGCTGAAAAATGAAAGCTTTAAAATCTCTTTTTCTTTTATTTTTTTATGGAAGATTTAATAAAAGAAGGTTACATCCCTTTAGATAAATCTTGGATTATTAGGTTGGGCATTTTAGATCTTTTAAATGATTACGATGACTGTTTAAATTTTCTCAAAGATCAAAAATTTTTAAGTGACGATCTAAAAGCATTATACAAATCAAGTATTGCATGGAGAAAAAATAAGCCTTTAGAAGTAGGAGAATCAGGCACATTATATAGGTTTCTCAGATTTATTTCTTGGAAGTTAGGTTTAGAAAAGCAATTTATTTTAGAAGGAACGTTAAAACTAAGGGAAATTTGTAACGATCCCGCTATCGTTTCTTTGTCTTTGAATGAATTATTAAAATTAGACAGTGGAACTTCTCAGTGGGCTAGTGCTGCGGTTTTGTTAGGAAATAAAGAAAGAGTTAGCAATCCCCCATTTAAAATGAGTTTAACTTATGAAGCAGTTGATCATTGGAAAAGAATGAGAGAAAATAGTTTATGTTGGGAACTTAGGTATGACCAAACAATATTAATTCAAGCAGAAACTTTTATTAAACTATTAAAAGGTGAAACTGTTAACTTTATCCCAAAACAAGCAGAAGATTACTGTTTTGCTAGGGCTTTTAATTTTATAACCAAGGAAGAAGGCGAAAGGCGATGGCCGCAGCTCCATAACCATGAGAGTGATCGCTTAACTGAGATGGAAAGAGTCATTGAACTAAGCGAAAAAGAAGGCGAAATTGATTCTAAAGACCATAGGGTTGTCCAAGCTATTGCAATGTTAGCAAAGCTAAAATGGAAAAGTATCAAATTTAAGTATCCCCAAGTCGTAAGTAAAAGTTGGCCTCAATTCTGGGATTTTTTGAAAAAGCTTTAAAAAGTCTATTCTTTCTTTATTCTTTAATGGAAAACGTTAAGCAAATAGAAATTAAAGAAGGAATGTCTGTTAAAGAATTATCCAAGATTGCAGAAATCAAGCATTCAAATAAATTAAATGCAAGATTTTGTGTTGTTGATGGAAAAGATGTAATGTTTATGGCAATGGATGATGAAACAGTTCACCCAAGCTATGATATAGGTGTCTGGGTCAACACTCCTTATTTTGCATCTGCTCTTGAGACTTTATTTAGCAACACTTGGAAAGATATGGGGGCTGCTTAAGATGACCAAAGAAGCTAAAGAATTAGCTATCAGGAACAGCACTGCTGAATTTTTGATATTTACATCACAGGCAGGAAAAGAAAGTATTGAAGTTAAATTTGAAGATGAAACGGTTTGGCTAACCCAGAAAATGCTGTCCAAGTTATTCGATGTATCTATTCCAACCATTAATGAACATCTAAAGAATATTTTTAAGTCTAAGGAATTAAATGAGAATTCAGTTATTCGGAATTTCCTAATAACTGCAAGTGATGGAAAGGATTATAACACCAATTTTTATAACTTAGACGCAATAATCTCAGTAGGGTATCGTATAAACTCACACAGAGCAACTCAATTTAGGCAGTGGGCAACAAAGATTTTAAAAGAATTTGCCATTAAAGGGTATGTTCTTGATAGCGAAAGGCTAAAGAATGGCACTTTCTTAGGAGAAAAATATTTTGAAGATTTACTATTAGAGATTAGAGAAATTAGAGCAAGTGAAAGAAGGTTTTATCAGAAAATTACGGATATTTACGCCACCGCAATTGATTATAGCAAAGAAGATAGACTAACTAATGAATTTTTTGCAACAGTTCAAAATAAGATGCATTATGCTATACATGGAAATACCGCAGCTGAGTTAATCCTCCAGCGAGCAAATAAAACAAAAAAAAATATGGGGTTAACCTCTTGGAAACACTCTCCAGGCGGGAAAATAATTAGAAGTGATATAAGTATAGCCAAGAATTATCTGCAGAAAGAAGAAATACAAACCCTTAATCGGATAATAACTATGTATTTAGATTATGCCGAAGACCAGGCAAAGAAAAGAATTCCGATGACTATGGAAGACTGGTCAAAAAAATTAAACGCTTTTTTAAGATTCAATGAGAGAGAAATACTCCAAGGCTCGGGTAAAGTAACCAACGAAATTGCAAAGCAATTTGCAGAAAGTGAATTTGAGGAGTATAGAATAATTCAAGATAGGTTGTTTGAATCTGATTTTGACAGAGTTACTAAAAAACTATTAAAACAAAGAGATCGACCCGATAGTTTATAAGCTGTAGGAATTAACGCCTAAAGAGATTAAGATTGTTTGGGTGTTTTGAAAATGAAAATAGGAAGAAATGAATCATGCCCATGTGGCTCAGGAAAAAAATATAAGAAATGCTGTCTAGGAAAAGAAATGGAAAAAAATAGTTTCACAGGAGAAAGCTTCCCTATACACAAATGTTGGATTTCGAATCCAAAAGGGAGTAGGATAGTAGTAATATCAAGGATTAAGCCTGACGGCAATTTCGAAATAGCCTCTATGCTTGTAGATGAATGGAAGATGGGATTAAAAGACGGGTTTGGAAATTACAATCTCACAAAAGACAAATTGAATGAATACATAAACAGGGGGGACTTTAGGGAGACAACTATAGAAGAATGCAAAAAACTCATCAAAAGAGGCATTTTCATAGCAAAAAGTCTTGGTTTTAGGTTGCCGAAAGAATATGAGCAATACAGTGGAATAATAGGTAATATTGATAACATTGTAATAAACGGCTCTTTATACAAATGCTACGCATGTGGAGAAAACGATTTAAGTGAAGAAACTACCTCTATAATCAAAGAAGTAACACTAAAAGATGCAACAAAAGGGGTCTGCGGAACCCCCAATGAAACGATGATTTATTTTATCTGTGATAAATGCAAAGAAAAAAGGGAAACTAATGTAAACCTTGAAGAGCATGAAGATGAAACTTCAAACAACTAAGTAATCACAGTTTTTGAAAAAGCTTTAAAAAGTCTATCTCTCCTTATTCTTTAATGGAAAACGTTAAGCAAATAGAAATTAAAGAAGGAATGTCTGTTAAGGAATTAGTCCAAGAAATGCAGAAATGTGGGGTAATAGGTGCAGGTAGAATAGGAAAAGCAGCTGAAATTTTTGAAGAAATGTTAAAAAACAAATCTAAAATCTATTTAGGTTTAGCAGGTGCAATGGTTCCAGGCGGCATGAGAAATATTTTAAAGGATTTAATCTTAGATGGTTACATAGATGTTTTAGTTACAACAGGTGCAAATTTAACTCACGACTTAGCAGAATCTTTAGGTTTTCAACATATCAAAGGGGATTCTAATGCAGATGATGAAAAGTTAAACAAGCAAGGTCATGATCGTGTTTATGACTCTTACTTACAAAACAAAGCATATCAAAAAATGGAAGATTTATTTAATGAACATTTAAAAGAATTAGAAGGAAAAAGATTATCAGGCTCTCAATTCTTAAAATTATTAGGATCCTGGATTAAAGACAAAAACAGCATTTTAAGAGCCTGCTATGAAAAAAACATTCCGATATACTCTCCAGCTTTGATAGATTCAGGAATAGGTCTAATGCTATGGAATTTATTAGCAAAAGGAAAAAAATTTGATATTTTAATGTTCGACGATTTAAAAGAAATAATGGATTTAGTCTGGGAAAGCAAGAAAAATAGTGTTTTCTATATAGGGGGCGGTGTTCCTAAAAATTTCATACAACAGGCAATGCAGTTCTCTCCTAATATGGCAGATTACGGAATACAAATAACAATGGATCGAGTTGAATGGGGTGGAAGCTCAGGAGCAGAATTAAAAGAAGGGATTTCCTGGGGCAAAATGAAACCAAAAGGAAAGTTTGTTGATATAAAATGCGATGCCACAATTGCTTTGCCTTTAATTTATGGTTATGTAAAAGGAATTAAAAGAAATTAATTTTGTCCGCTCGAACAGGTAGTTTCGATGGTAAAGGTTAAGCGCTTATATCCATAGCTAATAGCAAATATGCGGGTATCGTAGTATACTTTTCACCTTTTTTTAATAAATTTTTTGTAATTAAAACTCCTTTGTCAAAATAATGTAAACCCTTATAGTCTTCATTTTTGATGTTGTTCTGGTATTTTATTTCAAATGGCAAAAGTTTATCATTTAATCTTAATACAGCATCAACCTCTTTCTTACCATTCCAGTAAAAAATTGAAGGGAATAAGCCCCCATAATTAAACCTAGCCAAATTAGCAATTATCGTTGCTTCTAAAATCCCATTATTCACTTCATTATCCTTGAAATATATTTTTTTATTGAATACATGATAGATGAACGGATCAAAAATATATATTTTTTTATTTTTTGCAGGATTAGCGATTTTTTTCTTAAGATCAATAAAATACAAAACAATTAGCACAAACATATTCTCTAAGTCTTCAACATACGCAGACACTGTTTTATGGCTTTTAATTTCAGATTCCTTTGCCAAAGAATCCCAGCTTATCCTTGAGGATTGTTTCTCTATCAACGATTTAAGCAATTGGATTAAAATTTTTTCTCGCTTGCCCCATTTTACGATATCCCCAACAATCCATTTAAAATATAGCTCATATAAGTAGTCAGGAATCTTTTTATTTGTCAGAAATTCATTCACAACCAAAGGGAATCCGCCAGTGATAAGGTATTTATCGAATAGACTTTTTAATTCAGTTTCAAATATTTTTAATTTATTTGCTTCCCTATTTAGGTTATCAATAGTTAGTTTAATTTTATTAATATTCTTTCCGATATCTGGATTTACTAATTTAACGAAACTTGAAAAATTCATAGGCAATAAAACAAAATCTTTTCCTTTTTTCCCTGTTCTGCCAGGCAGTCTTTCAGAGCCATATTTTACATCTAATGTGTTAGATCCGGTAACCATAAGGCAGCAATCTTCTAATTCTCCTGAGTCTATTAGGCTTTTGATCGATCTTTGCCAATCTTTTATTCTCGAAACTTCGTCGAGAAAAATGTATCTTTCTCCTTTGTCAGATAGACTAATGTATTCTCTTAAAATTGATGATAACTCCCTAAAATCAACAAGTTCATCACAATTCCAGTAGAAAATTGATTTTTCACTAACGCCTTTGTTTAAAAGTTTTCTTATTAACAGTTTAATCAATGTTGTTTTTCCCACTTGCCTTGGGCCTCTCAAGGTGAACAGGTTATTTGGCTCTAGTTCTATAGTTCTAAGCAGTTCTGGCTCCCACTTGAACTTTTTATTCTCAAGGTCTTTTATATGCTTGTCCTCTTGTATGTATGCCTTTCCCTTCCACCACGCATTTGTTATTCCAAGATCCATATGGGATTGTAATACCTAAGCATTTATAAAGACTTCGGTAATGCAATACCCAAAATATAACACGTTTAAATGGCTATAACTATTGCTTTGCCTTTAATTTATGGTTACGTGAAGGGAATTAAAAGAAACAGTTAATTATTTAAAAATTGTGAATACTTTAACCTTATGGAATCAGAATTAGTTAGGAATGATAGCCTAAACAAAGTTTTAGCTAATGTAGAATTGTTGGTAGAAGATGAAATAGCAAAAAAGCGGTTAGTTGAAATTAAAAAAGATCCTACTATTCTTAAGTCTGAGAATGAGTTAAATGATTACCTTAAAAAAAGAGGAGTAAAAACTGAGCGAATGGCTAATAAAGTTTCATCCAAATATAATCAAAGATTTAAATGGTCTAACTAAAAGTGATTTAAGGATATAAAAACGCTTTCATTCTTTCTTATAAAATCCAGTCCATTTTAACTTAGCAGGATTTCTTCCTAATTTCAGAGAATTCTTCCTGCATTTAGAAGAACAAAAATGTAATACCTTGCTTGCTTTATTTATAACAATATTCCCAGTTCCAGGTTCCATGGTTCTATTACAAAAGCTACACTTACTCATTTGCTGTCCCCTTTCTTGTCTGGTTTAATTTTCTAGCCTCAATTTCAGTCTCTCTAAGCATTAAAAAATCACCATTTCGAATAGAGCCTTTAACATTTCTTCTTATTATCTTTCCTTCATCCCTTCCACCTAATATTCTTGCCCTTACTTGTGTTATTTCTCCCCTTACACCAGTTCTTCCTATAACTTCTTCTACCTTAGCAGGCACTGCCTCTGTGGAAAAAGATCTTTGTTGCTCTTCCCTTCTTGGTTTTTGTTCTTGTTTTGGTGATTCTTTCATTTTACTTCTGTGCTTGTAGCATTCTTTCTACACTTCTTACTGCCTCTTTAGCTTCACCTTCATTTACAATTGCTACTGCTGTTGTTGCAACGCCTAATCCTGAAGCTGTTCCTAACTCTTCTTTAGTAGAAACTTTAACAAAAGGAACATTTTTCTCTTTGCATAATGGCTCTAAATGCATAATTATCTCTGGTGGATTTGTATTCTCAGCAACTAAAACAAGCTTTGCAATTCCTCTTTCAACAACCTTTGTAACCTCATTAGCGCCCTTCTTGATCTTCCCAGTATTCTTTGCTATTTCAACAGCTTCCAAGGCCTTTTCTGTTAATTCTTTTGATATCATAGTAAACCTCCTGTATAATCATCGGTTTAATTATCTCACTAAAATTTCATTTAAAAAGCTTTCCTAAACTAACTGTTTACTAAAATCTCTACATCATTCCCAAAAATAGCTTTTATATCCTCAAAAATCTTCTCTTTTAAAAATGCTCTCTTAGGAATCTTAGCCTTGCTTAAATGCGCTTCTATCTCTTCTAATTTACAAGCAGTTATCTTTCCCATTCCGCCTTCTTTAGTTAAAGGTGCCTTGTGTATCTCCTTTTCCTTTGCATCTATATCCTTTGTTATGAAGCAAATATCATCCAATAACAAAATCTCCCCATATTTATCCCCATACTTGACTCTTATCTTTGCTCTTTCTAATTCATATCCCCTTCTTCTCTGCACATACTCAACTAAGGTTCTTATATAGCTGGATGCCTCAAACCATATCTTTTGAATCTCCTGCTTTAGTAATTTTCCTTCCTCAAAATCTTTCTTTGCCTTGAATATGTTCTTTAAAATCTCAAGATACTTCTCAGGTATTTTATTTGTTTTAACAAGATTTATTTCAAAATCCTTGATTAATTTTTCATTTGTTGTCTCTTTCCCTTCTAATTTTATAACATCTTTTGTTACAGCAATTGCCCCATCATACATTTCTTCTATTTTCTTTATTTCAGCCTTCTTTTCTATCTCAGTAAATAATCTTTTTAATCTGTCAAAATAATCGCTAATGTCTTTCAAAAAGCTGTCAATATCTTTTCCAGAAACTTCTTTTAATTTCCCATGCTCAAAATCCTTATAGTATTTTCTTATTCTTTCTAAGATGTCCACATATTTTTTTTCTAATAATTTTTCTTTCTTTACAAAAATGTCTTCCATTAAAGTTACAGTTTCCTTTGGTGTTGGCGGTGGAATGCCATATAACATTAAAGCAGCCTGTGATGGGTTTAATGCAGCATAATACAAATCTTCAGATACAATGCTTAATAATCGTGCTTTTACTCTTTCTAATAATTTTGCACCAATTTCTAACTGCATGTCAATTGCTTCTTGTGATGGCTTTATTCTCCCCATGTCTAATAATAATTTCCATGGCATGAACACACCTCTATCATATAAAGGAACACCATCTCTTAAGAAAGTATAAATAACAGGATTAGCTTCCTTCACACTATCCCAGAAATCAGTTAATATATATACTTGAACATGAAAGCTTTTCTTTACACCCGTAATCATGCTTGCCTCAGCACCCATTGACCTTATTATTCCGCCTAATCTATCTTTTAATTCAACTCTCGGCATTTTTTTTACATCTGTATCATCCACAACAACATATACATCTATATCTTCTGATTTTTCATTCCTGAATAAAGAGCCAGCAGCAACATAGCTCACAATATACTTGTCAAATCTTTGCAATACCATATTTTTATGTAATTCAGAAATTCTTAATGCCCCTAGCAAATCCTTAGGATCATAAACCGGAGCAGAAACAGCTATATCTCTTAAGACTTCATACTTCGCATCATAACAATCCTCTCTTAATTCTGTTAATAATTTTATTTCAGGCGTTAAATTTTTGTTTATGTCTTCTGCTATTTTCTTTATGACCTTTGCTAATTTGTCTTTTAATTCAACCTTAGCCATAGTTGTTGAATCAGTATCATCTACTACAATAAGAACATTAATTAAATCCTTGTTAACAGGCTCTTCTTTTTCTCCAGGCAGTGGTTTTTGTGGAATTGCTGGCGGCATTAAAGTTATTCCTAAAATATATTTATCAAATTTCTTTAATACTTCATCTTTAAATTTATACAATTCATCCTTTAACTTTTCTAATTTCTTTTTAACATCATCTGGAATCTTTAAATCTTTTAGATCTTGAGGTAATTGCATACCTGGCATTTGAAAATTAGGCATTTCCTGTAAATTAGGCAAATTAGGTATATTTGGCAAACTTGGTATTTCTTCTTTTTTTTCAGAATTTTCCTTTGAAGAAGGCTCTTTCTTGTAGTTATTTGCCATATCCAGTTTTAATTTTGAATACTATTTAAAGCTTTTTGAAGTTGGAAAATCTTATAAATCATGTTTTTAGACCTTATTTAATGGGCCCATAGTCTAGTGGTATGACATCACCCTTACAATAAGTAAATAAGAAAGGTGAAGGTCGCAGGTTCGAATGAGCTTTCTTGGGAAGAAAACCTCGGAAAGAAATGAAAATCCCGCTGGGCCCACTATTTTTCTAAATTAAAATTTTTCACTCGTTCATTATATTTAAAAAGAGCTAATTTATGAAATATTCAATATGAATGACATACCTCTTGATGAAATCTTGGAAGAAGGCGTTCGTTCTGATGAACTAGAAAACAGATTTGGGTTCAGAACTATTCCACGAGGTCCAATATTATTCGAAGCACATCTTGGTTGGTTACGCTCAAAAGACAATGCTGATCATGGAGAAGATTTTCCAATGATTGATTTAACTATAGTCCAGGAGAATATCGCTAAAGCTTTAAAACAACATGATCCAGATATAGTTTATGGAGCTGTCCAGTTGTTTGTCACGAGATCAAGATTAACTGCAGAAGACCCTATATTTACAGATCTTCAGCTTTACTTAAAAGAATACAAAATTAATACAGTCTTATTGCCTTATGTTGCGCCTGAAGGACACGCTTAATCTACATTAACAAATCAAAATTAAAAAAGAAAACATTTATAATTTATCCTTTTGACTTCATTTTCAATGCGCTGGTAGTTTAGCCTGGTAGAATATAGCCTTGCCAAGGCTGTGACCCGGGTTCAAAACAACCTTTTAGAAAAAAGTCTCGGATGAAACCAAGAAAAGAAAGGTTATGAAATTCCCGGCCAGCGCAATCATTATTTTTTCTTAACAATATCAACACCATAAGGTATCACTCTCTTAAATGAATACCTGTCTCCTTTATTCTCAAACTCCATATAAAAAGGAAAATTAAGCTTAATATTATTAGCTTTTTTGGAAATTTCAACAAGAAACAAAAAATCTCTCCATCTTCCAGGTTTAATCTTACTAAAATCCTTTAAATCGACGAAAACAAATCCAGTATCACTGTCTTTTAATTTCTTAGCAGCATATAAAAACGAAAAATAAGCTTCTTTCATTTTAATCTGCCAATCTTCAGGCATTTTATCTACAACACCTTTAACAGCGTCCATATTCCCACAATAGCCATAAATAATAACCCCTTTCTTGTCTTCAAAATTATCATCAAGGAATTTATATAATCCTCTGTGTTTTGATTTTTCATCATGTCGATATATCTTAATATTGTCATTTTCAGCAAGATCCTTAAGAGATTGTGTTTGGTCCTCAGCTAATTCTTCTAGAGTGTATAACTTAGCATCTTCAGCTTCAGTTCTATTTCCAAATAACAACAAAAATAAAAATCCCAGTAATCTATCTTTCATCATTAATCAATTTTTATTCTTTTTATAAATTTAATGAAGGAGTGCATAACATTCGAATATATTCCATAAAACAACAATGCTTATATAACATTAAAGATAAAATGAAAACTAAATGATAAAAATTAATCAAGCAATAGAAGACATGGAATTCCAGTATTTCCAGGATAACCAATCAAAGGCAATGAAATTTTCAGATCTAAAAGGAAAATGGCTAATATTGTTATTTTATCCCGCAGATTTTACATTTATTTGTCCTACAGAATTAGTTTCAATGGCCGAATTGTATGAAGAATTCAAAAAATTGAACGCTGAAATATTAAGCATAAGCACCGACACTGTTTTTGTCCATAAAGCCTGGCATGATAATTCCCCATCAATTAAAAAGATAACTTATCCAATGATTGCAGACCCAACAGGAAAATTATGCAAATATTTTGGAACTTATATTGATGAAGAAGGCTTGTCTTTAAGAGGCACATTTATAATTGATCCTGATGGCAAATTAAAAGCATTAGAATTAAATGACAATTCAATCGGAAGAAACGCAGAAGAAATACTTAGAAAATTACAGGCAGCAATTCACGTAAGAAACAATAAAGGTCAGGTTTGTCCTGCATCATGGAAGCCAGGAAAAGAAACCTTAAAGCCCAATATGGATTTAGTTGGAAAGATCTAAAGAAACTTATTTAAACCGTATTTTATCTCATCAATAATGGAATTCAAATTTAAGCAGAAATTTATTGAAAAGTTCTCGAAAATAACAGATTTTGAAAAGTTCAAGGAATTTAGTTTAAAATACCCGAGAAAAGCAATCAGGGTTAATACAATAAAAACAAAATCTGAAGAATTAATAGACAGATTAAAATTACAAAAATTTACATTAGAAGAGGTTCCATGGTGCAAAGATTCTTTTTTTATTAAACATCTGGAAAGAAAGCCAGTAGGCAATACCTTAGAGCATTTTTTAGGTTATTATTATGTCCAGGATGCAGCATCTTTAATACCTTCAATAATATTAAACCCTAAAAAAGAAGATTTAGTTTTAGATTTATGTGCCTCTCCAGGCTCAAAAACAACCCAAATAGCTTCATTAATGGAAAATGAAGGCTTAATCTTGGCAAATGATATTCTAGGAACAAGAATAAGGCCGTTAAAAGCAAATCTGCAAAGGTGCGGTGTTAAAAATTGTATTATTACTCTAATGTCTGGCCAAAGCATAAAAGGAAAATTTGATAAAATTCTTTTAGACGCACCATGTTCAGGCACAGGAGCAATAAGAAAATCGCCTGAAACTATCCAGATGTGGAACGATAACATGGTTAAAAGATTTTCAAAAGTCCAGAAATCCTTAATCTTAAGCGCTTTTGATGCATTAAAAGATGATGGAACCTTAGTTTATTCCACCTGTTCAATAGACCCAGATGAAAACGAAAAAGTAATTGAATTTTTGTTGGAGAAAAGAAGCGCAAAGATTGAAAATGTAGATTTAAATCTAAAAAGAAGTGAAGTTTTATCCGACAATCAAGACGTTAAAAAATGCTTAAGAATCTGGCCTCAGGATAACGACACCGAAGGGTTTTTTATTGCTAAAATTAAAAAATAACTCTAAACCAAATTTCTAACCGAAAAGCTTAGATAATAAAGTGAATAATACTATTCATTAAGTGAATAACAAAAATGAGACAAGAAACGCTAATTAAAATTGTAGGGCTAATGAGAAGGGATTTAGATAAAGGGTTAACTATATTAGAAATATCTAAACAGCTTAAAATAGGCTATCGTCCAGCTTATAATCACATAAGTGAGATGGAAACTGAAGGGATTATACAGATAGAAAGAATAGGCAACGCTAAGCAATGCTCTTTAAACCTCTCAAGTTCTAAATCAAGGCATCTCTTGGAGTCTTTAGATATAATAAGAAAAGAAAAACTCTATAAAGAAAACATAAAGCTAAAGGCTGTAGATAATTTAATTTCAAAACTAACAGAAAAGTTTATCTCAGAAATACACTCTATCATTTTGTTTGGAAGCTATGCTAAAGGAACCGCAACAAAACAGTCAGATATCGATTTATTATTTATAGTAAGTAATTTAAAAGATAAAAAATTAAGAGAAGCAATAGAAAGAGAAAGTGCCAGTTACCAATACTCACACAATATAAAAATAAGCCCGCTAATTACTAATATCAATGAATTTAAAGAAATGCTAAAATCAAAAGAATTAAATGTCGGGAAAGAAGTAAAAGAATCTGGAGTCTCTTTATATGGGCATGAATTATTTTGGAGGATTATAGAATGAAAAAGAGAAGAGATATATTAAATAGAAAAATTAATAGGTATCTAAGAAGGAAGCAGCTCCTAAAAGAAGAAGATGGAAAAGTAGCATTTCCTATTGAAGAATCTATTATCAGAGAATGCCTAATGTAGTAGCTTCCCAACCATCATAACTATAAATTAATTTACAGCTTTACATCAATTTCTGTTTAAACACGATAGAAATCTATATTAAGCGACTGTTATTAATTTTACTTATGGATCTAAAGAAAATACTATTAAAAATAACTCCAAGTGAAGAAGAAAAACAGAATATGTTAAAGATAGTCAAAGAAATACTAAATAAAATAGACCTTAAAGATACAGTAATTAGCTTGGGCGGTTCAGGAGCTAAGGACACTTGGTTAAGAAACAGCAATGAAATTGACATTTACGTTAGGTTCAACTATAATAAATTCAAGGATGATGACTCAGAGATATCAAAGTTACTTGGAAACGCCTTGAGAAAAAAATTCAAAAATATTATAAGATTGCACGGCTCTAGAGATTACTATCAAATAAAATACAAGAATTTTACAATAGAAGCAATTCCAATATTAGACATAAAAGAGCCAGAACAGGCAAGAAACATCACAGATATATCAAAAATGCACGTTGACTATGTTTTAAAGCACCATAGGTTCTCAAAAGACATACGCCTAGCTAAGGTCTTTGCAAAATCAAACAATGTTTACGGTGCAGAGTCTTATATTTCAGGCTTTTCAGGTTATTTGCTGGAATTGTTAGTAATTCACTATAAAGGTTTCATGAACTCAATAAAAAACGCTTCAAAATGGAAATCTCAGACTATAATTGGAAAAGAAGAAGATGTTAAGGTTTTAAACGAATCAAAATTAGGCCCATTAATATTTTTAGATCCAGTTCAAAACTCAAGAAATGCAGCTGCTGCCTTATCCAGAGAAAAATACGAAGAATTCATAAAAGTTTGTAAGGGTTTTATTAAAGACCAATCAGATAAGTTCTTTGAAATAAAAGAAAAAAAGATTCCAAAAAATTCTATAATAATAAGCTTTGAGTCTTTGCATGAAAAAAAAGACGTTGCAGGAGCAAAATTTGTAAAAGCCTTTAGGTTTATTCAAACACAATTGGAATTAGAAGGTTATAAAATAATAAACAAAGATTGGAAATGGGATGGAGAAAAAGGAGTTTATTGGTTCTTGTTAAAAGAAAATAAATTAGAGCCATTAATTAAAGTAAATGGCCCGCCAATAAAATTTCATAAAGACTTAGAAAAATTTAAAGAAAAACACAAAGAAATATTTACTTCAAAAGGAAGAAGCTTTGCTTTTGTTAAAAGAGAATTTCTAGATGTAAATGATTTCATAAAATCTTTATTCAAATTGCCCAATGTTAAAGATAATGTAAGAAGTATCAAAATTATTTAAACAAACCTCTTGTTGCTTTTTCCCAGTCTCTTATATAACCTGCTTTTATTGGATGCTTTCTCTGTAAATAATTTGAAGCTATAATTCTTCCAACACAATAGCCAAGAGTCAACCCTGTAATTCCGCCAAGCATTGCAAATAAAAAACTAGCTGGCATCTTATCATAGGTTTCATTGCCTGTATTGTAATAAGTTGCCAAAAAACAGGTCACAGTAAAACTTAACCCACCTATAGCCTTACACCATTCAACTATATTATTAAACTGATCAACAACTTCACCTGTTACATTCTCTTCTAAACGTGATATTCTTTCTTTTCTATCCACTGCTTTAACAAATTTAAGTTATTTATAAATTAATTTGAAATTGTAAAATATCCTTTGCTCAACAACAAAACTTTTAAATGACCGTGGCGAGTTAATTTGATGGACTTAAAAGACAGGGTTGTTATTATAACGGGGGGCAGTAGTGGTATAGGAAGATCTATTGCCTTGGATATGGCTAAAGATGGTGCTTTTGTTGTTTTGGTTGGAAGAGACAAGGACAAACTTAAAAAAACATTGGATGAAGTGAAGCAATATTCAAAAGAAAGCATCGCAGCATCTTGTGATGTTAATGATAAGGTTAAAATAGCCGCCTTAATAAGAGTAATAAATGAAAGGTTTAATGCAATTGACATTTTAGTTAATTCAGCTGGCATTGGTTTGCACGGGAGTTTTATTGAAAGCGATATCAAAAATATAAAAGAACAAATGGATGTTAATTTCTTCGGCACAGTAAATTTTTGTAAAGAGGTTTCAGATATAATGGTTAAGCAGCACTCAGGCTACATTGTTAATATTAGTTCAATAGCTGGAAAAATAGGCTTTCCAAACTTAACTGGTTATTGTGCCTCTAAATTCGCAGTTTATGGCTTTTCAGAATCTTTGTATCATGAATTAAAGCTGCATAATATAAAAGTTTCAGTTGTATTGCCTGCTGCTACTAAAACTGATTTTTACAACAATGAAACATGGTCTTCATTTCCACATGAAGAAAGGCATCAAAATATGTTGTCTCCTGAAGAAGTTTCAAAAGCTGTTCTAGAAGGAATTAAAAAAGAGCAATTTAAAATTGTTGTTCCATCTAGCTATAATCTAAAATTAAAAGGAAAGGAATTATTCCAGACTTGGGCTATGAAAAAAGTTGGAAAATTGCCAAGATAATTATTTAGTTTTCTTCCATAAGTAAATTCCAATAACAAAAGCAATTAAACTTAAGTATTGTCCAGGTGTTAAAGACAAAACTAAAATATCTTCTCTTAAGAAATCCAATAAAAATCTTCCTATTGATATCAACACCAATCCACTTGCAAAAACAAAACCATCTTTATGTTTGCTCTTATCAATAGAAACAAGATAAATTACAATTAAAAATCTTTTTATTGCACTATAAATCTGATATGGGTGTCTGCATCCTTCCACACCATTGAACTGGACACACCATGGTAAGTTTGTTACAGGCCCATATAATTCACTATTAGTAAAATTCGCTATTCTCCCTAAAGCTAAGCCAAAAATAGCAGGTATTGAAAGAAAATCCATAATTTTAAAAAATGATAATTTATTCTTCTTGCAAAAATAGACAACAGCAATCACAACCCCAGTTACCCCCCCATAAAAAGCTAATCCACCCTTCCATAATTTAATTATTTCTAAAGGGTTATTAAAATAAAACCTTGGCTCCCAGAAAACAATATGAAATATTCTTGCAAATACAACAGCGCCTATAATAGTATAAAATATTAAATTGTCTATCTGTTCATTATTTAAGTCTATATTTTTCTTTTTAACCTGCCATTTTAAGTAAAATAAGGTTATTAAGAAGCCTAGAGCAAATATTATTCCATAATACCTAATTTCAAAAGGGCCTAACTGCAGTAAAGTTGGATTTATATTATTGATAAACATAAAAATATCTTAAATTTTAATGTTATTAACTCTTTCGGAATAGCCAATAATCTTTATATAAGTAACTTCCATTGAATTTTATATGGTAACCAAAGCTTTAGTAAATTACTTTATTGAAGGAAAAAAGAAAGGCTTTACAACAGACCAGTTAAAAAGTTCACTTTTAGATCAAGGCTACAATTCTTTGGATATAAATGACGCTTTACTAGACTCCTTAAAAGAAAAACAAAATTTCTTCTCAACATCTACATTTAAAGTATCATTAACAATTATTTTAGCTTTAATAGTTATAGTTACAACGTATATACTCTTAATCAACCTAGATATGTTCAAAGGAAGGGAAATAGCAGGTGTTAAAGAGTCTTATCTTAGTAAAATTCTAAAAGAAGAATGTTCAGGCACAAAAGGGTCTCAATATGCTGAATGTTCCACAGATACAATCGCAAAAATAGCATTCAATAGAAATAACCAAAAAATATGTGCATTTAGTAAATTTGAATCTATTTGTATTGACAAATTTAATAATTTAAAATAATCACCTGTTCAACACTAATCTGTTTGACTTTATTTTTATAGTTTTATCCTTGGATTCATATAACACAGCAGCAGCAGGCAAATCTATCTTTCCAACTATATTCAATCTTGTAGTTGCCTTATATCCTAAAATCCTTTCTTCCTTGCTTGTCAAAACTGGTATGTCCCATATTAATTTTATTCCTGTTTCCCCCCTTACAATCTTGCTAGGTTTTAATGTTGA
>Ga0209541_10003715_pt1 | contig 27732 bp, 29 predicted proteins | sample RifCSPlowO2_01_FD_184027 | JGI IMG/M metagenome (GOLD analysis project Ga0209541, IMG submission 184027) | Groundwater microbial communities from Rifle, Colorado - Rifle CSP2_plank lowO2_0.1 (SPAdes) (version 2) | ecosystem: Environmental > Aquatic > Deep subsurface > Groundwater | place... | reverse complement strand
AGTATTGCTACTGGGGGGGGCGAAATTAAATAAAGTTGGCCTGGTGGAACAAGCTTTGCGTAAGTTCGATCATCTTCTTATTGGCGGAGCTTTAGCCTTCTCCTTTCTGAAAGCAAAGGGAATATCGGTAGGGTTATCTAAAATAGACCCAGATTCTATAGTAGCAGCTGCAAAAATATTGCAGAAGCCGGAAGCGTATAAGATAATACTCCCGCTTGATTTCGTGGCAGCAGAAAGTTTTTCTCCAAAAGCAAAAACAGAAATTGTAAAATATAATCAACTAAAACCCAATCTGGTCGGCCTAGATCTAGGGCCAGAAACTATTTCCTTGTTTAAAAAATACTTGCAGCCAGCAAAAACCGTAGTCTGGAACGGTCCCTTAGGATACTTTGAATGGTCAAAATTCGCTGTTTCTACTAAAGAGATCGGCCGCTTCCTTGGACAACTCCCAGACGCAATCACTCTTGCCGGAGGAGGGGAAACGGCAGAAGCGCTGACTAAATTCCATCTTCATCACACTCTAACTCATGTTTCTACCGGTGGAGGTGCTGCCGTAGAATATTTATCCGGCGAAAAACTTCCTGCCGTTGCAGCATTAGAAAGAAGTTATAAGAAATTTAAAGGAAAAATTTGAATAAGCTTATAGAGGACTTTGAATAACCCCTATTTTTCATTGAATTCAAAGTCCTTCTTAGAATGGTTTGACAAATTTTTTGGGGTTAATCAAACCCTTCTATACCTTCAACACAATACTCCTTTTCAAACTCTCTTTGACCTGGTTTTGTATTGATGCTTGTTCCTGAGAGACTTTCTCTCCCAGCTGCTCCATCTTTTCTTCCAGCGCAAAAAGGTCCCGATTTATTTTTTCCACCTGTTTGGCAAAATGATCTAACCGATAAGCCGCATCTTCCAGTTTAATGATAACATCATTATGCTGAACTTGTTCCGTTATCTGCCTTAACTCCTGCTGAAACTGGAGGCGCTTTACTCGAAGCTGTTCTAAAGCAATACCGTTCGTAGCTTCCAATAAAGTGAGAGAAATAAGGAACTGCTCTGGATTCAGCGATAATTTTCCCGCCTTTAACAAGGACTTAATATGATCTAACACCTGCCGAATGGAAAGTCTTTCATCCTGTAAAAATGCAGCAAAAGGATCTTCCAGATAAGACCATATGGTTTTGTTACTCAAATCAAGTTTATTATATTGTTGCAAAAGAGGCTTGATTTTAGAGAAAAAAGAAAGAATTTCTGTTTCATTCTCTTCCAAGCTATGGATGAGGTGCTCTTGTTTTTGAGTAAGACTTTCTAATCCTAACCCTTTTGCCCTCTCTTTTAATAACGAAAGTTCCTTTTCTTTTTCCAGTTTTTTTTCATCAGCAGCTAGTAAACGGTGCTTCTTTGCAGCAAGGTCACCTTCCCAAGAGGCAAGTTGCTGTTGGCTTTGCTCCAGAAACCCTAGTTTTGCCCTTACGAGTAGTATAGTATTATATCCGCTCCGAGTAATTTTTTGTTCAAATGCTTTACGTTGGGCATCTATATCCAGCAACGACTGCAGCAAAGGGTTAAGATTTCCTTGATCAGCACCGCCATTATGTAAAAAATCAAAATCTTGCCCAAAAGAACTTGCTTCAATTTTCTCTGATAAAGCCTGCAGCCGCTGTTCTAGATAACTATTCTGCAGAAGAATCTTCTCTAAGAGAATATTATCGGGAAAAGTTAAGAGATCTAACAAGCGCCTGGTCTCGCGCAGCAAGGGAACAACCGCTTCTACATGAGCATGCTCGCGTGCTTTTTCCTGCCATTGATCCAGCTGGCATTCTAAAAACCAGCGCTTATCTTTTAAGGCTTGAATATATTTCTGCAGCTCACCTTCAAGCCCGGCATTAACCCTCAACTCCTGAGAACGAAAACCTAACCATTCCCGCAAATCAGAAAGCATTACCTCTTCTGGCTGCTCTGGTTCAGATTTCTTCAAAAACTTCTTCAATCGTAAAAATAAGCCCACACATTCACCCTTTAATAATACTAAAACCAACCCTATTTAATTATTTCTGTATGAAAGGATATAGGAAGGGTCGAGCGATTGATTTATATAAAAAGAGCATCTACTTCTAAATCATATTGGGATATAATTGGAAAAATAAAGAGGCAAATTTCGGACCACCTCTTCAAAAACAAGTTAGTAGTGGAACACATATTACCATAGAAATAATTCTCAAAAAAAGAAATAGGTATATTGCACTACGAAGACCGAAAGGAATTCCTGAACACGAATTACCGCCACAAGCAAAATTGTATCCAAAAGGACTCTTGTATTTCTGTCATAATCTTGTAAGATACGGCGAATCAATGGAAAAGTGTGTAAAAAGAATAGTTAAAGAACAAGCAAGAGTATCTGTTAAAAATATAAAAATAGTCTACATAGATTCTGTTATACAAGATAAAGATACTCAATGGGCTATTACTCCTCATGTTATTGCAGAAATAGAAAAAACTCCTACTACAAACAAACAAGTTACTGAAGTTATAGGGTTTGGTAAAAACAACATACCTACCGATTTTGCCTGGTGGCCGAAAAAAGAACTAAAGGATTTTCTTAACGATTATGACTAGTTAACTATCGAATCACTAGCAAACAGCTTCTCATTTCCCAGACACAATCTCTAACACATCCAAATTCTTCAGCGCATAATCCTTGCCCACTGTTTTCTTGGTACGCACATCTTTCGCACAGATGAAATTTTTCCCTAAATCAGTGTGCAATTTGTAGGCAAAATCCAAAGCAGTACTTTTGGCAGGCATCAAGAAGCAATCTGGTAACACATTTCCATCCTTATCCTCAAGCTTACTTACTCCACCAGGGAAGATCGCTACATATTGCAGCAGCTTGAACACCGCCTTATCTAACGCATCCTGGACGCCAGTGGAATTATACAACTCTAAAATTTTCTGCTGGATGAATTGCAATGCTTTTTTCTGTTTTTCATTTAATTTATCTTCCTGCAAAATCGTAAATGTTTTCTCTCCAGGCACATATTCGATTAATCCTGCCCTGGCAGCTTCCCGCAGCGCAATTTCCGCTTCTGCTGAACAGGGAATAAAAAGATATTCTGGAAATTCTTGCTTCAATCGCTCCAGATTTTCGGCAGCGGTAGGAACATCCGCTTTATTGCAGGCAATCAGCATCGGTTTAGTTTTCTTCCGCAGATATACCGCAAGATTTTTCAAATCTGCTTCTGTCCAGGCGCTTGGTCTTTCTTTGTCCAAGCTCAATTTCTCGATAGCGTCTTCCACCATCGCTTCTGTTACTTTCAATCCAGATAGTTGTTTTCCTAACGCTTTCTGAATTTCTATCTTTTCTTGCATTACTGTCCTAGCAAATTTATCCCAGCCCTTTTGGAGTATGCCAAGATACCACATATCTAATTCTACTTCCAAGAAGCGTACATCTTCCACTGGATCATAACTTCCTGCTTCCACTACCTCTCCTTTTTCGTTAGTAGAACCAGAAACATCAATAACATGGATTAACGCATCAGCTTGCCGCAAATCATCTAAGAATTGATTTCCCATGCCTAACCCTTGGTGCGCTCCCGGCACTAAACCTGCAACATCGAGTAATTGTACCGGAACAAAACGAAATTCTTTTACTACATATCCATTTTTAGGATTGGATATTTTGCCGAATTCACGGGCTACATCTTTGACTTTTACATATCCTACACCTGAATTTGGCTTGATAGTCGCGAAAGGATAGTTAGCTATCTCTACTTCCGCTAAGGTCGCGGCTTTGAAAAAAGTACTTTTTCCTACGTTGGGTTTTCCAACAATGCCTATAAGCATGGTTTTTTCCTCATGCTTGTAGGCCCCGAGTTTTAACGAGGTTGCCGATCAGCATTTTGGTTTCGAATTCCACTATATATATAAAGATTAAGCTTCTCTTGTGATTATGAGTTTTGCCTTCGGTCATTTAGTTGGAGCATGGCTTGCAGGAAAGATTTACGAATATTTCTCTAAAAAAAAGACCAGTCACGCGGCCTGGTTTTTTCTATTGCTGGGAGGAATTTTACCTGACATAGATTTCCTGCTGGACTGGACTTTTGGATATGACGTGCATCGTACTATCACCCACGGTCTTCTTTTTTTATTGCTAGCGCCACTTGCAGTTTACTGGTTGTTTTTACTGTTAAAAAATAAGGAGAAAAAATCCTTCGCTTTATTGCTAGGCTTAGGAATATTGACTCATTTCTTTCTGGACAGTTTTTCCAGTCATGGAGTGCCCTTATTCTGGCCTTCTTCGCTTTACTTCTCCTGGTTTAATGGTTTAGTGCCATATTCTGGCGAGGGATCATTATTGCTCGGCTCAGCAGCACTGCTGCAATCCAGACTAAAATACGCCGTCGCAGACATGGCCATCGGGACTGCTGGGATATTTTATTTATGGTTTAAGAAACGGATTCAGTTTTAGAGGCCTTTTTGGTAAGAGCTAACATTTATATATCTCATTTTCTTCTTTGAAATCGTGCCCGCAAAAGATATCAATAAAAAGAGATTAGTGTCCATCTTCCCAGAATTCAGCCCGCTGAAAGTAAAGTATAAGGACGTTTTAGATATGAAGGGATTTTACGAAGAATTTTGGGAATGGCTTAAAGAACAGGGTTGGAAGGATTGGGAAAATAAACTAGATACTTTTGAACGTTTCTATGGCGAGCGCATCGGTCATGGAGGAGCAAAGGAACTCTGGATTCGCTGGAGGCCATTCAAGGTTCCTGAACCCTACGGTGGGATGAGTGATCCTCCTCTGCGCTACTATTTTGATATCGACTTTCACGTTATCGGATTAGCTCCGGTAGAAATCGTGAAAGACGGAAAAAAAATCAAGACTGAAAAGGGAGAGTTAGAAATCACCATCAGGGCCTTTGTTGAAAAAGCATATGAAGAACAATTTGAGAAACATGGTTTATTGAAACACGTGGTGGACATTTTCACTGCCAGGATATACCGGGCTGCGCTCGAGGAACGCAAAAAAGAATTATACCGTGAAGCATACGTCTTGCAGGCCTTCATCAAACAATGGTTCAAGTTAAAAACTCACCTACCCTACGAAGAAGTAGAAGGATTCTTCCCCAGCAAAGCCTGGCCTTCGCATCAGTAGAAAATTTAATAAAGGAACATTCTGAAGTTGTGCTATCGCCCCCGTGGCTCAACGGTACTTTGTGCAAACAAAGGTTTGCGCGAAGCGGAAAAGAGCGCTTGACTTGTACTTATCGCTATGTTTTCCAAAGAAGCATGGCAAGAGATCAGGAGGTTCCGAGTTCAAATCTCGGCGGGGGCTTTTTCTCTATGAAATCTCCAGACAAAAACATCAAACAGAACCAGTCTTTCTTCAATAAAGGAGCTAAAAGATATGACAATCCACTGCTGCAATTCTGGATGAGGCGATTCCATGCTCCTACCATCGAAGAATTACGATTTACTTCCGCAACTAAAATTTTAGACATCAGCTGCGGAACCGAAGAATTGCTGAAAAAATTGCAAGGGAAAGCGGAACTGTATGGGATTGATATCTCAGAAGCGATGCTCAAGGTTGCTAAAGGAAAACTCGGCGCCCAAGCAACATTGCAAAAAGGAGATGTACATGCACTTCTTTTCCAAGACCGTTTCTTCGATTATGTCATCACCACCGAAGCCTTTCATCATTACTACAACCAGCAAAAAGCCTTGCAAGAAATATCAAGAGTAACTAAAAAAGAGGGAAAAGTGATTATTGTTGATGTTAATTTTTTTCTAAAATCAATTCATTGGCTTTTCAAAAAGCTTGAACCTGGCCATGTTAAGATCAATAGCCGTAAAGAAATGAAGTACTTGTTTAAAGAATCCGGATTGAGAATTCTTACCCAAAAGAGAAGTTTTTTGTTCGCAATCATGACAGTGGGTGAAAAACCAGAAAACCTACTTTAGAACTGCAATCTTGATTTTGCTAACGATTCCGTGATTTCTTCGTTTGTATAACTATCAATTTTGTAACCGCATTGCAATAAGGGTGTTAAAAGCATTCCGCATGCTTTTCTAAAAGTATCAGTGGCAGTCGTTCTGGTGCTTGGCCTATAAACATCAAACTCCACAACCCCCTGACTTTTCACCGCCCAGTACATAGGGTAATCTTTTGAATAGAAATCTGGTATTTTCAGACTTAAGTCTTTATTGACTGCAAGTAGAACTTCCAAAGCAGGAAGTATCCCTTCGACGCCAATTACTGTGGTAACGTAAACTAAGTCTTTTCTCATATCATTCGTAGGTATTGGCCTATCCATACCTAATCAGGAAATGCTCGTTTTTATAAAGTTAATCGAACAAATTTAATTTAAAATAATCGCCAAACACTGCCTTCCCCTCTAACCCTTAACCGAAATATTTAAAAATAACAACCATTTCCAAAGGATTAGCAAATGATAGATGTTAATCATTCTCGGTGTCGTTAAATGGAAGAAACAAGTCTAAAAACAGGCACTACAACGGTAGGAATAGTCTGTAAGGATGGAATTGTACTTGCAGCTGATAAAAGAGCAACTGCTGGCCACATGATTGTGGACAAGCGAGCTGAGAAAGTTCATGTTATCTCTGACGACTTTGCCGTCACTATCGCTGGAACGGTATCGGATGCCCAGCTCACCATCAAACTTATCAGGGCGGAACTCAAATTAAAGGAAGTCCGCACTTACAAAAGACCTTCTGCTAAAGAAGCAGCCAATCTCTTAGGAGGGATATTATTCTCTAGCCTTCGAAGACCAAGCATGTTTCCAGGCATAGCTCATTTCCTTTTAGGAGGGAAAGACGTTCATGGTTTACATTTATATGATCTTTTTCCAGATGGAAGCATTACCAGGATCACAGATTTCATCTCCTCTGGGTCAGGATCAGTATTTGCCTACGGTGTACTAGAAACACAACACAAAAAGGATATGTCTGTTGAAGATGGAGTAGCATTAGCAGTAAAAGCTGTTAATACTGCGTTACAACGAGATAGTGCTTCCGGAAATGGAATTGACGTCATTGTCATAACAGAAAAGGAAATCAAGCGGGTGATGCATAAAGAATTAGTGTGCAATTTGTAAATACATTCTTTTTGCCCTTATAGTATTTTTTCGCATTCATCCACAACAAAAACAAGGAGATTATAGCATATGCCAGACATATTAAAAGAAATAATTAAGGTCTTACCTGAAGGTAAGATTTCAGATGCTGCTTTTGAAGGAGCAAACATCGTTTTGTACACTAAAGATAAAGATTATTTTATCAACAACGAAGGCACTATCAGAGACGCAGTAAAGGAATTTCGGAAAAGAATTGAATTACGTGCCGATCCGACTCTCTGCGTGGAACCGGAAGCAGCTAAGAAGCTGATCCAAAAGATCATTCCAGAAGAAGCCGGAGCACAGGAATTTATCTTTGATCCTCCGCGGTCTATGGTCATTATCCATGCTACCAAGCCCGGATTAGTTATTGGAAAACAAGGTGAGTATCTCCGAGAAATAAAAGATAAAACCTGCTGGATCCCCCTCATTAAGCGTCTTCCACCCATCAGGTCCAAACTTATTGAAAGCATTCGCTCTGTTCTATACGAAAATGCAGAAGAAAGAAAGAAATTTCTCAATAAAACCGGACATAGGATTTATGACGGTTGGCTGCGTGAAAAAAAGCAAGAATGGATTAGACTTTCCTGCCTGGGCGCTTCACGTCAAGTAGGAAGAACCTGTTTCTTAATTCAAACTCCCGAATCAAGAGTCCTGATTGATTGTGGAATTGACCCGAGCCAGGATGATGCAGGAATGTATCCTTATTTTGATGCACCAGAATTTAATATCAGCGAAATTGATGCGGTTGTGGTTACCCACTCTCATCTGGATCACACTGGTTTAATTCCTTACTTATTCAAGTTTGGGTATCGCGGTCCGGTCTACTGTACTGCTCCCACCAGAGACGTGATGGCTTTATTACAGTTAGATATGGTCAAGATTCAACGCGCAGAAGGTAAGGAACCAATTTACACCAGTGACGAAGTCAGACAGATGATCTTGCATACTATCTGCATTGATTACGAGGAAGTGACCGACATTACACCCGACGTACGGCTTACTTTATACAATGCAGGTCACGTGCTAGGAAGTTCTATTGTTCACCTTAACATTGGCAATGGGCTTCACAACCTCGCCTATACTGGCGACTTAAAATATGCTCGAACCAATGTTCTTGAAGCTGCCAACACTCAATTCCCGAGGTTAGAAACTTTGATGATTGAATCAACCTATGGCGGTAAAGAAAACGTGATGGCGGAGCTAGAAGCCGACGAATACATGATTAAAGTAATTAAAGAAACCTTTGAACGTGGCGGAAAAGTATTGATGCCAGTATTAGGTTCAGGTCGGGCCCAGGAAGTGATGATTATTTGTGAACGACTAATGCGCGAAAAGCTAATTCCAGAAGCACCGATCTATGCTGATGGAATGTTATGGGACGTCACTGCCATTCATACTGCCTATCCTGAATATCTTAACCGAAATATGCGCGAACAAATTTTCCACAAAGAAGAAAATCCTTTCTTGTCACCATTCTTTAAGCAAGTTGGCTCAAATAAAGAGCGGCAAAAAATAATGCTAGACGAAGGCCCTTGCTTACTATTAGCTACATCTGGGATGCTTATGGGCGGGCCTTCTGTTGAATACCTTAAAGGCCTCTGTGAAGGCCGAAAACATTCCCTGGTCTTCAGCTGTTACCAGCCTCCGGGTAGTTTGGGACACCGAATTAGAGAAGGAGAGAAAGAAATCGTCCGACGAGACGGAATAAAAACAGAAGTTCTTAAGATTAATATGGATGTTCATCGAGTTGAGATCACCAACCACTCTGATAGAAGACAATTAATGAACTTCATCAAGCGCTGTAATCCTCAACCCCGAAAAGTCATCATTGTACACGGAGAAAGTTCACGATGCCTGGATTTAGCTTCATCTATTCACAAGACCTTTAGGATTGAAACAGTTGCGCCTAAGAATCTGGAAGTAATCAGGATTAAGTAGAAGGATTAGAAAATTTGTTTTAAGTAACTAACCGTTGTGCTAACTGCTCTGTCAACTCTATAGTGAGGATCATTATCTAACTTCATCTCATGCTCAACTGCCAAAATAAATTGATGTGCACGTTTAAGATCAGCTTCTCCATGAATATTAGTGTAGTGGAAATTCACAGAACCTCTCTTCTCTGCCAGTTCTGCTAAATGAGGTATGAATACAGTAGAGGTATTCTCTAACACTGCCATAACGGTGAGAGCTTCTAATCCATTTCCTTCGCGTATTAAAACTCTCATATAAGACACAACTACTTCCACAGCTTGATAATGCTCTAAAGAAGGTTCTGCATCTGCGCATCGAGCAAAATCCCGTAACATTCCTTGATGATTATCTCTAATCTCAACACCTAGATTTTCCTTTGCTGCATATTCTCCTTGCGATGATCTTGCATAAATAAGGGCTGCTGCCATCCACGGAACAAAATTTCCTTCAACCGCAGCCGTATACCTGCCAATTATATCTTTAGCCTCGGTTACTGAAACATTTTCAATAGGTCTTAATATATCTCGAATCTCTGCTTTCACTTGTTCCATGCATAAGTTTAAATTTCGACCCATCTTTCTATTAATAAAACCAGTTTTATATAAAATCTCTCTACAAAAATGCAAATCGCAACTTTCGCCTTAGGCTGTTTCTGGGGACCGGATGATTATTTCTCAAAACTAAAAGGAGTTACTAAGACCAGGGTCGGCTATGCTGGCGGCACTAAGAAGAATCCATCTTATTACGACTTAGGAGACCACACTGAAACTATAGAAATTACCTTTAATCCCAAAATTATTTCCTTTGAAGAATTGCTGAAGCATTTCTGGAAAGAACACGATCCAACAGAACAGCACGTAACTCAATACAAATCTGCTATCTTCTATCAGGATGAAGAGCAAAAGAAAATCGCTGAGAAAAACAAACAGGCGATAGAAAAGAAATTAGGACACAAAGTAGCTACAGAAATTCTAAAGGCTGGAACTTTTTACCCCGCCGAAGAATATCATCAGAAGTATCTGCAGAAAGGCAAAGGCAGGGTTTGTTATTAGATTATTATCTCGGTAAATGCGAAAGAATTTTTCTAACTGATTCTTCTAATGGTTTAGTCACATCAATAATTTCGCCGTAATCAAACTCTGTTGCTTTTGCATAAACCACTCGTGCAGCATCCTTTCCATGCGTTTTCTTCCTTTTACTATCTCTCTCAATACAAACTTCTAAAGGAGCTTTTAGGGTAAATACATAGTGAGGAAAATTTAATCGTTTAATTAAATCATCAACCTGTGATTTCCAATAAAAATTACCATCAAAGATAATAGGAGTACCTTTTACTAAAAGTTTTTTTGCTTTCAGAGCAACAATCTCGTTAGCTTTTTTGAAACTCTTCTGTGAGATATATCCTGCTTCTTTATCTTTTGTGAGATCATGCTCATCTAAAACTCTATCAATAGCAATATATTCTGCCTTGAGCATCTTTGCAACTCTTTCAGCAAGAGTAGACTTTCCACAACCTAGCGGTCCACGAATAATGATATAGTAACTCATTCTGAGGCCCCTTTATACAAATATTTCATAAAATTCTGCTGAAATACAGCAAACCTTTCTATGCCTTGAAGGATCTGCTTTTTCACATTACTCCCTTTCTGAGATCCACTATAATATTGAAGTGCCACATTTGCAGCACGAACAGCATGTACAAAATGATCTATCTCTACAGTGGTATGTATTTCTATCCATCTATATGCCGGAACTCTTTCTCCAGACACATTTACCGTTGCATCCTTTAGTTTATTTACCAGTCTTGGATACCTCTGACGAAGAGTCCGATCTAAAATTCTAAATTCCTGATCTGCCAACAGTTCCGAACCCATATGGAATCCAATTGATCTAAAGAGTTGCCTCTCATCCGTTCTAGCTAACACACCATAGCCATCACCTACTCCTGGGTTTATCTTTGCATCAATATAGCTTAAATCCAGATTAGCCAGATCATAACCCGTAGATATAACAAGACCTTTAATTACTGCTTGTGCCAGTTTTCTATGGGTTGGATTTGAGGACACTCCTCGATCTCCAAACTCATCAATTGCTGCGGCAAAAACACACGATCCCACTTCCATACTTCGATCATTCCATAAATCATTTTCACTGGAATCTTTAAATAGTGAGGTCTGAAAAGCTAGCTGAGAAGCCAAATGAGCTACTCCTGCCCCAAACAGGCGATTAAAATAAACATATTTGATAACTGTTTCAGCAACGCCTTGTGATGAAGTACTTTCCTCAAGTGCTCTTTTGAAGTACACATTACCTTGATAACGGTCAAGTATCTCTTCCACATTTTGTTTTTTTATTGGCCTAGTATTTCTTCTCATTTTTATTTCCCTTCATTGACGAAAGTGAGAGCTTTAGATTTGCATCATAACTTTGACCTAAATCTTTATAAACTATTTCCAACAAATTCACTTCGTGCCATCGTCGCATAACCCGGTATTGCGCAAGTCTTGAAGCAGCTTCGTAAAGCTGCACCAAACGGCGGGCATAAAGCTCACCTAAAGAGAACTTGTCCCTCTGGGATTCCCGGTTCGAATTGCCTGCTACACTAGGCGAACGTACTCAAGTGAGGCATTCACTGCGTGAAGCCTCACGACATAGCTCAATAGTGTCGCGGCGTGGAAGTCCGGGCGATGGCGCTTTTATTTCTAGTAAGATTTTAATATCCGGATCAGAAAGATATTACCATGCCAGTGTCGCATAACCCGGTATTGCGTCGGTCTCGAAGCACCTTTAGTAAAGGTGCATCAAAACGGCGGGCATAAAGCCCACCTAGAGCAAACCGATTCCGTCAGGAATTCCCGGTTCAAATATTGGCGCCCGGAGCGACAATGCTTCGAACGCCAGTGAGAATGTCCGGGCACTGGCGTTTTTATTTCTAATTATAAAGATCCTAGAAATGTTAATATACTTGAAATCTTTATTAAAAATCAAAAAATGAGGTTGATGGGATATCTTGCATTACTTATTGCTCTAGATTTGGCAGTCATCTCCTGCGCTCCAGAAGAATCGGAATTAGTAGTTAATCAAAATCAAGATGGAGAATCTCCGGATTTAGAACATAAAATCAGAGGCGCTCTTGCTGGAAAGGCAGTAGAACAGCCACAGGAGAGTAACAGAGCTTGGATAGAATTAGGAACATCACCAACACCTGAACCAAGCATCCCTGAAGAAGATATCTGGAAAAATTTTCCCATTATGATGACAAATCTACATCCCTCAGATTTTCCGGCAGTAAAAGATTTCATTGACGTTGGAATGTATTACACCACTTTTGCGCCATTTGAAAATCCAACTGATCCTCTACGACTAAAAAGAGCTGTTGACATGATTGACGCTGCGAAAACTAACGGAATAAAAGTTATAGTTCATTTCGGAGAAATCGCGCATCCGTATGCAACTGATCCAACTCTAACCGATCAACAATTAAAAGCTTCCTACCCGGATGTAATTGGTGAAGGGGTGAGAAAGCCGATATACGATACCACGGGACAATTAGTTAAATATGATTTTTACGATCCATCAGAAACCATCAAACTTCCTACCGAGATAAATGAAATTTCTTCGGAATATATCAACTATCGAGCTGCTCAAGATGAACAATTCCTTCAATATCTTATTGATTATGATTCTTCAGACACCATTGCTGCTTGGTATGGAGCAGAAGAAATACGATACTATTATACTCTGTCGCACCGGCCACTCTTAGGAGAATATGGCCTTCAAGTTGGTTTCAAGAAAACAATTGATAAGATTGATTCAAAAAAGCGCCCTTTGATGGGATCACTTCAACATAACTGGGAACCAGAGATAACTATACCTTACACCTTATTAGAATTAGGAGATGATGCTACTTTCTCTACAACTCCAACTACCGAAGTGACTCTAGCTCTAGACGAACAAAGTAAACTGAAGGAACTTCAGCAGCATGTTGTCCATAGTAACTATATCGGGCTTGTTCTGGAAAATTATGGAGCTACTAATAGGATTGAAAGTTATCATACTATTCAGAAAGGCTTGAAAGCAATTGAATACCTCAACAAAATATATCAAGAGAATAATGCCCTAACCGGAAACACCCAGCAACCTCTTGAACATAAAGTTTTCCATGCGCCAGATCTTAGCCAGGGCGGACCTGCTTTTATGACCGCTGAACATGCAAGACATGATTTCTGGTCTGGTGCATTAGACGGAGATGGAATTCTGATTTACAACTACGCCTTTGCAGATGAATACCCCGAGATATGGAATGAATACAAAGATGGATTAACACTCATTAAGCAAGGAGGTTTACGTGAATATTTAGTAAGTGGTGCAAAGTCTACTCCAGCAGTTATGGTTTCTGAAGGAATAAGCATTATCCCAGGAAATGATTACATTGTTAATGGAGGATGGAACCCAGAAGACTACCCGCACTTGGTCCTTCCCGACTACAATGCAATTAATGCCAGGTTATTTAAAATTGGGGATACAGGTTATCTCATAACTTCACATTCATACAACCAAGATACCGATTATACCATCGAGCTTCAAGAACAAGTCTCATCAGTGCAAGTAGTGATTGGAAGCAGTTCTAAGGTACTAAAAACAGGAACAACCATCACTGATTCATTCTCAGGCATTGATGCGCGGGTGTACAAAATTACTTTCAATTAGAACTAGAATTAATTATGTCCATAAATAGACCACAATTCTTTGGCCTCTTCATCTATGTTCTTATCGCTACCCATGCAAGCACCTTCTTGCTGAACTGTGAACGGCACTAACTCCGCTTGATGATACATAATACTTCCAGGATTATTGCTATGACCCAATCCAAAAGTATGTAATATCTCATGAACTTCTACTGACGGATGCCCACAACTGCCCACATAAAAACCAGATGCGCCTGTTCCTGTTGTTTCTGAAAAACCAGCTAAACCTATCAAATCTATGGTCGCCTTTTTGATAACAAAACCCTCCATTTTCGTTATTTTGGCAAAACCAGCAGCATGAGCACAGATGGATTCATATTCATAAATTACTTTTTCTTCCTTATTAATATCAATCTTTTTATGATAACAATTTTTGATATATTTGCAGGTAATTTCAATATTCGCATCAGCATCGGCAACTTTCTGAAAAGTAATTACTCCTTCAGTAGCAGTAGTAATTTTCTGAAAAGCCCTTTCTATTTTTTTTGTTTCGTACTCTCCACAATCATCCTCATTCATAACCTGATAAGTTATGGGCGTATCCGCCCACCATATTTTTCTTTGGCTGTATAACTGAAGATCGCGAGGAGTTATTTCTGATTTCACCGCCAGTTCATGAGCATAATCAGAACAGGAACACATGAATAACGTGCTGCTCTGATTATATTCAATTTTATCATTCTCCCCACCCTGAACAAAAGAACAAAAATCATGGCAATAATTAACGGTATTGTTATCCGGTAGGGGAACATTAAGGGTATCGTTCATTTCTGCTACACTTAAGTTATTTAACACCGTATTATTTTTTCCAAGAGGATCAGCTCCCGGCGTACACCCAGACAATAGAATGATAAGAGAACAGAAAAGAAATATCTTATACAGAGAAAAACTATTCATCATAACTAAGAACAAGAATAAAAGAATATAAATCTTTAGATAAGGGATGCTAGCTTAGAATATGTAGCCATATTATCCAGTAAAGCTACATTTATATATACTCATAAATAATCTTCACCCCATGGTCTCTTTTACCTATGTGGATACCAAAGAAGGATTGTTGGAGGCAGCTGCCGAATGGCGCAACTCAGAGGAATTAGCTATAGATTTAGAATGTGAAAATAACCTCCATCATTATGGTTCTTATATTACACTAATTCAAATTTCTGATCTCCATAAAAACTGGATTGTTGATGTTCTCAAATTAAAAGAAATTGCTCCCCTGATTGATACTCTTGAGAATAGCTCAATCCAAAAGATCTTTCATGATGTCAGCTTTGATTTCCGTATCCTTCATGAACAGTTTGCCTCTCGTCCACGAAACATTTTTGACACACAAATTGCTGCCTTGTTGTTAGGAAAAGAACATCTTGGTTTAGGAGATCTGCTCAAAGAATATTTAGGCATCGAAAAAGAGCGGAAATATCAAATGGCCGATTGGACCAAAAGACCGTTGGACACCCAGATGCTTTCCTATGCTGTAAATGATACGCTTTACCTTATCCAGCTGCGCGATCTGCTCAAAAAAGAGCTGCAAGAAAAGAAACGATTATTGTGGGCAGAGGAAGAGTTTACTGCCGTGGAAAATGCCGGTTTAACCTACAAAGAACAAACTTTTTTAGATGTACGCGGATCGCGTGAATTAACTCCGGAACAATTGGGCTCCCTCAAGAGATTATTTCTGCTGCGCCAGCAAATGGCCAAGAAAGTCAATCGGCCAGTTCATTTTATTCTCAACAATAACCGCTTGAAAGAATATGCTCTCCATCCGCCGCACTGGGAAAAGGTACGCGGAGTGCATCCAATTGTCCGTCAGGAACATCAGCTTTTCAGCAAAGCTGTCGAGGAAGGAAAAGAAGAGATAGTAAATATTCCAATTAAAGAAAAAAAACGCTCTACAACAGAACAAAAAGCATTATTTGAAAAATTAAATGAAACCCAGCAGAAAATCGCTCAGAAGGCAGGCATAAAAGGACACCTTATTATCAACAAAGAGCAGATGGCCGAGGTTATTTTTGCTGGGAATAAGAATTGTCTGCGGAAGTGGCAGCAGAAGTTGTTAGAAGAAGAAGGATTTAAATTGTAAGTTAAATAAAAAAGAAACTAAAATAAAAAATAAATTACATCAAACTAAACGGCCAAGGAGTTGCTATCGCTAACCACATCAAGGCCGATCCCAGCAAAGCAATGTTCTTCATGAAGTTAATCTTTTCAGACATCTGCTGTTCTTTCGGTGCATTCCAGAAATCATGCATCTTGAAAGTTACTCCTAAAAAGAATGCCGCAATACAAAGCACACCTATTTGTGGGTATACTCCGGTTAAGATGCTTACTCCGCCCAGCAGCAATAGCAATCCCGAGAATAAGACTGCCCATTTTGCCAATGGAACATTTTTTGACTTAGCATATCCAGTCAGCATCTCTAATTTTAAAAAATGATTGGCACCACTCATGACGTAATAGCCTCCCACTAATACCCTTCCCACCAGAAACAATTGTTCGTACATAATATCACCTCGTTAAATAGGAAAGAAGAAACACTTATTTAAATATTATTGGTTGTGAAAGAGAACCAGTATCATTAAACGCAACGAAATAAGAAGTGCCCTGGCCGGACAAGAACCTTGTAATCACTGTTCCCACGATGCAGGAACGGGGAATAGAAAGTAAGCGCCCCGGCCGGGATTCGAACCCGGGTCACCGCCTCTCTCCTGCAGGGAGAACTCGGAAGCTCTCTGCTTCCCGCCTCGAAAGGGCAGTATGATAGTCCGGATTATGCAGACTAAAACTCGAAGTTTTAAGTCTCTACACCACCGGGGCTTGGTCCTATAAACTTAAGATATCTTTTATAAATTTTTGGGTTGTTTGTGCCAATTTCCTCAAACCACGTCTTAATATCGTTTTTCCTCCAAATTCTGATTCTATGCCTGATTAATTCTTTTTTTGCGCTAGAGTTGTAGTATTTATTATCTAAAGTAATTTTGGGGTTTAGTCCTAAAATAGAGAGGCAGTAATATAGGTCTATAACAAGATTTTTACTCGCGAACCAAGCACCCAATTCAGGCGTCTTTTTGTTTAGAACAAAGTAAAAATCATTATCAATAATTCCTCTTATACAAGCTTTCATCTCTTTAGATATTTGATCCTTCGATGGCACAATCCGTTTTGTGAGTGATAAATATATTCTTCTCGAACAAATTTTGACAAAAATAGCAAAATCACTCACTTTTCGAACTGTGCCGATGAAAGCAAACACAAATCTTTTAAAAAACGTTCAAATACTACTCTTATGGATAAAGTCATTTTAGGATTGACAGAATATGTTACTGTCCATGGAAGCAAGGAAAAAGAATCAAAAGTAATAGCTCGTATAGATACAGGAGCCACTTCCTCTTCTATTGATTACGTTCTTGCCGGGGAATTACAGCTAGGTCCAGTGGTTAGTTCAAAAGTAGTTAAGTCTGCTTCAGGAATAAAAAAGAGGCCAACTATCAAAGTAAAAGTTACCCTAAAAGGCATTGACATCGAAGAAGAATTCACCTTAGCCGATAGAAGTCATATGACCTATAGAATGCTGCTAGGACAAAACGTGCTCAAAAGAGGCAATTTCCTCATCGATCCTTCGAAGAAGGCAGAAACAAGATGAAAGCAGCTCTTATTTCTTTAGGAAGTAAAAGTTCAGAGATGACCACTGAAGCAATGAAGAAATACTTTGAACAAGTTGATATGCTCGACCTCAAAAAGATCGAGGTGCGTTTAGGAAAAGAAAGCGGAATATTCTACGAAGGAAAACCTTTAGAAAATTATGACTGCGTGTATGTGAAAGGATCATTTCGTTATGCAAACTTATTGTGCTCTATTGCGTCCATGTTGGAAGGAAAAGTAGCATATATGCCGCTGCCTGCAAAAACATTTACGACCGTACATAATAAACTCTTAACCCATCTCGCCCTTCAACAGTACGCCTTGCCTATGCCGAGAACGTATATCACTTCAACAGTCGAAGCCGGAAAAGAACTGCTCAAAAAAGTAAACTATCCTATCGTCATGAAGTTCCCAGAAGGTACTCAGGGGAAGGGAGTGATGTTTGCTGATTCTATTAGTTCTGCTTCTTCATTACTCGACGCTTTAGGAGCGTTGAATCAGCCCTTTATTATTCAAGAATATATTGATACTAACGGAACAGATATTCGCGCTTTAGTAGTGGGAGAAAAAGTTATTGCCGCCATGCGAAGAAAAGCACAGACTGAAGAGAAAAGAGCTAATATCCATGCTGGCGGTAAAGGCGAACCAGTCCAACTTAATCGGGAAACTATCAACCTTGCGCTTGCTACCGCCAAAGCACTTAAGGCAGACATTTGCGGCGTAGACATCTTAGAAGGTCCAACCGGACCATTAGTAATTGAAGCCAATATCTCTCCCGGATTACAGGGATTAGGAGAAGTAACTGGCATCAACCTTCCCGATCAAATCGCCAGCTTTCTTCATCGTAAAACAGAAGAAAATATCAACACCGGAAAAAAGAATGCTACCGACAAAGTCATGAAAGAATTACAATTAGATGGAAACACTGAAACTCCCCAGGAGATAATTACTCATTTACTTTTTCGTGGAGAAAGAATTTTACTGCCCGAATGGGTTACTCGCATGTGCCGTTTTACCGAACAGAGGGAATATGCAGTTCGTTCTAAGAAAGGAAAAGTAGAGATCGAAGAGATGAAATAATTTTACTGATATTTAGCTAGTGGCTTAAACAGTTCCTCAATTCTTTCTTTGTTATTCATCTCAAAGAAAGGACTTACATAACCTCCCCAGTAACATGAAATTTGACTTCTAAAAAAATTATAGGCTTGCTGTTTATCTTTCACTGTAGGAAGAGGATGGACGCTTGTTCCTCCTTCCGTGGTCCAGAGCATTTGGTAATTATCTCCTGCTGCTACTACCTTCATTTCTAATGCTGGATCTTTAAACTTAAATCCATTTTCTAATTCTTCAACGGTAATGTCTAAAGTCATTTTACTTCTTCTTCCTGACCGACTTAGTAGCTGACTTCAATGGCGTTTCTCTTTTTCTCTTCGGCTTAAACCAGAGAAGATAAATAATCGGCAGCAAACCCGCAGTATTTAACAAGAGCATAGCAATAAACCAGCCTTTCTGCCTATATTGTGAAGAATGCCATAGGCCGAATCCCTTCCAGACTAATTCCCAGACTGAAAGTATAGCTAGCAGAACAAAAAAATTAACTGGATGCTGGTAAAAACCATACATAATATCTGCGTACATACATTAACTATCTCTTTTTCATATTTAAAGATTTGTATTCAGAAGAATAAATTATAAAAGAAAATAAAAAAAGTTAATTTATTTTTTCTTCTTGTCAGGCATAGCACAATGCCCGCACATTGGTTTTACCAACTTCAAAACTCCCGCTAAAACCAGTAAGCCGCCCAGGACTAGTCTCCAGTCTAAGCTAGGCAATAACAAAGCCCACGCCAACACTAAAGCACCCAGCACTAACTTCTTAACACCATGGCATTTCATGCATACGCCATCTCCGCATCCGCAATCCATCATTTTTTCACCTCAGTATAGATTTATAATTTTAAATGATCTTACTTTCTCTTCTTTCCTTTTGACTTGTCAACTCTTTGAATTTTCTCTAAATCATCCAAGATATCAGAAGCAATGAACGTATATCCTTTTTTTTTCTTAAGTAGTTGATCACCAACAAAACCGTTAATATAGGCAGCGGCAACGGCACTCTTGAATAAATCTTTTGATTTAGCTAAAAATCCAACTGCTAAACCAGCTAAGATGTCTCCTGTTCCGCCCTTAGTCATGCCTTGATTGCCAGTCCTATTAAACGCAATTTTATTCTCGGAGATAATCAAATCAGTCGGTCCTTTTACCAGCAGGACATTATTGTTCTGTAAAAAATAACGTAAGTTTCCCTGTAATATCTCTGCTTTCTCTTTCGCGTTTGCTTCCCGCAATTTCGGCAACAAAAATTCCTTATTGCTATGCACTAACATCATTTCCAGTTCTGTTTCATGTGGCGTCACGATACTATTATTGAAATCTTTAAATGAAAGTGACTTAAGCGCATCAGCATCGATAACTTTCAATTTCTGCGATTTATGCACAAAATATTGACAGAACTTCTCTGCTTTTCTGGTTGCTCCATTGCCAATTAAAACTGCATCGAACTTATCCGCATACTTCACCATTTCTTTCGCATTCTTGATGGTAAATGTAGTTCCCTTCACTTTGTAGGTCATCAAATCAGGAGTATATTGATGAACTCCCCAGGCAACCTTTTCTGGTGAGGCCACGGTGACCATATCGCATCCTGCTCTTAATGCTGATAAACCAGCCAGAACCACTGCTCCTACATACTCTTCAGAACCCCCTATTACCAAGGTATGGCCATTCTCTCCTTTCTGAGAAGTCTTCTTACGGTCCATTAATTTCTTAATTTGATTTAGGTTCATCGTGAGACAATGCTTTCAAAATACTTATTTTTTGCTTTATATAAGTTTGTAGTAATTATGGGGTAGAGAAAATCGCTCAACCCATTTATTTAAAAATAATTTAAAAAGAAAACGAATAATTAATTCTAAAGTTAAGCTTATCACAACAAACCTTTTAAAGAAAAGTAATTCTTCTCAGGCTGGCCCTGTAGCTCAGCCTGGTTTAGAGCGCTGGTCTTATATGACCGTTAATGGATCAAAAATAAAAACCATTAATCTGCTTAGACAGCCAGAGGTCCTGGGTTCAAATCAAGTGTCACGCCACTTGAGAGGCGGAGCGACTGCGCTCACAAGAAAACTGACAACGATCAGTTTTCTGTGCAGAAATGTGATAGTTTTCACATTTCTTGCATTGCATTCGCTTAGTCACTTAGAAGCTAATCGTGACAATTGCTGAAATTCCCGGCAGGGCCACTTTTATTTTTTAATTTAAGAACATTTCTCCGTAACATCAGCTAACGTCGCCGTAAATTTCACACTCTTAACTGTTGGATGAGTAACTACTTCGCTGGTCTCTCCTTTATGTAAAGTAAGGACTTGCTCCCCGACCACCTTACCAGTAGTTTTCTTAATCACATTCACTGCTACCAATGGATCTTCTCCTTGACAATAATCAGGGGTCTTCATCAATTTCCATTCCAATGCGCCAGCAGCAGTATAGCTTCCCTGCCCTAAAGTAAGATCATAACTTTCTCCGTCGCTGGTCTCCACTTTCACCCCGGTAATCGTACATTTGTTCTCACAATCGGTTTTAAACAGACTAGCTAATGTTTTACACTCTTTATTTATGCACAATAAACCTTCTGCACAGTCACTATTATATTCACAGCCAAATTTTTCTAGCAATGGCTCTGGCACTACTTCTGTTTCTGGTTCAGGAAGAGTTTCAGTTAATGGAGCCGTTTCGGTTTTCTGTACTTGGGCTGACTCGCAACTGGTTAGAAACAAGACTAAGAAAAGGGAAAGTAAAACCAAAACTCTATTTTTCATTTGTACCTCGTAATGCAGTAAAAAGTAATCCTATAAATAACTATTGGTGCAGCTCAGACCTTGCGAGACAGGTTTTACTATCGTTCGATTAACCAGCTGGATTTTACAAGCTCAACCTCTTCTTTCGCATCTGGCTGCAAAAAGAGAATTAATCTTTTGTTTAAATTATTATCTGTCCCTAAAAATATAATCTTCAAAAATAAAAGAAAATGTGCGGTAGCGGGGAGTCGAACCCCGGTCACAGCCTCTTCGCGAAAAAATGCTTGGCAAGGCCGTATATTAGTCAATCTTGGAAGATTTCTAACCACTATACTACTACCGCATTATAAAACTGCAAATTGTAAACTATTAATAAAGTTTATCGTTCTAGAAGTTTAAAAGAAAAAAAGAAAAAAGAAAACAACGATCTTAGTTTCTTGCTAATGTAAACACAGCTCGAAGCGCTACGATTATAGTTGCAGGGACGAAAAGTGTCAAGATTGAGTTCAAGACATTTACTAAGATATCAACGCCCAATCCTGCTCCAGCAGCAGTACTTAGCACACTTGCACCAAGGTAGGATACTAAGACTAATACTGTACCACTAGTCAAAAATGCTGAAGTTTCTCCTGCGGTAATATTCAATAATCCTACTACCAAACCAAGTAAGAATACAGCCCACAACATTTGTGATGCATATGCACCAGTAAATCCTAAGCCCAGAAGTACTGCTAGTACTAGTCCCACTAAAAAAGACCAGCCGCCTAACATATTACCGGCTCCCATTTTTTTTGCCATCTAACTATCACCTCATTTTATACTGGGAACTGTATGTTCCCGTATTAATGTTCTAGTAAAACTTTTTCATTTATAAGCCTTACGAAAAACGAAAAATTCCGTTGCAAAGAAAATAATGCAAGGAAAAAAGAAAGCTTCAATAAAATTTAAATAGGACTTGCTTAATCTTACATTGTCCTCCCCCCTTAGTTTAGACTCATCTAATAAATGGGGAACAACGGCTAGAACACTCGGCTGTAGAAACTCTTTAGAATTGTCGTCAAGACTGAGATGAAAAAGAGTCAGCCAGTAGTCACCGAGGGATCCCCGGTTCAAATGCCTGCTACACTAGGCGAACGTTGCAAGAAATGAGGTTAAATCCCTCATTTCTACACTGAAAACAAATCGTTGTTTGTTTTCAGGTGTCAAGTGGGATTTTCGATCCCACGAGCAGCCTTACAGTGTAACGGCGTGAAAGTCCGGGAGGGGGGACTTTACTCTTTTATAGTTTTGGCATTGCAAGAACTTTCTAAAATAATCCAGATTTTAGAAAGCTTTATAAACAACCCCCTGTTTTTAGCTGAAAATGGCAGCAGTTTCTCTACACCTCACTCTCTAAAACGAATGACTTGTAGAGGTAATGCTGCATGAAATGTGGAAACTACCACGTTTCAGCACAGAAAATCAATCGCTGTTGATTTTCTTGTGTTGCTGCTGCCCTGGTGGTGTAGTTCGGCCTAGCATGAAGCCCTGTCGGAAACTTTTACGAGAAGTTTCATCAAAAGAAACCTTCAGGGAGTTTACAGCAAGGCTTCGACCCGGGTTCAAAGTGTGGTTGAGAGGAATCACAATCAACAAGAAAATCCCGGCCAGGGCGTATGGGCCGGTAGCTTAGCTTGGTGGAGCGCCTGACTTTTACATCCTTTATGGATGCCAAAAGCGATGCTTTTGTGCACGTAAAAGTGAGGAGATCAGGAGGTCGGGGGTCCAAATCCCCTCCGGCCCGCTTATTATCAACAGTCAAAAATCGCGGGGGCAAATACATACAAAAATGAGCTTTGACGTCCATAAACATCAATTAGTGTGTAAGCATTCCAAGCTTAGCGATGCCGATAAAGAAGCGCTGTTAAAACAGTACGAAATTAAAGTCCAGGATTTACCAAAGATTCTAAAATTAGATCCCGCCATAGCTCATCTTAACCTTAAAGGGGGAGATGTGGTTAAAATTGAACGAGACAGTAAGACTGCCGGCAAAACCAATTATTATCGTGCGGTAATGGATGGTGACTTTAAAGATGCATAAAGCAGTCTTAATCAAAAAATACTTTGAAGAAAAGAAGTTTGTAGAGAGTAATATTCAATCCTTCAACAACCTCATCGAAAAAGGCTTACAGGAAGTTATAGAAGAAAACAAAGAAGCTGAACCGACCATTATCCCACATAATATTGAAAAATTCAAGATTCGTTTCGGAAGAATCACTGTCGGAAAGCCAGAGATAACCGAAGCAGACGGAAGCAAGCGCAACATCTATCCAATGGAAGCTCGCCTGCGAAAAATCTCTTACTCTGCTCCAATATTCTTAGAAATAAGCACCTATGTGAACGATGTGCAACGTGAAAATTTTGTAGCTGAAATTGGAAAAATGCCCATCATGCTCAGAAGTAAATTCTGTCATTTGCACGGCTTAAGCAAGGAAGACCAGATAAAACACGGTGAAGATCCTACTGATCCCGGCGGTTACTTTATTGTTAATGGTACAGAAAAATTAATTGTTACTGTAGAAGATTTAGCTGGAAACAATTTTATGGTCGAAGATAACCCTTCCGGTCCGACTGGACGTTACTTCGCTAGCAGAGGATCTTACAAGATACCCCACACTTTCGAACGAAAGAAAGATGGAATCTACTACATGACCTTTACCCGGGTTAAAAACATGCCCATGGTGGTTGTTCTGAAAGCCCTGGGGTTAGTAAAAGATGAAGAGATCATGAAAGCAATTTCTACCGAAAAAAATTACGAAGAAGTAATACTTAATCTGTTTGAATTCGTGGAAATCAAAAGCCAAGAAGACGCCATTGATTACATTGCTAAAAGAGTGGGAGTTGCACAGCCAAAAGAAATTCGTATTGAACGTACTAAAGAAATACTCAACAAGTATTTATTGCCCAATGTGGGCGTGGAACCTTCAGCGATGCGCGCAAAAGCATTGAATCTATCTAAGATGCTCAAAAAATTCATTGATGTTAGCAATGGCCTTAGGTCAACTGATGACAAAGACCATTACATGAATAAGCGACTGCGCATGAGCGGGGACTTATTAATTGATTTATTCCGAGTGAATTTCAAAATTTTAGTAGGAGATATCCTCTACAACTTCCAGAGAATCATCAAGAGAGGGAAATTACCTTCGATTAGAGTAATCATCAGGGGAAAATTACTGACTTCCAGATTATATTCTGCTATGGCTACAGGAGAATGGGTTGGAGGCCGACAAGGTATTTCTCAAAGAATGAGCAGAACTAATTATCTTGATATGATCTCGCACTTGCAAAGAGTTGCCAGCCCGTTATCAACTTCGCAGGAAAACTTCGATGCACGAGCCTTGCATTGTACTCACGTAGGAAGATTATGCCCGATTGAAACTCCCGAGGGAACGAACATCGGATTGAGAAAAAACTTAGCAATGTTGTGTTCTATCTCACAAAACAGCGATGAAAATGAAATCATCAAAAAAATAAAAACGCTCGGGCTTCAAGAGGTCCACTAAAATGGCAGAAGTGTATGTTAATTCAAAACTGGCAGGAACTGTGGAGAATCCGTTAAGTTTCATCACTGAAGTAAAGGATTTGAGGCGAAAAGGAGCAATCTCTGAGGAAGTAAGTGTATATTACGATCATGAAGCACAAGAAGTTCATCTTTCTAGCGACGAAGGAAGAGCCCAGCGCCCATTAATCATTGTCAAAGAGGGTAAACCATTACTTACTGAAAAACATCTCAAGCAGCTCGAAGAAAGCGAAATAACTTGGCATGATCTTATCAGACAAGGAGTAATTGAATACCTTGATGCAGCAGAGGAAGAAAATGCCCTCGTTGCTTATGCTGAAGAAGAACTTACTACAGAACATACCCATCTTGAAATTACTCCTGGATCTATCAGCGGGATTACCGCTTCTCTGGTTCCTTTCGGAAATTACAATCAATCTTCTCGTTTGATTATTGGAAGTAAGAACCAAAAACAAGCTCTTGGTTTTTACGCTGCAAATTACCATTTACGCATGGACATGGATTCCAATCTTCTACATTATCCTCAATACCCTATTGTAAAAACAAAAATCCACGACATTACTGAGTATGATCAGCATCCATCAGGACAGAATATGATTGTAGCCGTGATGAGTTACGATGGTTACAATATGGAAGACGGCGTTATTCTCGGAAAAGCATCTGTAGAGCGAGGTTTAGCCCGAAGCACCTATTTCCGACCAGTAGAAGCACAGGAGCTGCGCTACTCCGGTGGTTTAATCGACGAAATTTCCACTCCCGACAAAGATGTAAAAGGATACAGGAGCGAACACGATTACCGCTTCTTAGAAGGCGACGGTATTGTGTATCCAGAAGCAAAAGTAACAGAAGGAGATGTCGTAATTGGAAGAACCAGCCCTCCGCGTTTCCTCAGCAGTATGGATGAGTATAACTTAGCCGCTGCTACCCGACGAGAAAGTTCAGTAAGCCTGAAGCATGGCGATGAAGGAGTTGCAGATTTTGTAGTGGTTACCGAAAACGAAGAAGGAAATAAATTAGTTCAAGTACGCTTACGCGATCAACGTATCCCAGAAATAGGAGATAAATTTACCAGCCGCCATGGTCAAAAAGGAGTTACCGGTATTTTAGTTCCTCCAGAAGACTTACCTTTTTCAGAAAGCGGAATAACTCCCGACCTTATTTTCACTCCCCACGGGGTTTCCTCAAGGATGACTGTTTCCCATTTAATTGAATTAATTGGTGGAAAAGTTGGAGCCTTAGCAGGAAGATATGTTGAAGGAACTTTATTCGAAGCCGAAAAAGAAGAAGATCTCCGCCGAGAACTACTCAGTTTAGGATTTAAGGAAGATGGCACAGAAGTATTTTATGACGGAAGAACCGGAAAACAGATGTTAGCGAGAATTTTTGTCGGAAATATGTATTACTTGAGACTTCGTCACATGGTTGCTAATAAAATGCAAGCACGTGCTCGCGGACCGATCCAATTGTTAACCAGACAGCCAACTGAAGGTAAAGCAAAAGAGGGGGGCCTACGTCTGGGAGAGATGGAGAAAGATACCTTCATCGCTCATGGAGCAAGTTTGCTCTTGAAAGAACGCTTCGACTCTGATAAAATAGTTATTCCCGTTTGTGAAAAATCTGGATTGATGGGTTATTACGATGCCAGAAAAGGCGGAAGAGCTATTTCCCCCATCTACGGAGAAAACGCAGAAATGTCTAACATTGAAGTCAGCTATGCTTTCAAACTCTTGTTAGACGAAATCAAAACTTTAGGCATTTACCCTAAATTACACTTAAAAAGCAAATATTGATGAGGCAAAATGAACCACGAAGTCCACAAAAAAATTGACAGCATTTCCTTTGGAATTATTTCCCCAAAGATGATGATCGAGGCTGCTTCAGCTAAGATCGTAACGCCGGAACTGTACGACCGTGAAGGATACCCCGTAGATGGCGGTTTAATGGATTTACGCTTGGGAGTTATCGATCCAGGACTAGTGTGTAAAACAGATGGATTAAAACTCAAAGAAAGTTTGGGACACTTTGGTTACATTGAATTAGCAAGGCCGGTCATTCATATTAAGTTTGTACGTCAAATTCTGGATTTACTTCGATCAACTTGTAAAGCTTGCGGCCGAATCCTTATTCCCGAAGAAAAAGTTAAGCGCTATGCTGCTATGCTCAACAAAAGCAGCGAGGACGAAGGATTAGAGGCAAGAAGAAGAAAAGTAAAAGAGATCGTGGCTAAATATAAAGTTAAAGATAAATGCCCACACTGTAATGCTAAGCAAGATAAGATTAAGATTGAAAAACCATACAACTTCTACGAAGGAGAAGTACGTTTAAGCCCCATCGAAGTGCGAGCTAGATTAGAAAAAATCTCTGAAGAAGAAGTGTTGCTATTCGGCTTTAGTCCCGAACATTTCCGGCCAGAATGGATGATACTTACTGTTCTTCAAATTCCACCCGTAACTATGCGGCCAAGTATCACCCTAGAATCGGGCGAGCGAAGTGAAGATGATTTGACTCACAAATTAGGAGACATTGTCAGAATTAATCAGCGCCTTTTCGAAAACATCAACGCTGGAGCTCCAGAAGTAATTATCGAAGACCTTTGGGATTTGTTGCAATATCACGTTACTACCTTCTTTGATAATGAAGTTGCGCAATTACCGCCAGCTCGTCATAGAGGAGGACAACCGCTCAAAACATTAACTGAAAGAATCAAGAGCAAAGAAGGCCGTATCAGGCATAACTTAGCTGGTAAAAGAACTGATTTCTCAGCTAGGACAGTTATTAGCCCCGACCCCATGATTGGATTAAACGAAGTAGGAGTTCCA